>Ga0268266_10001363_pt1 | contig 29486 bp, 22 predicted proteins | sample KBSS13metaG_FD_190356 | JGI IMG/M metagenome (GOLD analysis project Ga0268266, IMG submission 190356) | Switchgrass rhizosphere microbial communities from Kellogg Biological Station, Michigan, USA - KBS S1-3 metaG (SPAdes) (version 2) | ecosystem: Host-associated > Plants > Roots > Rhizosphere... | reverse complement strand
GAAGATTGACTTGGCATCAGCGGTTGAGTTCGATTGGCAAGCAGCCCACGCCAACATTCAAGCAGTGCGACCAGGTATGCCCGTCTACAGACTCTCCGCTAAGAGCGGAGAAGGAATGCAAGAATATCTCCGATATCTTGCGGGTTGCATGGCTGAATGTTATCCGCGCGCCGGGACATAGACACTCGACGAGAGCACACCCACTCTGGCTTTCACCGGCTGGTCCGAAACACCTGACGTGAGCTAAATTGCCGTTACGAAATGCTGTGTTTGGATGCCGACTACGGGAGTTCAAGAACACTCAACTTGGTTCCCCATCGACCATGTCGCGGTTGGTGCCGGGAGGGGGAGTCGAACCCCCAAGATCCGAAGATCGGCGGATTTTGAGTTCACAAGCTGAATTTGCCGCGTTATGAAAATCTTCTACTTTACTTGATTCGTCAACGACTTACAAAATGTCCGACTTGAGCAGTGATGACTGGATTTGACGTGTTCTGAACATAGAACTACTACAGTTTTACTACAGTCAAAGTCAGGTAAGTCGAACCGACCATGGCCACCATCGAGGAGAGGATCCCGAAGCAATCGAGGAAGTGGCGACCTAGTCGGCACCCGCGACATCCTTGTAAGTCAACTAGCGTTGGCTGTTTCGGTACTGAGCAGCCATGCCGCACAGAGATCGTGATCTTCGGTAAATAATAAACACAATCACTCACGAGAACATTCTTGGCCCCACGACCCTCTCAAGCCCGATTGCGTTCGCAATTCTTGAGTCTGCGCGTGCCCTATCGAGGAGGGCTTGTCTGTAAGGTGGGGGGTCCCCTGGATCTATGTGCACTTTCCCGAAGTTAACTGCGATGTGCTTTCGATCAACTTCGTGGATAATTCTCTTGCATGCCCGGACGTCGGTCGCATATATCCCATCCATTGTGAGTTCGACACCCAGTACAGTCAAATCGGCATCCCGAACGTACCCACTATTCATCGTTTCATCTATCGGGGCAGCTGGCGGGAGGAAAATACTTGGATCTCCCGGATAAGAGAAAAGAGCTCTCACCTTCCCAAAATACACGCCCTCACCTCCTGCATTCGAAATCTCCATCACTGGTCCTGAGACGTATGTGGTCAGTGGGAAGACCCCTCCTGGATATTTAAACGCCAATGCATCCTGCGGTGCCCCAAAAAAACTGTCCGCAGATTCAAAGGTGACGTTCAACGCACCATGACCATCTGGAATGGGCTGGTCGTCTAAAAACCATCGAATGGCGGAAGGTAGGCCTGACGTAATCTGCCTCAGGACAAAGCGCGTCGTGGTATTGAGCCGAAACGAGATGGCATTGTAACTTCTGACAGGAAACCAACACACCCGCAAGAACAAACTGATCATGCCATCAAAATGTCGGTTAACCAAAACCACATTAGAGTCCACCACTGCCAGATGAACTGGTTTGGAAAACACGTGCCCCAGAGCCGTATAACTCGCATCATTGTCCGTGAAATCCAACGAAAAATCTTGGACAGTAGTTAAATCCTGTCCCAGATAGACCTGCGCCTCAACACCAAGCAGATCGTCCGGATCTATCAGCTCGTCATAACCCGCTTCGTGATATAGGGCGTCTTCAATATCGCCCGAAATTTTTCCTTTGACGTTGCTGGTAATCGCTTTGACCGTGTTTTTACGAGCCGCAACGTCCCCCAGCCGATCTAGCCGCCACTGAAGTACATTGTCGTCTGGAGGAGGCGATACCACTATCCCAGCGGCGTTCTGAGACAGTTGGGTATCATAGCCGCCGTTCAGCATGCTCGTCAGCTCGGCAGCGAGGGCTGGCCCAAATTCTTGCTTAAATTTCTTGTATCCCACCTCTGAAGTACTCGGCGAAAAGTTGTCCAACTCCCAGAGAAATACGACAACTCCCACCAAGCCGGGAAACCAATCACCGGTTGCCATTAAAGCTGGCTTCAGCCGACAGGAGCGGGTGCCGAGAGCAGAAGGAATTGGAATCGGCCCCGGATTCGAAATGCTTCCGGCACCCAACAAATATGGCGATGCTGGAATACCTTCGAAAGTCTGCACACCCAGAAATGGCAGCAGTGAACCAACGGGCGGAGGTCCGATCGTGTCGGCATCGACTTTGAAGCCCAGAATCCACATATACGGCTCGTCAGCCGACTCTTGGAGCTTCTTGCAATCCAGTTGATACAACGAAAAGGTCACGTCTTTTTCTGAGGGCCGCATTATTGACCTCCTTTAGGACATATTCGTATTCCGAACAGACGGTCCGTCGCCTGGGGCACATCGCAAAGGCTCGCACTCAATGGACTCGCTTACTCTTTTGGGAGTCCGGTAACGGTAAAACCAAAGCGGACAAAAGGTAATTGCGCATGGCCGCAATCAATAGCATCATTAGCTTATTTCGCTCAGGTGCCTGATTACAGATTCTGCCAGCTCCCTAGTAAGTCTCTAAACTATTAGATTTCCTCGCAGCTTTTTGCGGGCTTGGGAAGGTGTCTTCCCATACCGCTTTTTAAAGTCCCGCACAAAGTGGCTTAGGTCCCTTCCATCCACAAGACCCACAACCTCTTTAACTCTAAGAAATGAACCGGTTAGCAGGTCCTTGGCCTTTTCCAGCTGCATAAGCCGACGGTATCGCGTCGGAGACACTCCCACCTCTTTCTTAAACAGATGACGGAAACGAGAGTCTGAAAGGTTGAGGTTCAAAGCAATTTCGTCTATTTGCGCTGTTTGGGATTGGAGCAATGTCAGCGCCCGCTGAATTCGCAAGTCCAACGTCGGGAGATCGCACGCCGACTCAGAAACCCGCGCAGAAGCCACAAAAGTACGGGTGATGGGGAGGCCGGGCATCGTTGGATACCTCCTGATCGACACTTAATGAGACATATTGCCGTAATTAAGGGTCACGCCATGCCGCCAGGCGGCTGGAACCGTAGCGGCCATTCGGATAGTGCACTTTTGGGGTGCTACGTTACAAAACGATCCGAAGATAGGCTGGGAGCTCGAAACTTGTCGGTTCCCCTTACCGAAGCGAACTCTAGACTCGATTTTCCATTGGGTAGCGGTTATCGCTAACAGATAGCCGTTAGCGCCAACGAAAAATGCTTGTTCTGGTGAGCCACTGGCACCAGAATCTAGCCTCTGGGCGGATGCCAACCTCCTTTAGTAACAACGCTCCAGAGCAACGGCAGTCCGCTAGATCATAGTGGTGACAATCGAACAAGCGAGATTCACCAATTGTGAGTGGTCGGTCCGATTGAATTGTGATCCTCATTGGGGGAGGGACCTATGATAGCCAAATTCGCTGCACCACTCTCTGTAGAGCAAGAACAACAAGATCCTCCGAACATGCAGATGCACAGCGAACGCCCGATTGACAACGACAGGCCGCTGTCTCGTGATACCCCACAAAACGGGCTCGGACTCAGCCGGTCTTGTTCGGGAGTGGAGGGACTTCGAACGCTGTTCGCCCTATACGGCCGCGTCAAGATTGGTCTGGGGCTAACGATCTTCTCTATATTCGCCGTTATCCTATTTGCAATTCCAAGGGCGGCGGGTCAAACCGACTGTCGGTGGGATGGCACGTCCCCCCTCTGCGACGGAGAGTGTGGTGCAGGCGAGACCGAGATCACCAGACTAGCTACGGCTCCGGGCGGTGGAGGCCCGCCGTACTACTACGGTCCCACGTTCGGAGCGGCGTGTGCCACCGGAACAAAAGCTTTATGCTGCAAGATGTCGGGTGTTAGTTGCCGTTGGGATGGAACGGCACCGTTCTGTGATGGTGAGTGCGGGAATGGTGAGACGAAAGGCCAGCCACCGGCAGGTTCATCGAGCGGTAATGCATGCGTGACGGGCTCGAAAGTTTATTGCTGCCATAGCACGCGAACCGGAACGAGCTCATCTGCCCTTGAAGCCAATCCTGAGTTTACGCGATATGCAACGTTTTGGGAGAAAAGCGGTGGGCCTGAATGGCAAGCACGTCATGGTTTGTCGGCTACTCAATATCAACAAGCGTTCAACACTCTAACGCAACAGGGATATCGCCTCGTCGAGATAAGCGGATACAGCGTCGAGAATAAGGACACCTATGCCGCCATTTGGGAAAAAAGCTCGGGTCCCGCTTGGGTAGCTCGCCATGGTCTGACGTCATCGCAATATCAGCAAGAGTTTGACAAACTCACGGGACAAGGTTATCGCCTCGTCGATATCTGCGGCTATACAGTCGCCGGACAGGACCACTATGCGGCCATCTGGGAGAAGCGCCAGGGTCCCGCTTGGGTCGCACGGCATGGGCTGACCTCGTCGCAATATCAGCAAGAGTTTGACAAACGGGTGGGACAAGGTTACCGGCTTGTGGATATCAGTGGCTACAACGTCGGCGGCCAAGACCACTACGCGGCTATCTGGGAAAAAAGCTCGGGTCCCGCTTGGGTAGCTCGCAATGGTCTGACGTCATCGCAATATCAGCAAGAGTTCAACACATTTTCGCAGCAGGGATACCGACTTGTTCGTATCAGGGGATGGCGATCCGGCAACACCACCCACTACGCCGCCATCTGGGCGAAGGCGCAAGGTCCCGCTTGGGTAGCGCGCCACGGACTGTTGTCGGATATCTATCAGGAGGAGTTCGACAAGCTCTCTAAAGAGGGGTATCGGCTCAAGCACGTCAGCGGATATCACACCTACAACTAGTGCGCAAGATTTTTTGCGACCATTGGCAAGGATTGAACCAAAACTGTTTGCCTTTGAACACGATATTGGAATCAGGAAGCGGAGTAGAGGAGCGAGCAACATTAATGCCAGATGCAAGTCCTTGGTAGCGCGTTATCTCACGATTTCCAGAGCTGCGCGCCTCTTAGGGACAACACCCATTTGTCGTCGGTGGCTTCTCGGACCCGAGGGATCGTCCAAGGAATAACTAGGAACATGCAATGAATGTTTACTAGTTAAGTAGAACTCAAGGGTTCCTAGGGAGGACAACATGCCGGGACATAAAGATCCGGACAAGCAACAGCTTAGAACTACTCATATCGTCAGCGCAGATTTATTCAGACAGGTATATGACTCGCCACTCTCCTTGCCAGGCAAGGATCGTTGGGTAACTAAAGATGAAGACGTGCGTACTATCGAAACTCTACTCGGAATTCCCGCAAGGAGCATTGGCGCTCCACTTTGGGTAAGTGGAGACACGCGTCGTTGCCCGCAATGCAGCCGCGAAACAAACTGGCTAGACATCGTTTCTTCGGCTTTGACGAGAATGCATCAGAAAGCGTTGCTCGTAGAGGTCATTCTAGGCGAGCGCAAATACATTAACGTGGAAGTACCAAGAGCTATCGCCGATTTGCAATGTTACAAATGTAAAACACCAATCGTGGATCTCCGCAGCTTTAAGTGCCACAACTGGGCGTATGCGCGAGAGTCACTTCTCGAACTGGTGAAAACTATTCATGGCTAGTCTCACCTTGGCCTCAGAGAGTGCTTCAAGATCAATCCTTTCTGCGCAAACAAGGGACGGGATCTCGATTTCGGCGAACGATCACTGAAGGCTGATGACACTTGGACATAAAACGCTTCACGCCAAGCGACAAAATCAGCTCGCAATTCACTATCACTAAGAACTAAACAGACTGAGTTGACCGGAGCCGCAACCTTCCAAGGATCACAACTCTTCGCCCGGGTCAGCCCAATAGCGCAGGAGGATCTTGTGTATGTCTAGTCAGCGAAAGCAGCAAAAGGGCTGCGGCTGCTCAGGGGGAACGTCCGCAGATAAAACAACCGTCCCCCCTGGTTCTCACCCATCTGAAGAACGAGCGAGCATTGGCAAGCGTTTTGCGCGTCCATTACGAGTTCCCGCGGTAAGCCCCCGCATACACATACACGAGCGACCCGAAGCCCTTAGTGAGGTTCGTATCGTTCAACCGGGAACAATTCCCGTGACGGTGGTGGTGCCAACTCGCAGTGCCAAACCGGACCTGGTGAAGCAACTCGAAGAATCAATCCAGGACTTCCCCCATTTCCAACCGAAGAACCATGAAGGGGCAGTCGACATCGTGCTCGAAAACATCGACGGTACCCGCCTTAAGGAGGGGACAGTCGTCTTAGAAAATGCAGGACGCACCATCTCAGTTCCCATCGACAGGGGCACACGACGCTTTCGCACAGCGGGCTTAAAACCTGGCACGTACCTAGTTCGTGCTTCATCCTCCAGTGGCCGCAGTCAAGGTGAAGTGGAAGTCAGGGAAGGCGATGTATCAAGGGTGGCTTTACAGGTCGATGGCGATCCCCCCAAGGGCGTGACCGACTTGCGCTTCGCCATCGAAGGGTCAGTCAGGGCGGTCAAGGTAGTAGCGACTGACCAACTAACAGGCGAAGTTGTGTTTGACCGCCTCATAAAGCCTGAAGCGGGAGTGCTTCACCTGAAGGAAGTGCCTTTCGGGAAATTCCACTGGCACTTCGGCGATGCGGTGGCGACCAGTTGTTATGACAATGACGTCAACGACCTTACATTGAACATTGATGTTCCGCGCATCTCTCTTAAGGCAACGATCGATCCTTCTCCCAATCCCCCGGATCCACGTTTCAAGAATTTGCCACTCGAATTTCAGGACGTAGCTCGGGCTCTGCCTGAGTTGGGAGTTCGCTCGATTGAAGAATTGGCGGCAGCCGAACCCGAAGGTTTGATGCATCGCGCCCAAGCCAAAAACTACAAAGGTTTTTCACCTATACACGATCGTTTGTTTGCGCGTGCAATCGAGGCAGCCCGCACGTCGATCGGTGTTATGCGCTCAATCGCGCCGGTCCAAACGATGTTTCGACTATCTAAGCGAGGGGTATTCTCGCAGCAGCTAAATCCTCAGTTCGCGGGACAAATTGAAATCAGCGTCGATCTCGGGCCAGCCGGCCAAGGTGAATTTCAATTACAAAAACCCACCGGAATAGAAAAACACAAGATTAATGGTTCAGTAAAAATCCAGTTTAACGCGAGCACCGAGGAGATTGCGGGCGGGAAAGGCTATCAACTAACAGTTCACAATCAATCTGAACGCTCGGTTTCCGGGTCGTTGCAAGCAGTCGTGCCTACAGATCGTTTTCTGCCAGGTTTCGTGCCGGTAAGACCTTCTGTCAAGGAGATGATTGAAGATACGCTTCGTGCTCTGTCGGTTCGGAACCCAGGTCTGGGAACGGTCGTTCCAGATGCCATTATGGCGCCGCAGAACATACAAATGTGGATTGACCGAGCGAAGACTTTCATGGCGAATGCAGGCGTGTGTAGCATGAACGACCTCGGACGCCTCCGAGTTAATCCAATGCAAATCCTGAGGCCCGGAGCATATGTCGCGCCGGCAGACCAGCCTCCAAGCTTCGTGCCTCCATTGGCGCACTATGAGTTTTCGAGCATTCTCGGAAATTCCGCTCTTCACTACTTACCCAACGACGTCCTCCACGATACAGCCGTAGTGCTGGCGGGACAGTGGGACATTCGCGGTCAAGCAGTGGTAATAGGTAAGGAGGTTCGGGAGCTTGAAGTTATTGTTGGATCCATATTGTATGACGGAGCGAGCCGGATTACATGGGAAACAGCCGCATTGCCAGGCGCCAACTCTTATTGGCCAAACCCTGCACCCTCGGGGCCAAGTGGTGTAGGCGCCGGCGAAGCAGGTCAGGATGGAAAGGATGGCGATCGAGAACCGCATCCGTCGCAAAATGGCGGTGCCAATGCCGTAACCGAAGGCCCGATTGTCACGATGTACATTCTTGATGCGACCAACAACGTTCCACCGATTGATCTTCGAGGACAAGATGGTGGTGCGGGCGGGCCTGGCCAAGATGGAGGGCGCGGCGGGGATGGAGCGCAAGGTCTGCGCGCCGATGGTACGTTCTTCGGGGGGTGTTGCCGCGGAGCGGGTTTCGGCGGCAATGGGGGCCAAGGCGGCGACGGTGGTCGAGGAGGAAAGGGAGGTACTGGCGGTCGGGGTGGCCGAGTAACGATCCTCACAACGCCTCCAGGCATTACCACGTTCTATTTCGCGCCACCTGCAATCGATGTGAATCCCGGGCCGGGCGGCCCGGGCGGAACTGCGGGAAACCCCGCCCCGGGAGGTTTTGGTGGACCAGCTGGATCCGCAGATTGCGAAACATGGTGCGATGACCACCCCGAACGGCGCGGCGGAGACGGGCCGGCCGGGTCGCCTGGCGAACCGGGCTTTTCCGGAGATGCAGGTCCAACAGTTCTGGAAGACCAAGTTCAATTTCTTCCGATCACGGAGGAGCAGTGGAATGAAGAGTTCAATAAACCCCACATTCTGGATATCGCCCCAGACGATGCGGAGCCTGGCGAAACTGTCACGGTCACGGGCCAAAATTTTAATGTCTCGATTGATCGAGTTTACTTCGATGGAACCGACGTGGGTCCAGTGACAAGTGCCACACAGGCGACATTTGTCGTCCCGCTCGATACAGAAGGCGGATATCACCCGGTCGTGGTACGGGCTTCTGGCGCAACGGATCGTCGCAGCAATCGAGCATTGCTGAGAATCATCCCCAAGGTGGACGAGATTGTTGCCGGGACTCGTTGGCTGGAAAATCAAAGCATAAATTTAAGCGGTTTAGCTTTTCGACCCGGTCTTCAAGTTCTCGCAGAGGACAGATCTGTGTCACCGCCGTCCAGCTCTTCCCTCCCGGTCGTCGGCGTCGCCCGCACGTCAATTAATTTACAGGTTCCTGGCGGATTCCTGGGTAACCTACGAGGCGTGAAGCGGATAGTTGTTCGCAACCCCGACGGTGGAACGAGCCGCGATGAGCGAGTTGTTCGCATCAGCGACACGATTGTGGTTCGATGCACCGCCTTCCGTGTAGTTGGCACAACACCCGGCGTGGGCACAAGTCGAAGTGCAACCGACATTGCAAACCTTTTTCTGGAGGGTGCGGTGAACTCAGTCAGTATTCCTTGGGCGCAAGCCCGCATCGCTTTTCGCTTAGTGCAGCCAGTTCAAACCATCTCTGTCACTGACGACCTAGCAACAACGTGGCCGATAGTCGATACAGCCACGGATATGACCACGTTTAATAGCGCTCCTGGAGTGTTAGGCACTCTCAATTTCTTTTTTGTCCGTGACGTTGAGCTCGCGACTGCCTACTCTTATTTCGGTGGCGGGCCACTGTTCATTGGTGACGAGGGCAGTTCAATACTGGGGCCAGTGGACTTTCAACAGGTGGTTGCGCATGAGATCGGTCACTCACTCTGTTTGCGGCATATCTGCGATGGTGGTGGCGATGGTCCCGGGACGTTTTTCAATCGCAATTGTGACGACGGAGACGAGGCGTTCCTTATGTATCCATTTTGGGATGTTTCAGACGGAATGACGATTCCTCCGGCACAAATTGATAGTGCCCGTCTAGGAGCAACCCATCTCGAAGATGGCAAGACCGCAAGTCTGCCAGTAACATCGCTTTTTCAACTGACCGAAGTCAACCCGCAATGTCTGGCCGCTGATGCTCAGAATTAAGGAGTTTTACGATGCCCACTGAAATAGAGAGTCGAGTCTTAAAGCTGCTGAGCGCCATTGAGATCAAGCCAGACGCAGCTCAATTAATCGAGTCTTGGGGTAACGAAGCCGTAACGGTAGCTTGCGATGCCGCTATGGGCTCCTTCCCAGGGCTTCGCCCGAAAGTGCGTAACAACGCTGCTGCCCTCGTAGGCCGCATGACAGCGCCCCAAGCAAAAGAAACGCTTACAATTCTGATCCGTGATGCGAACCCTGATGTCGCAATCCGTGCAATTCGTGCCTCGGCAGTTAAGAAAGATCCCTCGACCATTCCGAGCCTCGCTCAACTTCTCAACAGCAGTACCTCAGGAGCTGTTGTCGCGGCCGAAGCCGTGAAGGCCTTGAAGGCGATTGGCACGAGTGAGGCAAAATCGATTCTGTCTGCCTATGACTCAGCCGATCCCGTCGCGATTCCACATCGCGGGAGCAAAGTAGTTATTACAGCAATGCAGTCAAACACTTGAAGCACAAATTTGTCGAGGTCCGCCTTACTTATGAAGTTTGCCGGTTCTGAGTCGGCATAGAGAAATGCCACTTAGATTTTTCAGTTTTCATGGTTGGATCTCTTCCTGAACCAGAAAAGTCGGGCGGATTGTACGTCTGCTAAGCAGGAGCGTTAATTTTGTATGACTTACGGAAAAAACCTTTTGCATTTTGGTTCCAAAGGAGAGCTACTCGGGCAATCGGCTTACCTACCGTGCTCCCTCCTGCGGAGCTGCCTGAGAGAGCCTAGCGGTTGCAATTACCGTTTTAAAGAATGGTGAGACCCACCCACGAACATCTCCACGACTCCCGCCCGACAATTCCATTCATGGCAACCGCGCTACCATGCGCAGGCGGGGGAGCGAGGGAATGTTCCTTGCTGACCACATCATTCATTGCAACGCCCGTTACGAGACGGGTCAACTTACTGCCACTTTTGCGATCTCCGCCTTGTACGTCTTCGAAGTATGCTTTGTGCTGTCCGGCATTCTGCTGTATCTGAGAACCAGACTTCTATAACCGTTATCCGGTTTAATCAGATTCTGACGCCCGCACCGCAGATATGTTGCGCAACCTGCGTTTAGCGAGCATTCGATTGTCGCAATTATCCGTAGGTGGTTCAGTCATACACCTTCGAGTATTTGCAACATCTTCGTCTAGCAACCGATGGATGAAGGTCTTCATGACTTTCATATAAGTCCCTCTTTCGCAGTTTCGGGAAAAAGTCGAATTATCTTGACATTGGCTGAACGTGTTGTAAAATTTTCGGAATTTCTGGGCCCCCGGTTTCCCCTTCCACTGGTATCACACAAACGCTAAAAGCAGCGTCGTATATCGCGAGCGATCTAATCCGGAGGAAACATGGCGGAAGAAAAAGGCAAAGAAAAAGGTGAAGTAATAGCAAAGCTTTACCGCGGCATGCCTCACGTGGAACTTACCGACAGCGAAAAATTGCCAGTCCGAATCGAACTCAACGAGAGCTTGTCGAAGAAAGCTGCCGAGTTCGCCCAAAAAGGGACGATCTCGATTTCTCTCGAGAGCCTCGACGTCGAGCGGATCCTCAACCAAAGCTTCGGAATGGTAAGAGCCTCTACCGGTTGCGTCTCAAACCCAGGCGGTCCAAGTTGTTAGCAGGTTTCGAAAGTTACGAAACCTAAACTACACATATCAATCTGCGGGCGTACGCTCTCGACTGGTGCGGACCTTAAGTCGTTGCGTGCGTCCGTAACAGTCGGTTCGTTGAGGCGATCAGATTTCAATGTGTTCTTCAGAATCATCGCCATTATCATCGGCTTTTCAGGTCGGTTTTCTAAGGCTTCTCGGCTTGCCGACTCTCGATGACTTCCTAGATAACAGTTGGGAACGCAGACCTCGACTCATGGCGGCCACGATCAAGGAGAGCGTGGCCGACATCCTAACGGTGGATCACTTCGAACTTCTGATGGCTGGCGGATCATCGGGCGACAAATCCTTGAGCGTCGTAGAGGATGGAATTGCGCGACCGGTCGTCTTTGGCGACAACCATTCAAGTCGGCTGCCATCTATTTACGCAGCGTATGGCCGGGGTTGTACGCTTCTTCTATCGAGTCTAGAACTCCGCTGGCCATCGATAGCAAGAATCTGCCGAGACGTAGAGAATCAAATGCTGTGTCACGGCTTTCCCCTTGCGGAAAGGGTTGGGGCCAACGCCTATCTCACCCCTGCGGGCGCAAAAGGCTTCAACACTCACTACGACAACCATTGCGCAATCATCATCCAATTGCATGGCAGCAAAAGTTGGAACATCTTTCCACCACTCAGTGATATGCCCTTGGCTCGTTGTGAACGGCCCATTAGGCTGGAAGACTTGGAACCGCCTCTTATCGTCACTGAGCTGATGGCAGGAGATGTTCTGTACATTCCCCGCGGGTTTCCCCATTGTGCCTCGACCGGAAACGACAGCTCGCTGCATATTACATTGAGTATTCGTGCAGTCACATGGGTAGGAGTCATCCAAACGTTCTGCCAATCAGATTCAGCATTTCGGCGTTCGGTGCGAGCCTCCTCGTGGAGCGGGACTTCATCGTCGATTCAAGAACACTTCTTGCGCGATCTTCTGCCGCGGCTCGGATCGGTCGACGTCGATCTGATCGCCGACCGCCTAATTACAGAGGGACTATCCATGCAGTTGCCGATTGCGGGAGGTGGACTGCGCTCGATCGAAGCATCCAAGACGTTCACCGAAGACACGCAGTTAATTCGGACACAGCAGGTTAGATGCACTGCAACCATTGAAGAAAACGAAGCCGTGCTCCGTTTTCCTGGGGCTTCGCTCCGCTTGCCAATTGCAATGACGCCTGTTTTCCAATTCATTGCGACACACGAAGAATTTACGCCTAACATGCTTCCCGGTATAGATCAGGAGTACGACCGCCTACACCTCACCCACATTCTCACCGAACGAGGCCTCTTACAAGTCAAAGGAGAAAGTAAACCGTGCACCCGGCTTGAAGCGATCGCAACAATGGCGGAGGCTATGTGAGTACTCGGGAGATGGCGACCGCGCTTTCAACGGCAGGCGAACACCGATTGAAGCACGCTCCCCTCTTGCGCGGAAACTCCGCCACGACGGCATATCACTTGGATTGGGTGAGGTGCGCTGAGTGCCTTTCGGACGAAGATTGCGACGATATCATTGCAGCTTGTGGCGAGTTCCCTCCTTCGTCGCCTTCCACCGTTGGTGAAGACCGCTATCCTGCACATCGACGTGCCTCCACCACGAAAATTGGTTTGAATGTTAGGACTAGTTGGATTTTCGATTTGTTGTGTTCGATCGCTCAGCAAGCTGCCGCCACCGCCTATGGGCTGGACCTGACCACTATTAATCGAGCGCCGCAATACGTGGAGTATAGACCAGGCTGGGGACAATTCGACTGGCACAATGATTACAGTCACGGAACAGAAGAGGCGCCACGCAAGCTCACGATTATCATTCAACTCTCCAATTCTGGCGAATACGAAGGTGGTCGTCTTCAGTTGTTCGGCCCTGAGCTGGAGGATCTGCCGAACCAAAGGGGCAGCATCATGGCATTTCCATCCATTCTCTATCACAGAGTAACCCCAGTTAGTAGAGGAGTACGTCGTGCGCTCGTGGCTTGGGTAGCTGGCCCGAGGATTCGTTAGGAGCGGTACACATGACCGTTGAAAGTGTCGTAGAAGGCATTGTGGCCGCAGTGGATGAATATGGATTCTGCGTTGTACCTGCGATGTTGCCGTGTGATCAGACCGCGCAACTGCTGACTATTATTGACTATTTGCGTGAACGTGAAGTGCGTCCAAACAAGGAACGCCTAGGTCATCAGCGTGTTTTGCATTTGGCGGCAAAACATCCTGCTTTTGTTGCTTTGATGTGTCATCCACTAACGGTTGCTATCTATGAGAAATACTTGGGCCGTGATTTTGTCTGCTCTACATGGACCAGTAATACGGCTTTGCCAAATGCAGATCTTACCTACTGGCACGTGGACCATCCGTACTGGACTATCGCTCCCCCATACCCGGTCGATCCTCCACTCACTGCTCACGCCATTTGGTGCCTCGATGACTTCACTACTGACAACGGAGCAACAAAGTTTATTCCTGGATCGCACCGAATACCGAGATTGCCGGAGCACAATGGCAATTACGACTGCGAAGGCGTCAGCGTAGAAGCATCGGCGGGCAGTTTAATCGTCGCCCATGGAGCGGCATGGCATAGCGCGGGCCGTAACCGAACTGAAAAACCACGAACAGCAATTTTCGGTCGGTTTGCTCGCAGCTTCATTATTCCCCAAGAAGATATGAAGTCTCAGTTAGCAGCTATTGAGAATCCTTCTTCGCTGGTTGAAAGACTGCTCGGCAAAAATCAATACGCTCCCCAAGGAGGGCTTCCCTATTGAGGTAGCGTTAACTCCAGTAAACGAGCAACTCGCTCTGGAACGATGTGGTACCACGAAAAAACAGTGCCGATTAACAATGCGTTCCGACGAAAGGCAAATGAAATGCCCTACACGACAATTGAGCCGCCCATCCAAACGCCGGGCCTTCGAGTGATCAACGGTCAACTTCCAGTCTTGAACACCCGATCGGGCTGTAGCAATTCGAGGCCAATGTTTGGTAGCCCCGAAGTTGCTGCATATGGAGCAGTCGGACTGGATCTCGATGTCTCTGATACACCGACGGCACTCCCTGTATACAACGCCATCCACTCGAGTAAAAGCGGCGACGGAAATCGCGATGTCTATCATGTGAGTTCGTCTAGGCCGCTTGCCTTGATCGGTCATCTCGCCCATCATCAAGTAGATGATTACCACCTATGGATAGCCGTGGATGACGGTAAATTGATCATCGCTGATGAGATCGATCACGAGTTCATGCAGGCATACGCTGAAGGATGCTCTCCGATTGAGGCTTCGCAGCGAGTCGAGAGCAGTCGAAATCTCGATCATAATACGGCTTGGCCGGCGACAATCAAATTTCTAGGACGATTAGCAGCGGCAGGTTTTGTACAAGGCATCCGCGGATACCATTCGGTCAAGAAAATTCGTCCGCATGCTTTTGCACGTTTTCATCTCACACACAGATGCCAGCTCGAATGCGTGCACTGCTATACAAATTCAAGCCCACGCTTGCCGCGTGATGGCGAACTCCCGGTGGAGCGCTGGGTACGGCTAGTGGACGAGTTCATCGATAACGAAGGACAAAAGATCTTATTCACTGGGGGCGAAGCACTCGTCTACCAAGGCTGCACTGATGTGATGAAGCGCGCACACGATGGAGGCCTTGAAGTCACTTTGTTCTCAAACGGCATCCTCGTTCCGCGCTACCTCGAGCAGTTGAAGGATTACGCAGACATTGTTCAGATCAGCGTAGACGGGCCGGACGCCGAAACGCACGATGCCGTTCGCGGCCACGGGTCTTTCGAGAAGGCGATGCGGGCAATCCACATGCTCTTGGATGCGGAGATCACCACTCGTGTTAGCACCACGATCATGATGAACAACTGGCCAGCCATCAGGCGAGGCTTGCCGGGATTCATTGCAGAGTTCGAAAACACGAATCTTTCGTTCCGCATTAGCTACGGTGCAATGTCGCATGGACGCGGCACGAATCTCGATCACTCCCTCAACACGGATGATGTCCGTTCCTTTGTTGATGCGCTCCTGAGTAAGGTCAAAACCACTGAAAATCGCGCGGAGGGCGCAAATGCAGTTCAGAAAATTTCTGGCTGTGGTTATGCGGAACAGCTTGTAATCGGGCCGGACGGTTTCGTCTATCCGTGCCACCTGATGTCAGGAGCACTTGGCCACGTTGACGATTTGCCGGTTAAGGATATTACTCGTTACCTCGTACGGACGGCTGAAGCTTTCAGCGTGGATCATCGCATGGGTTGCTCAACATGTGATTTGCGGCACCTTTGCGGCGGCACGTGCCGTGTGGAAGACGAGAAGCAAACTGGTAGCCGACTCGTCACGACATGTACCCCAGAGGAAAAGGTTCGCAAGAAGCGGTTCCTCGTAAATCGGTATCGCCCGGGGTAAGGCCGAATTATCAAACCATGCAGTACTGCAGACTGAAACATCTCATCAGTCCGATTAGGCCAGCGGAGTTCTTCGAGAATACGTGGGGTCAGAAGTCGGCACTGTACGCTCAGGCACTTGTCGATGTCGCTGAGATTATGACCCTCGCGTCCTTCGAGCGGTTGATTGCTAGTCTCAACCGCCCGCAAGAAGGATGGCTGCACTTCGCAAGAGGTGGCGTGAAGCCCGTCGCAGTCGATATGGTGGACTCAAATGGTTTGCTTGAGTTGCGCAAGATCCGACGCGCCTTTGCCGACGGCGAAACGCTGTACCTTACGAAGGCGGAGCGACTCTCCCACCCCCTCATGGAACTTGCACGCGCAATCGAAATCGATTTGAATTCGTGGGGATTCAACGTTCGAGAGCCGGTGAACGCGCATGTCTTCCTCACACCTCCTCACTCACAAGGATTTCCGGTTCATCGGGACGAACACGCCAGTTTTATTGTCCAGCTTGATGGCTATAAGGAATGGACACTATACGAGCCCATTCCAGAATTCCGATGCTCGGGTGTCGAGGTACTTGCACCCGGCGGGGTCGATCCGTTGTCGCTTAGGAGCTTTAAAGCTCACACGTATCGAATGCAGGTGGGCCACGTTTTGTACATGCCCGAATGGTGGCCACATGAAGCCAAGGCGACAGCTACGCACTCACTTCATGTCACTCTTCGCATGTTTCCATTGCGCTGGATGGATCTAATGCGGGAGGTGTGCACTGGTCATCCAGCGCTCGCGGACGCCCTGCCGCGAGAAAGGCTCGATGAGGGAACCCTGCTCGATCAGATGCTCGGCATACTCGACTCGCCAGCTTTTCGGCAAGCGCTGCCATCCCTGCTCGAAGCCTCTATGCGAAAGTACACTGTACCCAAGTCTGTCCTCCCAGATGATGGATTTCGACAGCTACTGGAGCTTGATCACATTGAGTTGGGTACGCGTCTTGTGCGGAGCGCCGGCGCGGCGTGTCAGGTTTTCGAAAAGGATAATCAAGTCTGTATCGGATTTCCAGGTGGAGTTACTTGTGGACCTGTTTCGGTGAAACAGGTTTTCGAATTTATCGCACAGACAACCGAGTTGCGTGCGCAAGACCTTCCTCCCCTCGAGGATATTGAGTATGACCGACTTGTGATTGTGCGCACTTTGGTAAGGGATGGGTTGCTCCGAATCGCGCGAACTTCCTAATGAGAAAAGCGAATATGAGTAGATCTGAGGCCATCGTTTATCTAGGTCCATCGATGCCGGTACAAGCGGCCCAGAAGATTTTGCTCGCGAAATATCGTAGGCCCATCCGCAGAGGAGACTTGGCTGATGTTGCGCCGGGCACTGTTGTCGCGATAATTGATGGTGTGTTCGAGCAAAATCTTGCTGTGAGCCCTCGAGAAGTGCATGACGCCGTGGCGCGCGGGGTCATTATTTTCGGCGGCGCAAGCATGGGAGCTTTGAGGGCAGCGGAAGTGCCAGGCGTTATCGGAGTGGGTCGCATTTTTGAATGGTATCGCGTTGGAGCCATCACGCGCGATGATGAAGTAGCATTGCTGTTCGAGGAAGACTCTGGCCGCGCACTGACGGTACCCTCGGTGAATGTTCGTTTTGCCGTTGAGCGTCTTTGTCGGCTCGGAACCATCGATCAAGTTACCGGTGATGCCTTACTTGTAGCAGCTCTTACAATTCCGTATAAACAGCGAACCTACCGGTCGATTCTCGAGCAGGCCGGAATTTTGCTGCGCCATGACAGTCGTGACTTAATCTCGATGCTTGAGGCGCAGGACCTTAAGTATAGAGATGCTCAGGCTGTACTGGAGACGGTTGATCAACACGTGAAGGCAACGTTGCACTGCCAGATCGACTCCGCCCCGATCAAAAAAGCAGCGGGTACCGTCCAGCGAAGAAATTTCGCACTCGAGCGTCCAAGGCCAGCAGCGACCGAAGTGCTCATCTGGGAGTCCGGCGATACTGTATCGCATCGGGATCTTTTTGAATTTCTCGCCTACACGGCTCATATAGAGCCGCACGCGCGACTCCTTGCAACCAGGTTAGCTAGTCGGAATGTAAACACTCGTGCGATGAGTGTCACGAGCCCCGAAGTGCAGAGTTTGTTCAACTCAGCAGCGCACCGATGGGGCTGGTTATCATCCGAAGAGGCCAAAGTAACTCTCTCGGATCTTGGTCTCGACCTGATGGATGTGGATAAAGCCTGTCAACAGGAGGCCTGCACCGCTGAGCAGGCCGCCTATTTCACTCGCGACACCGCACGGGATCTCCGCGCATTTTTGGCCAGTTTATTCCTTGACGGCCTCACTCTGAAACGCGAGTCGTTGCGGCTAGGTAGCCTCCGCGTTCTCGCAAGCAAGGCAGAGGGCAAAACGGATCCTGAGGAACTGAAGGAGGCTGAAACCGTACTTTGTAAACTGAACAAAGAATTTAGCTTTGCAGCAGTCCGTAAGCGCTGGGCGCGATTCGGATTCGTTGATGAAGCTGCGCAGGACGCATTTGTCGGTTTACTTGCGCGGGCACGTCGAATGGGCCGCGAGTTGACTCGCGGAATGGTGGGCAAACAACTGGAAACTACACAGATCGCTTCTCGATTGCATATTTTCGGTCTGAAAGAATGTCCTAAACCTTATGGCCAATCACGTTTTTGTCTGCCAGATGCCGATGCGGAGGAGCGTGCCCGATCTATTGGCCAAATGATTGGCATAACTCGAATTAGCATGATCGGGGAACTCGGCGACCTTGGCGGCATTGAAGTCGCGCAAGCGGCAAGACCCGGAAACGCGTGGTCGAGCAGCTATGGCAGTGGCAAATCACGCACCGTTGCGGGCGCAATCGTCGGCAGCATCATGGAAGAAACGGAAAAGTGGGCTCAGGAAAAGTTTCGGCCCGCAGTGGATTTGATAACTGGGTCCTACGAAGATTTACGTGACGAAGGAGCATTTGTGGATCCCACAACTCTTGACCTGCCCTACGATTCCGTATACCACCCTGCTATGTCTCTTAATTGGTATCGTTGTTTCGATCTGCTGAGCTGCCGAAATGTATACCTACCCGTAGACCTGTGCCAAATGAATTATGGCAAACACGACATTTGTTTTACTCGACGGGGCGCACGCAAACATCTCGCAACAAATGGTCTAGGGTCTGGTTTCAGTCGCGAGGAGGCAATTCTGCATGGCCTTTGCGAATACGTAGAGAGACATGCGCAGCGAATAGCCGAGTTGTTTCTCAGCAACCCTGGCGGGCTCGGGCCTCATCCCTACCGCTTCATTGACCTAAAAACCGCATCCAGCTCTGTGCAAGACATAGTGGAGAAGGTAAGAGCACGTGGCGCAACCGTACGTATCCTGGACATTACTTCTGAGGTTCGGATACCCAGTTTTTTAGCGACGATCACGCGCGACTTACAGGTAGCAGACGGTTACGGAACGCATCCCGATCCCAACACTGCAATTGAGATGGCTCTGCTAGAGGCGGGACAGAACATTGCCAGCGCAATTGCAGGTGGTCGCGAGGATCTGTCCATTCACGCACGAAGCCTCGGAAGGCACGAGCGTCCGCGACCCTTCAGCGCTGCGGATGCTTGGTTTTGGCTGGATCCGGATGTCTTATATAAGACCGTTTCCGAAATAAATGGGTTTTCCTCTTCCGATGTGCTCGCGGATATTATCTGGTGTGTAAATCGCCTCCACGACTCAGGCGTGCACCAAGCATTAGTTACCGATCTCACGCCACAGGGATTTGCGACGTTCGCGGTGATGAGAGTTGTTCTGCCCGGTCTTGAGACAAACAACCCTTTTTATACCGGATTACGCGCGAGAGTTACACTCGTGCGCGATCTGCTTCCACAATGGCAGTAACACGAGGGGGCGCCCACTAGCTCAGATAGCTTTGCGCCTGTGAATAGAATGGCAACGCAGCTTGACCGACCTACAGATCACGATGGAGACGGCGCGTGCATTCGAGATCTTACGATTGGCTGTGTGTTCCAAGATGAGGCTCGTTATCTTAAGGAGTGGATCGAATATCACAACCTCATTGGAGTCCAGCATTATGTTCTCGTCAATGACCGCAGCAGCGACAATTTTCGAGAAATACTGCGGCCATATGTAGACGCCGGCAAAGTGGAGTTGTTCGATTGTGGTTGCCCAGAAAACCTGCAAGAGCGAAATTGGCCTCAATATCAATGTGCTATTCACGAAGCCTTAGTAAAACAAGTTCGGGGTGTATCCCGGTGGCTAGCGCTTGTCGATACGGACGAATTCATTGTTCCGTCTCACACGGACAATATCATCGAGTTTCTCAGGGCCTATGAGCAGTATGGCGGTCTATATGTAAGATGGGAGCCGTTTGGCACGTCTTACATACCAAAGCTCTCCGATGATGAGCTGCTGACAGAGCAACTTTATCTGAAATGGAGATTCACAAGAGGACACGACATGCTCGGTAAATCTATTGTAAAACCTCACCGCGTGCTTCGTGCCAATATTCATAGATGCGACCTGGTACCTGGCTTTGCTTATTTCGACTCCAACCCAGGCATGCAAAACGTAGTCACAGAGATCAAAATTCATCACTATTGGAGCAGGGATGAGGATTTCCTGATGACGAAGAAATTGCCAAGGACAGCTAAGATTAAAGGGTGGAAAATTGACAAAGATCACCTGCAATATTTTCGTCGGTTATTTAACGAGGTCCCTGACTACACAATGTCCAGGTTCGCTCCGGAGTTGAGATCGCGGGTTCTAGACTAACTGCGTCTCTTAAGGCATGTCTCTCGATTCACAGGGGACAGTAAAAATGAGATCTGAACAATCGTCGTTACCCAACCCCCCGCAGGATCCAACAGTTTTTCTCTTTGCCGGACCGTGGATGAAGGCAAGTTGGCCTTCACTGGCCATTGGGTGCTTGAAAGCTTTCCTGCAAACTTCAGGCCTAAACGTTCGCTGCTGCCATTTACATCTAGAGGCAGCAGCAAGGATTGGATGGTCGCGATACGACGTGCTTGCCGAGGTCTGGGGTGCTGGAGAGGCCCTTTTCGGTGCGCTGCTTGACCCAGAGGATTCCGCCCGACTCGTGTCGGTGGCGGCGCAGCTCTTGCGCGATAGTAACCATCCATCCGTTGCAGAGTGGAGCGAGGAGTCTGCCTGCAACGATCTGCACGCTCTGGTTGACGAATGGTTGGAGCGAGAGCGTCCCGAGCATTACCCGCTCGTTGGAGGATCAGTGGGCGCGATGCAACTGTGCAGCACCTTGTATCTGATGAAACGTTTGCGCGAACGCGGACACAGGGGTCGACTGGTCCTGGGCGGCTCCGCACTGGTGGGTTCTGTAGCCCGAGAAGTTCTCGAACGTTGTCCTTATATTGACGCTGTGATCGATGGGGAAGGCGAGCATGCACTTTTGGAAACTGCGCGCCGCGTTTTTACTGGCGCGGAATTGGATGGAATTCCACGGGTACTCACGCGAAACTGCGTATCGAGCCATAGCTGCAGCGCGGCGACGCTCGATCTGGCCACATCACCGGCAGCGGCCTTGGATGATTACTATACGACGGCTGCACAGTTTGGCATCCCGAAGACCGCCCTAACTCTGTCGTTTGAACACTCCCGCGGCTGCGAATGGGAACATCGAGTGGCCGGCAAATTGCGTGGGTGCACATTTTGCGGTTTGTACAGGAATTCCCCCGATCACCGACGAAAGCCTGTGGATTATGTGATTCGGCAGATCGAGGAAGCAGTCGAACGATACAGAGTGCTCAATTTGGCCTTCGTCGACGCCTATTTGCCTACCGATTACCGCGACGAGTTGCTCGACGGTGTGATTGCGTTGACTAAAGATGTGAGCTTTTTTACCGAGATGCGATGTGATTTAACACCGGGTACTACGAAACGATTGGCCCTAAGAGCATATCGCATTCAGCTGGGGGTCGAATCCTTTTCGAGTGCTATTTTGCGTCGTATCGGCAAAGGCATCGGAGCTGCTAAGACAGTTCATTCGCTTCGATTGTGTCAAGAGTATGGTGTTCCAGTGCAATACAATCTTATGACCGATATCCCTGGAGTTCCTTCCGCGGACATCGATGACCTGAACGCCTCGCTGCCCTTGCTGTTCGGTCTGGTCCCTCCCACCCTGGCGGAGTTTTATCTTGACCGAAATAGTCTCATCTTTGCTAACCCGGAGATCTACGGAGTGGAGTCGAACATGCTGGACGCACAAAGTCCAAGTTGGCTCGCCCGTGCTTTAGGCGACAGTCGCGTATGTCAAGTGGTCCCATTCACCCCCAGAGACACACAAGCACGAGCTGCTTGGTCCAGAGTGAAATCGCGCGTTGGTGAGTGGCGGACCTGCTGGAGTGAGGCGCTGTCGTCCGGAATCGAATCGCCTTTGAGCTGGAGGGATGGCGACGGTTGGGCCTCCATAGTCGATGCCCGAGAACGTGTAGTGCACATATACCTTCTAGAAGGAATTCTTTATGATGTGTTCATCAGGTGTAACGAAGTGACAAGTGAGAGGGCCCTAGCAGAAGGGCTACCGAACCACCAATTGAATGATATAGAAGAAGCGCTTCGCCAGCTCGCCTCCCGCGGCTTAGTGTTTCAGGATGATGCGCAATATGTATCACTTCCGATTCGAGAGGATCCACGAGTGAGGCGCAATAACAATGAACTACGCGTTATTCGCCACCTCCCTGCCCGACACTCACAGGCCACGCGGCCCCGCAATGCGCTGGTTGAGGCCGGAGTCGAAGGAAGCTAAATACTACCAACACAACAAAATACTTTTACCCCTAAGTTAGAGTTCGACTGACAGGTTGAAGTTGAGAAGAGAAGAACGACTGAGAGTGAGGTTGAGGTGAGAAGTTGAGGAGGAGGAAGAAAGAGTTGAGGAAAGATTTGAAATGAAACTTGAGTTGCCCATTGGCATTTCGCCATTTGCCGACATCGCCACTCGGCGATTTGCGCGGAAAGAATCACCCTAAAACGGGGTCAGAACTTGCAATGCTGGATGGCGACGCTAGAGAGGACTTAATCCAGAAAGGTGTGAATTTAGGGTTTTCGATTTTGGTAGTTTTGACGGTCGGTACCCTCTCTCACCACTCACGAATAACAATTGTATTTGTACTTAATCATCTATGCTTGTATGAGTTATGGTGAACACCTGTACATCTCGGTTCTAACAGAGACTTTCTCTGGCAACCGGCTAACACCAACACCCTATGTATCTCTGCGAGCCGCCCGAGAGATTGGCGCTGCAAAGCTGGTTTAAGACCCGGCTAAAACCGCTTTTCCTAGCCAACTATTAGTCTAGCGAATCAAAGTAGCGTGTTTAGGAAGAATCGGTTGTGACCTCAGATCGATACCTTGCGAAACGAACGCACCTTGACGAAGCCTAAAGATCGTAGAACAAAAACACTCTTTCACGAGAACACCAGATCACATCATCGCCAATAGTACTAGGCGATTGGGTTAGGCGCTCAAATACCCCTGGCTTTATTCGGCCCGCGTTACGAAGCGACGATCGAAGGGGCCTCGGATCTACTAAGAGACGTCAGCAGATTGCACTCTGCTGAATGCTGAATCGGAGCTCGGTATGTATACAACCTATGAAAGTTGAAGTACCACAAGTCACCACAGCTCAATGCTTGAACCTGACAGGCTACACTCGGTAACCAACATCTATGTAAGTGATTACGCTATTCCGCACAGACAACCCAAACCGTGCAACCGTCAGGATTTGAGGTGGGATTGCGCGTCAATAATTATTCAACGTCAAGGCATTTTTCGTAGTCGTAACTTAACACGTCTTCACTAATGCCGACGCGTACGGGATTGCCGCGAAGCGGAATACGATTTCAAGTACAAACAACTACTGCGATGGGCTCGCACTCGCAGGTGTTTGGTTCGAGCATGCTCTTCGCCTCGAGCTCCCCGGCGAATTCTGGGGCGTGACTGGCAAATCCGCACACTCTCCACATCGCTCGCTTCCTTGGATGATTCTCGCGGCCGTGATCAGTTCCGGATTCCACTTACCCGGAGCAACATCGTGGTCAGAGAAAGTGATTATCACCATTTTGGTGATAAACGCTACAGGCTACCTACTGGGAAAACCGTGGAAACACAGGGCCCCGATTTGCTGATACTCGGGTTGAATCGCGGGAGACCGTTGACGATCAGCAGTTGGTTATGAATGCGTGGAACCAATACGCTTACCTGTTCGTGAATCCGATGTCTCCAAAACGTCTACAAATGCGAAGTCACGCGGGCCCGAGCACGTGTTCTCGCGGATCGTCGCCGGAGTCACACAGCACGGAATCGCAACGGCTCGACTACCAAATCGTTTGTGACGTATGAGCCCGTGGCGAGCTAGTAGAACTAAACGACATTGAAGGTCGATTGTTTCACGCTAATACAGAAGACAGTTTGGGAGTGTTTGTCTCCTTGCGATTTCGATCAGAGGACCATGCACCGCCGGAGACTCTGGCCTCGTTGCAGTTCCTTCTTACACCATTTAGGAACGGTCGATCAGTTTGTGATGAAGTTTCTATCAGAAATTCCAGAACTTGACGAATTGCAGCGCGTTAAGGCAATGGGGTCGGAATCGCTTGGGGACGGAGAGCACTCCATGTGACCCATTTAACCCGAGTCAATGGCCTAGAAAAGAGTGCTGGGTACTCTCAAAACAAGAACACACTCTTTTCTCTTAATGCTTGAGTGAGAGGTTGAAGATGAGGAGTTGAGGATGAAGAGTGAGGGTAAAGAAGCGAGAGAAGAACCGAAGAGTTGAACTGTGCGTTGCGCATTTCGCCACTTGCCAGAATTGACGGTTGGCGATTTGCGCAGAAAGCATCACCCTAGAATGGCTCTCGTGAGAAACTCTTGATGCTAGAGGGCGAGGCGATAGACGTCAATCCATAAAAGGGTGAATTAGGTTTTTCAGTTTCGATAGTGTAAATAGTGTGATCCCTCCCTCACCATTCACCAATACACTCGTTTTTTTAGTTAACTCTTTATTCTCGTATTAGTTTATGGAAAATACCCGTTGCATTTCGGTTTTAACGGAGACTTTTCCTGTCAACGGACCTAACCACCATGAACACTCCTGCGGAGCCGCCCTGAGGGAGCCTAGCGGTTGCAAAGACCGTTTTAAAAGTTGAAGAGATCTACCTGAAAATCAGCACCTGGTACTCCCCAAAAGTTGACGCCACTCCGCGAGAACTCCCAAATCATGTTCTGCATTACATTTACATTACAGTTCGGGGTGGAAGGCCGAAATCTAAAGTCCCCAAAAAGGGCTCCATCTTCTCCATAAACACGAAAAGTTGGTGGCGGCGGTAGGACTCGAACCTACGACCTCCGGATTATGAGAACACAGGTGGGATTTGCGGCGTTTTGAAGGAAGTGTGTTTTATTCGACTCATCAACAACTTACAATCAACGCTTTTTGTCAGCTGTCCAGGTGATTTGACAGGTTCTGAACAACTCATCATTACAATTTCATTACAGTGATGCGTCCGCGCGTAGTAAGGAAGGGCATACTACCGCAGAGAAGGAACCTCGTTCATGACTTCAGAGCCGAGCTTTCATCTCCGAGTGGGGGAAATTACTTTCACGAGCCGGTTGGATTCGGCTCTGCGCTTCGCACGCTACTGTATCTCTTCATAAATGCTCGGTGGAATGCTCTCATTCACAGAATAGATCTCCACTTTTTTTGAGCCCTCACAAGAGATTGTGATTTCGTGAACGGCCGAGCCGTAGTTGGGCAAATACAATTCGCAAGAGATTGGTCGGTCATTTCCAACGGGGTGAAGTGCCTCCATCAGTGCTTCCGAAAACCCGTATTGGGAATCCGGTTTGCCCGTATTCCAACGCCGCGTGATGGATTTCAGTTTGTCATCAGAGAATAACAATACGGCAAACGCGGGTGCTTGCGGGCCAGCGTTCTTTTGTATTATTTCCATTCTATTTTGAAGACGTTCAGGTGTCGTGAATTCTCGAATCTCGAACTTAGCGGACACCATGCTCCGTACTTCACCTCGCTTCATTCCAATCGTTAGAGTAACATCGCCAAACTTAGTCGATTTAGCAGAAGGAACTTGAGCCATCGTGATCGTAGCGAGCGCGACCACAATGGCGACGCAGAACGATGTGTACTTTAGGTCACCCATGAGAGCCTCCACTCGACTGCTCGTGCTCAGCGCGCCATTGGTTTGGTATTCATCCAATCTCAGATGCCTTCCGGAGCGGGCAACCAACTATCCGCTTGGGGAAAATACAGCGCAATTGGTGTCAGCACTCCAATTTCGAAATCAATACGCCCTCCCCGCGGCAGAGGCTGAGCACGCTGCAACACCTCGATTGGCCTCCATGAACAATCTGCGGGAGATCACGCTTTCAACCTGTCTGCGATGGTGCCGGAAATGTCGAACCTAGTCGATCAACTAGCCATAACCAATTTCCCGCAGGGTTGACCTCCAGAAAAATGAAGTCTCAGCTTGGCAGCCACGCCACGCTACGGAACTGGGGGTAACTAAGCTTTGGGTCGTACTTGAAATCCCCAGTCACGCGGCCGAGCCAAATCTCTGCATTTCAGAGGAAAGATGACGATGTCGCCAATCTTCATTTTCCCGGACGAAGCGGTAAAGCTGCCGCTGACGGGAATTGCACCGGGCTTTGTATCCGGGTAAACGTACTCGTACCGTTTCTTGAAATCCTCGCGTGTTTTGAGCGAGGACAGGTCTCCCATCTTGTCCCAACCAATCGCGACGACGTTTTTCTGTTCAAAGAGGGACTCGGCATCACCCGTTTTCCCAGCATGAATTCCCCAAAAGGTTTTTTCCATCGGAATGTGTTAGGTATGGAGCACTTGTGACTGTACCACTGGTACGGATGCTGTCAAAGCAAGGCGTTAAGTACCTTTCAGTGCTCTTCACTCCGTGAACGGTTCCTGAATTCGCTTGGGTTCCTGCCGCAAAAGTGGGGGAAACTCCCAAACAGTGGCTGCAAAATCGCGCAGTATTGGCCTGCATGTTTCCTAAGAGTTACGGTCTCAGTTTTGAGACCCACGGCCCGATCTCATCCACGCGAATTGTGCATTAGGGAGCGGCGTTCAGTCCAGGGTTTGTTGATGGAGACAATTTGCTTCCCGTCCCCGGAGGCGATGTTTCACTAGCGAACAAATGGCGAATGGTATATGATGGGCGCGCGAATGAACGACAGCAACGGTCTACTGATTGTTACCCGCATATTCGCAGCGCGGAAACTCTTGCAGAACAACAGCGGAGCGCGGGGATCAGCAAAGGCGCAATCTAGATGCCGTTCGCTGGGCGGAAGAATCATGTGTGCCATTGACGAACGATGGACGGAACAAAGCCGACAGTAAAATGGCCTGAACGAAGGCCTTCCTTGGAGACTCAAATGACGTGCATTTCGGACTTTCTCTCAGCAGCCATGTCACTTATAGGGGTGCGGACCGGTTGGGGTAACCATGGTCCATTGGTAGGCTGTGTACTCATTGCCCTAACGTTGGGGGTTCTAGCGTTTAACGTAGAACAGAAGCATGCCAATGGGCGCGACCGTGAAAAAGAGGCGCAGGACGCCTCCGGGCGGACCGCTCTATCCTACGAACAAAACCACGTGCAGTATGAGGACTACACCGCCCGACTTGCGGTCTTGGAGGAGCGGTCAAAGCTAATTGCGTCATTTATACCCGATGTCAGACTGCGCAAACACGCACGTTTGCTCCACCCAGCGCTGCGACGAAGTGTGCCCATACAAGAGCTACATCTGAAAGTCAGCGCCCGTGCAGTAGTGAAGCGGGCTTCCCTACGACCGATTCTCTAAGGCGGCGAATTGGCGTCGTCAGACCTGCTGACGGCGGAGCGTCTTTTTTTGTCACTTCTCAAGTCCCAAGACGTATGAGATGGCACAATTGCGCCGAGCTGCTCGAACTTCCAGAGTTGCATCCATGGCCGTTTTTCCAATCGCAGCGCCCGCCAGTCCAGCCAGGCGCAGGAGGTTCGCCCAAGAAATGTCCCCAAAAATTTGCAGTGCTGCGCCGCCTCCGAGATAGCTGAGAGTGGTCTTAACGAGATTTCCAAACAATTTGGCGTATGCATCGTCGACCGCGTTCTTGAATTTGCGCGCCTCAGGAATTATGTCAGCCGCGACGATGTCCTTGATTGCTCCGCTGTAGTCACCGCCTTCGAAAGCTCCCTGCTTCGACTGTAGCGTCGCGATATGTTCCAAAAAAGCTTCTCTGTGCACTTCCGTTTCTTTTCGGTATTTGACGATGTCTCCGAAGGTAAGTACTGCTAGACGTTCCGCTGGTACGAGTTCATCGAAAATAGCAAAGCTCAAGTCGGTGACGTGTATCTTCGAGCCTTGCGTCCCGAGGACATTGACCGCCCTCGAATACTTCGTGCCAAGCAGCTTTTGGTAAACGGCGGAGTCGGCTAGGGGCGTCATTCCCTGATGCTGGCTGACATTGAGGGCAAAGTTAACCATCGCCGAGCAAGTAGTGGCGTAATGCACCAGAGACTTGGCGCATTCCGAATGAGTTTTGAAGCTAAATGGACGAATTGTTTAGTCGTACAGCAATTCCATCGGAGTCGAGTACTTGCTGAAATCAGTGTCGAAATCAACGCCGACAATTGCTCGCGCGACCGCTTCATGGTTGCCCACCTCACCGTAATTTCCGGGCGAGATTTGGTGGCCGCGGAAGATGAGGGACTCTTCCAATCCCTTTTGGAAGGTCCGCAGAAACTCGAAATCATCAATATCCGCTCTGACTTGCTCTAGGAATTCACCCGAAACAGGTCCGTCATTCGGAGTGTGCACGTAAAGGGGCACGCCATTGTCACGAAACGATTTCTCGACCTGCCGTAGTGGGGACGCCGTTGCAATCGTTCCGAAATTCCCAAACATGAATGATGGTCGATCAATGAAATGAAGCTCGTCAAAGAGAAGAATAGCCTTCTTCAGAGTTGCGGAGTCCGCCACCATACTCGGGTAATAAAAGACATTGACTTTGTCGCGCATGATTGCCCGATGATACCTATCTCAAGGCCTAAAAGCGCAACATTGCTTTCAGCATCGAAAGAAGGCTAAATACTATCAACACAAAAACACATTATTCCCTTAGGTTGAAGGTGAGGGAGAGAAGAGTTGAGGATGAAGAGTGGAGAGTTGAAGAAAGAGTGAGGTTGAAGACCGGACTCGCGCATTTCGCCACTTGCCAACATCGGCAGTCGGCGATTCGCGCGAAAAGGATCACCCTAGAATGGACTCCCGTTCAGAACTTATGATGCTAGAGAGCGACGCTATACAGAATCAATCCAGAAAAGAGTGAATTAGGTTTTTCAGTTTTGATAGTTTTAATGGTCTGATCCCTCCCTCACCACCCACCAATTACACTCATGTTTTTAGTTAATTCGTTATCCCTATATGGCTTACGGAAAATACCCGTTGCATTTCGGTTCTAACGGAGACTTACTCGGGCACCCGCCTGACCCACTATGCACCCTCCTGCGGAGCTGCCTGAGGGAGCATGGCGGTTGCAATAACCGTTCTAATAATCTGTGGGATCACCCTCTACACCCACTGCCCGACCCTATCTACACATCCATCCGGAATTCGGGTAGTTGCCGGCCACGGGAAGCGTCTTCGTTACCATTGCTTCCAGATCCATCTTGGCCGACCAGTCTAGGGGTTACGACTTTCGCTTAGGCCGACTCTTCCAATACGCCAAGGTGATGAGAAATAGAAGAAGTGCAAAAGTGGGAATCGTGTGCTCCATGCCAGGAACCCAGAAGGTGCTTATGGCAATCGCAAGCAAAGCGATGATGCACGTTACCGCA
>Ga0268266_10001362_pt1 | contig 29491 bp, 27 predicted proteins | sample KBSS13metaG_FD_190356 | JGI IMG/M metagenome (GOLD analysis project Ga0268266, IMG submission 190356) | Switchgrass rhizosphere microbial communities from Kellogg Biological Station, Michigan, USA - KBS S1-3 metaG (SPAdes) (version 2) | ecosystem: Host-associated > Plants > Roots > Rhizosphere... | reverse complement strand
GGCGGCCATCGGCTCGTTTGTCGCGGGTGCGATCGGCACCGCGTTGCTGGCCGCGTTCGCGCCAGCGATCTCGAGATTCGCAGTGACGCTTGGCGCGCCGTCTTATTTGGCGATCATGCTGTTCGCGCTCGTCGCCGTCACCGCCGTGCTCGGTGCATCCAAACTCCGCGGCGCGATCTCGTTGTTCCTCGGGCTGGCCATCGGCATCGTCGGGATCGACTTCCTCACGGGTCAGCCGCGCGCGACGTTCGGACTGCCGCAGCTGTCCGACGGCATCGACATCGTCGTCATCGCGGTCGCCATCTTCGCTGTCGGCGAGGCGCTTTGGGTCGCGGCACACCTGCGGCGCCGTCCTTCCGACGTCATTCCCGTCGGCAGACCATGGATGGGCCGCGACGACTGGCGGCGGTCATGGAAGCCGTGGCTGCGCGGCACGGCCTTCGGATTCCCGTTCGGCGCCTTGCCTGCCGGCGGCGCGGAGCTGCCGACCTTCCTGTCGTACATCACCGAGAAGCGGCTGGCAAAGCGCAGCGGGCACGACGCCGAGTTCGGCAAGGGCGCCATCGAGGGCGTCGCCGGTCCAGAGGCCGCCAACAACGCCTCGGCCGCAGGCACCTTGGTGCCGATGCTGTCGCTGGGGCTGCCTACCAACGCCACCGCGGCGGTCATGCTCACCGCGTTCGTGTCCTATGGAATCCAGCCCGGCCCAACGCTTTTCGAGAAGGAGCCGTTGCTGATCTGGACGCTGATCGCCAGCCTCTTCATCGGCAACCTCATGCTGCTGGTGCTCAATCTGCCGCTGGCGCCGCTGTGGGCCAAGCTGCTGCGCACCCCGCGGCCCTACCTGTACGCAGGTATCCTGTTCTTCGCGACGCTTGGCGCGCTCGCGGTGAACGTGCAAGCGCTCGATCTCGCACTGCTGCTGGTGTTCGGGCTGCTCGGCCTGATGATGCGCCGGTTCGGGCTACCTGTACTGCCGCTGATCATCGGCGTCATCCTCGGCCCACGCATCGAACGCCAACTGCGCCAAGCACTTCAGCTCGGCGGCGGCGACTGGGGCAGTCTGTTCACCGAACCCGTCGCGATCGTCGTGTACGTGCTGATGGCAATCCTGCTGCTGACGCCGCTGGTGCTGCGGTTGATGCATCGCAGCGAGGAGACTCTCCTCGTTGTCGAGGACGATACCGACCAGAAAGAAAAGGCGGCCCAGGTGTGACCATCGTCGTCGGATACAGCGCGGACCCGTACGGCCGGGCAGCGCTAGAGCACGGAATCGCCGAAGCCAAGCTGCGCGGGACCAACCTGCGGGTCATCAACTCGACATCGGGTGAGGCCTACGTCGATTCCCACTTCGCCCAGCGGGGCGAAGTACGCGACATCGAGGAACGGCTCGCGAACTGCGGCGTGGAGTTCGAGCTGACCCAACCAGTCGGCGTCGACACCGCCGAGGAACTGCTCAAGGCGATGGACCGCCCCGAGGCCGAACTGCTGGTGATCGGCGTCCGACACCGCAGCCCGGTGGGCAAGCTCTTGCTCGGCAGCGTCTCGCAGCAACTACTGCTCGAGTGCCCCAAGCCGGTGTTGGCGGTCAAGCCCGACGAGCTGTAAGAACAGCGCATGGAGGTTGAGGCGCCGGCCGCCGAACGTCGTCGATCGTTCCTGCTGACCGGGGAGGGTTGGCCATACCTGCTCGTCCCGTTCATCCCGGTCGCGATCGTGCTCGAGTTGATGCACGCCGACGCCGTACTGGTGTTCTTCGCCTCGGCGTTGGGCGTTATCCCGACGGCGGCGCTGATGGGGCGGGCGACCGAGGAGCTGGCGGCGCGATCGGGACCGGGCATCGGCGGCCTGCTCAACGTCACATTCGGCAACGCCCCCGAGCTGATCATTGCGTTGTTCGCCCTGGGCGCAGGGCTGCAGGAGGTGGTCAAGGCTTCCCTCGTCGGGTCGATTCTCGGCAACGTCCTGCTGGTCCTCGGGATGTCGATGCTGGCAGGCGGTCTGAAGCGGGAGCGGCAACACTTCGAGCTGCGCGCTGCCACCGCCCAGTCGCTGATGCTGCTGCTCGCGACTGTCGCGTTGGTGATGCCTGCCATATTTCAACTGGTCGCCGGCGGGGGCCTGCCCAATCCGACGGCCAAGGCCGTGGCGTTTCCCAGCGATCTGGAGGCGCTGTCGGTCGGCGTCGCGATCGTGCTGCTGTTGTCATACGCCGCAGGGCTGTTGTTCTCTCTGAAGACCCACTCTCACCTGTTCAATCCGCCGCACGAGGAAGACGACCACGACGGTAAACCATGGTCGGTGCGCAAAAGCGTGCTCATGCTCGCCGTCGCCGGTGCCGCCGTCGGGTGGATGTCCGAGATCCTGGTGCACTCGATCACCGAGGCGTCCGACGCCATCGGGCTCTCGCCGTTCTTCGTCGGCGTGATCGTCGTGGCGATCGTAGGCAACGCCGCCGAGCATTGGGTCGCGGTGTATTTCGCCACCCGGGACAAGATGGACATCTCCATCAACATCGCGGTCGGTTCGGCTGCCCAGATCGCCCTGTTCGTGGCTCCCGTGTTGGTGCTGGCGTCGTTCTTCATCGGTCCGTTCCCAATGGCGTTGGTGTTCAACGGCTTTGAGATCGGGGCCATCTTCCTGGCGATCATCATCGCCAACGAAGTCACCCAGCGCGGCGAGTCGACGTGGTACGAAGGCCTGCAGCTGCTGGCCATCTATGCCGTCCTCGGGCTCACGTTCTATTTCGTGTGATCCGTTATCCGGATGGCCCCGTCGTCGACCGATACCGCGTAGCTGCGCACCGACATGTCGGCTCCGCCGGTCTCGCTTCCGGTGCACATATCGAATGTGTGGCCGTGCAAAGGGCACACCACCACCCGGTCGTCGGCCAGTCCGTCGGCCAGTGGGCCGCCCTTGTGCGGGCACACCGCATCGATAGCCCGCAACGAGCCGTCCCGCAGCCGGAACACCGCGATCTGCTCGCCGTTGACCGCGAATGTGCGGGCCTCGCCGACCGGGATCTCGTCGACCCGGCCTATTTCGATACCGACCTCGACTTCCGTCATCGCACCGGTACCTGCGGCAGGGGGAGAAGCGGCAGCGACGGGCGGAACTGGCCTTCTGTCACCGGTTCTCGACCGTCCTGCCACGGATCGCGGTAGGCGTCAATCGACTTCTGCATCCGAGCATCGAGGCCCTCGGCAAGGCCGTCGGTGTCATCGACCACCACGCCGCGCAGCTTTTCGATTCCGACGCGGGGCACGAACGCGTAGGTGCGCTCCAGCCAATTCGCGTTCTCCCGGTAGTACTGCAAGAACCGGCCGGTCAAAGTGATGACGGTTTCGGGATCGTCGACGGTGGCAAGCAGGTCGCCCTTCCGGATGTGCGCGCCCGCTGCGCCGCCGACGTAGATCTCCCACCGACCGTCGCCCACCGCGACGACACCGAGGTCTTTGCACAACGCCTCGGCGCAGTTGCGCGGACAACCCGTGACGGCCAGCTTCATCTTCGCCGGGCTGGCCAGGCCTTGGTAGCGCTCCTCGAGCGCGATGCCCAGCGCGGTGGAGTCACCGAGGCCGTAGCGGCAGAAGTCGGTGCCGACACAGGTTTTCACGGTTCGGAAGCTTTTGCCGTATGCGTACCCCGACGGCATGTCTAGATCCGCCCACACCGCGGGCAGGTCCTCCTTGCGCACGCCCAGTAGGTCGATCCGTTGCCCGCCGGTCAGCTTGATCATCGGGATCGCGTACTTGTCAGCGACCTCGGCGATCCGGCGCAGCTGCCACGAGTTCGTCACGCCGCCCTTCATCTGCGGTACCACCGAGAACGTCCCGTCCCGCTGAATGTTGGCGTGCACACGATCGTTGATGAACCGGGCGTCGCGTTCGTCGACGAACTCGTCGGCCCACATCATCTCCAGCAGCGACGCCAACGCCATCTTCGAGTTGGCGTCCTCTTTGCCGTCCGGCGCGAGCGCGGCGAACACCGACGACACCGAATGCAGTTTCAGCTCGCGAATCAACTGCATCAAAGTTGGTTTGTCGTAAGGGATTCCAGGTACATACCACGAGGCCGACGGATCCTCGGTGACGGCCCCGCCCGCCGCCCACTCCACGATCTGGCCGACCAGCTCCTTACACGATCCGCAGCCCTTGCCGGCCTTGGTCTTCGCCATCACGCCGGTGACCGACGTCTCGCCGGCCTGCACGCAGGCCACCAGCGTGCCCTTGCTGACGCCGTTGCAATTGCAGACCTGTGCGTCGTCAGACAGTTCGGCGACGCCGACGGCGACGTCGGGAGTGCCGATGTCGAACATCAGCGACACCCGTTCGTCGGGCAGCGGTAGCCCACTGTCGAAAGCCTGTGTCAGGAAGGACACCTTGCTGACGTCTCCGACGAGGGTGGCGCCGATCAGCTTGCCGTCTCGGATGACGATGGTTTTGTACACGCCGTGCCTGGGCTCGGAGTATTGGACGAACTCGTCGTCGGGAAGTTCTGGTGCCTTCAGGCCCATCGCCGCGACGTCGACGCCTGCGACCTTGAGCTTGGTTGCCGTGCGCGAGCCGTGATAGGCCGCGGTGCGGTCTGTGTTTGTGATGTGGTCGGCGAGCACGGTGGCCTGTTCCCACAGGGGGGCCACCAGCCCATACACCTGGCCGCGGTGCTGCGCGCATTCACCGACGACGTAGATGTTGTCGTCGTCGATCGAGCGCATGTGGTCGTCGACCACGATCGCGCGCTCGACAGTCAGGCCTGCCCGTTGTGCCAGACCGACATTGGGCCGAATACCGGCCGCGATGACCAACATGTCGCAGTCGATCGAGGTGCCGTCGGAGAACACGATTGAAGACAGCCGACCGTTTTCGGTTACGACCTCGGTAGTCACCTTCTCGACATGTACGGCGATGCCGATGTCTTCCACGGACCGACGCAGGATCGCGCCGGCAGTGTCGTCGAGTTGCGCGTTCATCAGCGTCGGGGCGGCATGCACAACGTCAACCGCCAGCCCACGACTCTGCAACCCGCGGGCAGCCTCCAGACCGAGCAGGCCGCCGCCGATGACGACCGCCTTCGACCGGTCCGCGGATTGGGAGATCATGGCCACGCAGTCATCGAGGGTGCGAAAACCGAAAACCCCGTCTGTCAATGTCTTGTCGTCGGCCCACAGCCCGGCGATCGGCGGAAAGAATGACCGACTGCCAGTCGCGAGGATCAACTTTTCGTACCGCGTAGCCGAACCGTCGTCGGCGTAGACGACGCGGGCGAAGCTGTCGATGCGAACCACCCGGACCCCGGCGCGCAGGTCGATGCCGTTCTCGGCGTACCAATCCAGCCCGTTGAGAAATATCTCGGAGTCGGCGGCCTCGATTTCTTGACTGCCCGCCAGCACGTTCGACAGCAGGATCCGGTTGTAGTTTCCGTACGGTTCGTCACCGAACACTGTGATGTCGAACTTCTCGGCACCGCCACGCATCAAGACTTCCTCGATGGCGCGCACCCCGGCCATACCGTTGCCGACGACGATCAGCTTCTGCCTCATGCGACTTCGACCAACCCGAGGTCGACGATCACTGTGCCGTTGCACCCTGACGGCGCCGCGACGTACAGCTCTAGCACCGTGTCGGCGAGCAGATCTTCCACGACCCGCAACGCCACATGGGTGGCGCCCTTGGCCGCGATGGGGAAATAGCGCATCGGCTTTCCGTCACGGAACAGCACCACCGCGATCATCTGCTTGCTGGAGTTGCCGCCGCGGAAGTACACCGGCTGAGTGACGGCGCCCGCTGGCACAACGTAGCGCAGCGACTCATCGATCATCGACGGTTTGTCCAGACCGCTGCCCTCAAACTCGAACGGACCCTGGAGGAATCGGGGAGTGCTGCCGTCGCTCACTCTCGGAAGCTAAGACGCCTATGTTTCACCACCGTTTCGCTGGTGAGTCGGCCATGAATCCCATTGCGCACCCGGGGATGTTTCGTACGTGTGAGCGTGTGTTGACCGTTCCGATACGGCGGTGCAATCGACCCGGAACGGCTTGGCGGTAAAGCTATTTCAACTGCTGCTGGGGAGGCCCTTATGACAATCTTGAGTCGCGATCGCAAAATCGAGCATTGGGATGCTGAAGACGTCGAGGCATGGGAGGCCGGCGGCGACAAGATCGCCAAACGCAACCTGATCTGGTCGATCTTTGCGGAGCACGTCGGCTTCTCGGTCTGGTCGATCTGGTCGGTGATGGTGTTGTTCATGCCGCAGACCACCTACCACATCGACGCGGCAGGCAAGTTCTATCTCGTCGCGGTGCCGACGCTGGTCGGCGCGGCGTTGCGGATCCCGTATACGGTCGCGCCCGCGAAATTCGGCGGCCGCAACTGGACGATCGTCAGTGCGCTATTGCTGCTCGTTCCGACCGTGCTGACGTGGTACGTCATGAAGCAGCCTGGCACGACGTACACGACCTTCATGGTCGTCGCGGCGTTCGCGGGATTCGGCGGCGGCAATTTCGCCTCATCCATGACGAACATCAACGCGTTCTACCCGCAACGGCTCAAGGGGTGGGCGCTAGGACTGAACGCCGGTGGTGGCAATATCGGCGTCCCGGTCATCCAACTCGTCGGGTTGTTGGTGATTGCGGCAGTGAGCAACACCCGTCCCGAAATCGTTTGTGCCATCTACCTTGTGTTGATCGCACTGGCCGCGTCGGGTGCCGCGCTGTTCATGGACAACCTGGGCAACCAGCGGTCCAACCTGAGTGCGATGGCAGAAGCGTTGCGCTACAAGCACTCCTGGGTGATGAGCTTTCTCTATATCGGCACGTTCGGATCGTTCATCGGCTTCTCGTTCGCCTTCGGTCAGGTGCTGCAGATCAACTTCCTCGCCGGCGGTGACAATGCCGCGCAGGCGTCGTTGCACGCGGCGCAGATCGCGTTCATCGGACCGCTTCTCGGCTCGATCTCGCGGCCGTTCGGCGGCAAGCTGTCCGATCGGATCGGCGGCGGCAAAGTCACCCTGTACGTGTTCGTCGCGATGATCTTCGCAGCGGGAATCCTGGTGGCAACGGGCGTGATGGACGACGGCATGAAAGGTGCGGCGACCCCCACCCAGATGACCGCCTACGTGACCGGCTTCATCCTGTTGTTCATCCTGTCCGGACTCGGCAACGGATCGACGTACAAGATGATCCCATCGATCTTCGAGGCCAAGGCGCAGGGTCACGACGAGTGGAGTCGCGAAGAGAAGGCGGCGTGGTCACGGAGCATGTCCGGTGCGCTGATCGGCTTCGCCGGCGCGATCGGCGCACTCGGCGGGGTGTTCATCAACGTCGTGCTGCGCGCGTCGTACGTCGGCGCAGCGAAGTCGGCGACCAACGCGTTCTGGGTGTTCATGGCCTTCTACGTGGTCTGCGCCATGGTGACCTGGGTGGTATTCCTGCGGATCCAAACCGCCAGGACCGGCGCGGGCGAGGAGATCGGCCGGGCGCCGACGCCTGTCCCGGCCACCTGACCTGCGCAAACTGATGCTCACCGCGTGGTTCGATACGCGGTGAGCACGAGTTTTCACTGCGATAACGTCGACGCAAAAGGGCAGGAAACATTGCTCGCCCACGATGGCTACATGGCGGTGACCAGGACTGCGTGCTCGTACTGCGGCGTCGGCTGCGGTATCGAGGTGCAAACCGCCGAAAAGGACGGCAAGACCGTCATCGCCCGCGTCTCCGGCGACAAGCTGCACCCCACCAACTTCGGCCGGCTGTGCACCAAAGGCGCGACGCACGCGGAGATGATGGCGGCCGACGACGGCCGGTTGAAGTCCGCGCTGCTGCGCCCCACCCGCGCCGACGAACCCGTGCCAACCCCGGTGGACGACGCCGTCGCCGAGGCAGGGCGGCGGCTGCGCGCGATCATCGACGAGCACGGCCCCGATGCCGTCGCGCTCTACGTGTCCGGCCAGATGTCGATCGAAGCCCAGTACCTGGCCACCAAGCTGGCGAAGGGTTTCATCCAAACGGTGCACATCGAATCCAACTCGCGGCTTTGCATGGCCAGCGCGGGCACCGGATTCAAGCAGTCGCTCGGCGCCGACGGGCCGCCCGGGGCGTACACCGACTTCGATTCCACCGACTTGTTTTTCGTCATCGGCTCCAACATGGCCGACTGCCATCCCATCCTGTACTTGCGGATGGCCGACCGGCTCAAGGCCGGCGCCAAGCTGATCGTCGTCGACCCGCGCCGCACCACCACCGCCGAACACGCCGACCTGTTCCTGCAGATCAAGGCTGGCACCGATCTGGCGCTGCTGAACGGCATCCTGCACCTGCTTGTCGAAAATGGCGATATCGACGCAGAATTCATCGCCGAGCACACCGAGGGCTGGGACGCGATGCCCGCGTTTCTCGCCGACTACCCGCCGCACCGCGTCGCCGAGATCACCGGCCTCGCCGAATCCGATATCCGCACTGCCGCGCGCATGATCGCCGACGCGGGGGAGTGGATGAGCTGCTGGACGATGGGGCTCAACCAGAGCACGCACGGCACCTGGAACACGAACGCGATCTGCAACCTGCATCTGGCGACCGGCGCGATCTGCAGACCGGGTAGCGGGCCGATGTCGCTGACCGGTCAACCCAACGCGATGGGCGGTCGCGAAATGGGTTACATGGGGCCCGGTTTGCCGGGCCAGCGCTCGGTGCTCTCCGCCGAAGACCGAGCCTTCGTCGAGACGCAGTGGCGTCTGGAGCCTGGCACCATCCGCAGTGATGTCGGCCCCGGCACCATCGACATGTTCGAACAACTCGCCGACGGCACCATCAAGGCCTGCTGGATCATTTGCACCAATCCCGTTGCCACCGTTGCCAATCGGAAGACGGTGATCACCGGACTGGAGAACGCGGAACTCGTCATCACCCAGGACGCCTACACCACCACCGCGACCAACCACTACGCGGACATCGTGCTGCCTGCCACGCTGTGGGCCGAATCCGACGCCGTGATGGTCAATTCCGAGCGCAACCTGACGCTGCTAGCGCAGTCGATCCCGCCTGCCGGTCAGGCGCGACCCGACTGGCAACTGATCTGCCAGGTAGCCGCGCACATGGGGTTCGGCGAGCACTTCGACTACGAGTCCAGCGAGCAGATCTTCGACGAGATCCGCCGATTCGCCAATCCGAAGACGGGCTATGACCTTCGCGGCGCCAGCTACGAGCGGCTGCGGAAGACGCCGCTGCAATGGCCATGTCCGCCCGATGATGCCGACCGCCATCCCATCCGCTACCTCAACGACGGCATCAGCCAGGACCTCTTCGTCGACGAGAACGGAAACACCCCGCGGCTCGCATTCCCGACGCCGTCGCGGCGCGCGGTGTTCCACGCCCGGCCGCACATGGATGCGCAGGAACTGCCAGATGCGGATTTCCCGCTGGTGCTCAACACCGGTCGACTGCAACATCAATGGCACACGATGACCAAGACCGGCAAGGTCGACAAGCTCAACAAGCTCGACAGCGGGCCGTTCGTCGAGCTTCACCCCGTTGACGCCGTCGCGCTCGACATCGTCGCCGGCCAACCCGTCGAGCTGACATCGCGCCGGGGCAGGGCGGTGCTGCCCGCGGTCGTCACCGACCGCGTGCGGCCGGGCAACTGCTTTGTGCCGTTTCACTGGAACGACGAACATGGCGAGTACCTGACGATCAATGCGCTGACCAACGACGCCGTCGACCCCGACTCGCTGCAACCCGAATTCAAGGTGTGCGCAGTCAGCCTGCGGCCGGTGAAAACGATGGACCCCGTTGTCGATGAACTGGACCTCGGTGAGCGCAAGCCGACGCTCACCAACAACGAAAAGGTCTATCTCGCAGCCTTTTTCAGTGGTCTCGCAGAGGGTGTCAGCGGGGTGCCCGTACTGCCGGCGTCGGCGCCCGTCGCCACGGGTGTCCGGTTGTGGATCGACGGTCTGCTGGCTGGCCGTTACTCGCGCCTGATAACCGCACCTGAGTCGCAGCCCACCAAGGCCGGGCCGCTGGTGCTGTGGGCGTCGCAGACCGGAAACGCCGAAGACTTCGCCGCCCGGTTAGCGGAGCGGCTAGGCGACTCGCAGCTGGTCAACATGGACGACATGCACCTCCCTGAACTGGCCGCGGCCCGCGACGTACTGGTGATCACCAGCACGTTCGGCGACGGCGGGCCGCCGGACAACGGTGCCGGCTTCTGGGATCGCCTGCATGCGGCCGACGCGCCCGCGTTGGACGGGGTGCGCTATGCGGTGCTGGGCATCGGGGATCGGTCGTACGCCAACTTCTGCGGCCACGCCAAGGCGATCGACGGCAGGCTCGCCGCACTTGGTGCCACGCGCATGCTCGACCGCACCGAATGCGAGGTCTACGACGACGAGCCGATGGACCGCTGGGCCGAGCAAGTCACCGCCCTTCTGACCGAGACCGTCACCGCGCCATCGAATAGCGACAGCGGCGGCGTGTCGACCCTCGCAAAGCCGAAGCTCACGGAGCCGTTCACGCGCGCCAAGCCGCTGCTTGCGCCGCTGTCGCGCAACACGGTGCTGACGGGTCCGACGGCAGGAAAAGAAGTGCGCCAGTTCGGTTTTGACATCTCCGAATATGACGTGACCTATGCAGTCGGCGACTCGTTGGGCGTCTACGCGACTAACGACCCCGCGACGGTCGACGCTTGGTTGACCGCCACCGGCCTCAGCGGCGACACCTCGGTCGAAGTCGACGGTAACGAGCAGAGCCTGCGCGACGCGCTGATCGTCTCCTACGACATCTGCCGCGTGACGCCCAACCTGCTGCGGTTCGTCGCAGAATCCTGCCGGGACAAGGAGGCCGCCAAGACGCTGCTGGCGCCCTCGGACAAGCTCGATAGGTGGCTGGTGGACCGCAACGGCCTCGACGTCGTGCAGGAGTTCGCTGTTCGCGCCGAGCCCGAGGAGTGGCAGGAGGTCCTGGTCCGGTTGACGCCACGGAACTACTCCATTTCGTCGAGCCCGCTGATCAGCCCGAACGAGGTGCAGGTGACCGTGTCGGTGGTGCGCTACCGCGGCGCCGACGGCGGTCTACGCGGCGGGGTGTGCTCGACCTTCCTTGCCGACCGGGCAGCGGCCGCCCCGGTATTCCTGCAACGCTCACCGTATTTCCGGCCGCCCGAGGACGGCGCCACGCCGATGATCATGGTGGGCCCCGGCACTGGCGTCGCGCCGTTCCGCGGCTTCCTGCAGGAACGGCGGGCACTCGGCCACGGCGGCCGCAACTGGCTCTTCTTCGGCGATCGCCATCGCAGCGAAAACTTCTACTACCGCGACGATTTGGAGGACATGGTCCGCGACGGTTTCCTCAACCGGCTGGACCTGGCGTTCTCGCGGGACCAGGCGAAGCGGGTCTACGTCCAGCACAAGATGCTCGACTACGGCGCCGACGTGTGGCGGTGGCTCGACGATGGCGCGCACTTCTATGTGTGCGGGGACGCCAGCAGGATGGCCAAGGACGTCGATGCGGCGCTGACGTCGATCATCAAGATGCACGGCTCGATGTCTGACGAAGACGCCCACGAGTACAAGCGCGAACTCGTCGCGTCGAAACGTTACGTGCGCGACGTGTACTGACCAATACGCTGTCCCGATGCGGTTCACGGGACAGGTCGCCATCGTCACCGGTGGCGCGCAGGGCATCGGCGGCGGCATCAGCAGACGACTGGCGGCCGCGGGTGCGCATGTGGTGCTCAACGACATCAACGCCGACGCGGCAACGGCTAGCCGTGACGAGATCACCGCAGCGGGCGGCCAGTGCACTACCGTCGTTGGCGACATCCGCGACCGCGATGTAATCAACAAGGTGACCGAAACGGCACTGGCCGTTGATGATTCGCGTGTCGACATCCTGGTGAACAACGTCGGTGACTTCCGTCCCGCAGCCCGCGATTTCGTGCACAGCACCGAAGAGCAGTGGCAGACGCTCTATGAATTGAACCTGCTCCACGTGTTTCGCATGTGTCATGCCGTCTTACCCGCGATGGTCGAACGCGAACGCGGCGCGATCATCAACAACGCGACTGTGGAGGCCTTTCGCGGCATTCCCTACGCCGCTCCGTACGCCGCCTTCAACGCGGGCGTGGTCGCGTTCACCCGCAGCCTGGCCGTCGACGTCGCGCAACATGGCATCCGGGTCAACGCGATCGCTCCCGACCTCGCCGACACCCTGCAGACGCCGGCGGAACTCATGCTGCGTGGCCGCGACCCCGATCTGATCAGGACCTGGATCCCGGCCGGCCGATTCGGCACGCCGGACGACTATGCGGCCGTCGTGGAGTTCCTGGCTTCCGACGACGCGCGGTTTGTCACCGGGCAGACGATCCCGGTAGACGGCGGCACGCTGGCGGCTTCGGGATGGTACGCCCGCGCCGACCGCAAGGGCTGGACCAATATGCCCAACGAAGTGTGAACTGGCTCAAGCGCTTTCGCGGGACAGCAGGCGGCGTGTGCGGTCCGGAATTTCGGGCGGCAGTGTGTCGATGATGTCGGCGAGCGTGCACGAGGCCAGGCTGGTTCGCCACGCCTCGTGTGCTCGCCGCATGGTCGTGGCCAGGATGCATGGCTCTTGGCACTCCTCGGCGGGTAGGGCGCCGCGCCCCTGTTGGCGGATCTCGCGACAGAGGTACGGATCGGCGCCGCCGTCCACGGCTTCGACGATTTCCAGCACGCTGATCTCGGTGGCCGGGCGCGCCAGCCGGAATCCGCCGCGCGGCCCGGTCGTGCCGGTCAGCACACCGGCGCGGACAAGCGACGCCAAGTGTTTGGCCAGGTATGCCGGCGGCAGACCGAAATAGGTGGCGAGCGACGCCGTGCTGGCGGCGTCGCCGTCTGCCAGCTGCGCCAGCGACGCGGCGCAATGCAGCACCCACTCCGTGCCCTCGGGAAGCTTCATGGCCCCAGGTTACGGAATATCACCTCTATTGTGGATGTTAAATGTCCATAATTACTGATCGACGAGGGAGAGCTCACATGCGCGTTGCAGTAGTCGGTGCCACCGGCCGTATCGGAACCCTGACCATCGCCGCCCTCGAACGCGACGGGCACGACACGGTTGCCATCAGTCGCAGCCGCGGCGTCGACGTGATCACCGGCGCGGGCCTGGACGACGCTCTGATCGGGGTGACCGCGGTGATCGACGTCAGCAGCAACGAGGCGACCGAGGAGTCGGCAACCGTCGGATTCTTCACGACCGCGACCAAGAATCTGCAAGCCGCCGAGCAGCGTGACGGCGTCGGCCATCACGTCGCGCTGTCGATCGTGGGCGTCGACAAGGTGCCGGGCAACGCGCACTACGCAGGCAAGCGGGCGCAGGAGGCCGCGGTGGCGGCCGGACCGGTGCCGTGGACCATCGTTCCCGCCACGCAATTCCATGATTTCGCGGCGATGGTCGCGGGGTGGACAGAGCAGGACGGCGCTGCCCCGATCGCGCCGCTGCTCGTCCAGCCGATCGCGCCCGCCGACGTCGCCGACATCCTCGCGCGCGTCGCCGTCGGAACTCCGCGGGGGCGCCACCGCGACATCGCCGGACCCGACACCCAGGACCTGGTGGACATGGCTCGCCGCACCCTAGAGGCCCGCGGCCAGGCAATCCGCCTGATTCCGACGTGGCGCAACGGCCTTTTCGACGTGTCGATGGCCGGTGAGGTGCTGCTACCTGCTGCCGACGCGGAGTTGGCACCAACGACATTCGAGGAGTGGCTGGCCGCCGAGGCGACCAAGACGAATGCCTAAGCATCGCCGCCATTTTGGCGGTGCAACTGGTGTCCGAGGGGGGACTTGAACCCCCACGCCCGTTAATAGGGCACTAGCACCTCAAGCTAGCGCGTCTGCCATTCCGCCACTCGGACCAGTTCGTGGGCAGCTAAGGCTATCGGATGGAACAGCCCGGACCCAAACCCAGCAGCCCCTGCAATGGTACGAATGGTGACTGTGACGCCTCCCCCCAACGCCGAAGCCGAGGTGGTTGACCTCGTCAGCGCGCTCATCCGCTTCGACACCTCCAACACCGGCGAGCCCGAGACCACCAAGGGCGAGGCCGAATGTGCCCGCTGGGTGGCCGAACAACTCGAAGAGGTCGGCTACACGACCGAATACGTCGAGGCAGGTGGTCCGGGCCGGGGCAACGTGTTCGCGACGCTCAAAGGCGCCAACCCGCAGCGTGGCGCGCTGCTGCTGCACGGGCACCTCGACGTGGTGCCCGCCGAGGCGTCGGACTGGAGCGTGCACCCGTTCTCCGGCGCAGTTGAGGACGGCTATGTGTGGGGTCGTGGCGCGGTCGACATGAAGGACATGTGCGGCATGCTGATCGCGATCGCGCGCCACTTCAAACGCGCGGGCATCGTGCCACCGCGCGACCTGGTGTTCGCGTTCCTCTCCGACGAGGAGGCTGGCGGCAAGTACGGGTCGCAGTGGCTGGTCGACAACCGCCCCGATCTGTTCGAAGGCGTCACCGAGGCGGTCGGTGAGGTCGGCGGGTTCTCGCTGACCGTGCCGCGCAAGGACGGCGGCGAACGACGGCTGTACCTGGTCGAGACCGCCGAGAAGTCGATGATGTGGATGAAGCTGACCGCGCGCAGCTTCGCGGGCCACGGCTCGATGATCCACGAACACAACGCGGTCACCGCGGTCGCCGAGGCCACCGCCAGGCTCGGCCGCCACGAGTTCCCGCTCGTGATGACCGACGCCGTCGGGCAGTTCCTGCAGGCGATCACCGAGGAGACGGGCTACCAGTTCGACATCGACTCGCCCGACCTGGCCGGCGCCATCGCCAAGCTCGGTCCGATCGCGCGAGTCGTCGGCGCCACCCTGCGCGACACCGCGAACCCGACCATGCTCAAGGCCGGGTACAAGGCCAACGTCATACCTGCCACCGCGGAGTCAGTGGTCGACTGTCGCATCCTGCCCGGCCGCCAGGCCGCATTCGAGCGTGAGGTCGACGAGATCATCGGACCCGATGTGACGCGGGAGTGGGTCACCGAGCTGCCGTCGTACGAAACCACCTTCGACGGCGACCTGGTGGACGCGATGAACGGTGCGATCCTGTCCGTCGATCCCGACGCCCGCATCGTGCCGTACATGTTGTCCGGTGGCACCGATGCAAAGGCGTTCGCGCGCTTGGGGATTCGCTGCTTCGGGTTCGCGCCGCTGCAACTCCCGCCGGATTTGGATTTCACCGCGCTCTTCCACGGCGTGGACGAACGGGTACCCGTTGATGCACTGAAGTTCGGCACCCAGGTTCTCGAGCATTTCCTCATCCACAGCTGACCATCAGAAAGGGATCACTAATGGCATTTGACTACAACCCCTACGAGTTTCTGCCGAAGCTGCCGTCGTTCACGCTGACGTCGGAGTCGGTCACCGACGGGCAAGCGCTTTCCAACGAGCAGGTCAGCGGCATCATGGGCGCCGGCGGCGACGACGTCTCGCCGCAGTTGTCCTGGTCCGGATTCCCCGAGGAGACACAGAGTTTCGCGGTCACCGTCTATGACCCCGACGCGCCGACGGCATCGGGGTTCTGGCACTGGGCCGTCGCCAACCTGCCCGCGACCGTGACGGATCTGCCCGCGGGTGCGGGCGACGGCAGCGGATTGCCCGGCGACGCACTGACTTTGGCCAATGACGCGGGCCTCAAGCGCTACATCGGCGCCGCCCCGCCGCAGGGCCACGGTGTGCACCGGTATTTCATCGCGGTGCATGCCGTCAAGGTGCCCAAACTCGAACTCGACGGCGACGCCAGCCCGGCCTACTTGGGCTTCAACCTGTTCATGAACGCGATCGCCCGCGCCGTCATCCACGGCACGTATGAGCAGAAGTAGGGCTTTTTCCCTGCGAGCAGACGCAGAAGGGTGTGAAAACGGGCTGAAGTACACCCTTCTACGTCTGCTCGCGCTGAATGGCTGAGCCCACTGCGTCGGCCAGCGACGTGAAGCCGCCTTCATGCAGGCGGCGCGCCAGCCCGTCGTGAATGTGCTTGGCCCACAGCCCGCCGCCGTAGATGAAGCCGGTGTAACCCTGCAGCAGTGATGCACCCGAGGTGATGCGGTCCCACGCGTCGTCGGCTGTCTCGATACCGCCGACGCTGATCAACACCAGCCTGTCGCCGACGCGTTTGTACAGCCGCCGCAACACCTCCGCTGAGCGCCGCGCGACCGGCGGGCCCGAAATGCCACCGGCACCCAACTCGTCGACTCCGGGTGTCGCGAGCCCGTCGCGCGACACCGTCGTATTGGTTGCGACGATGCCGGCCAGGCCCAATTCGACTGCGAGGTCGGCAATCTCGTCAACGTCGTCGTCGGACAGGTCGGGTGCGATCTTGACCAACACGGGCTTCGAAGTCTCCGCCTTCACCGCGGCGAGGATCGGCCGCAGCGATGACACCGCCTGCAGGTCACGCAGCCCCGGGGTGTTCGGCGAGCTGACGTTGACCACCAGGAAGGCCGCCAAAGGCGCTACCAGGCGCGCACTTTCGGCGTAATCCGCGACGGCGCGCTCCGGCGGCGTGACCTTTGTCTTGCCGATGTTGACCCCGATCGGCACCTCGGGCGTGCGCCGGGCCAGTCGCAGCGCCAGCTCACCGGCCCCGTGGTTGTTGAAGCCCATCCGATTGAGCAGCGCGCGGTCGTCGGCCAGCCGGAACATCCGTGGCTGCGCGTTGCCCGGCTGGGCCTGCGCGGTGACGGTGCCGACCTCCGCGTAGCCGAACCCGAGTGCGCCCCACGTGTGCAGCCCCCTGCCGTCCTTGTCGAACCCGGCCGCCAGGCCCACCGGACCGGGGAAGCGCACGCCGAAAACGGTGCTGGCCAGTACGGGGTCGTGTGGCGCCAGCCATCGCTGCATCAGACGGCGCACCGGAAGGACGGCGGTCACCGCGCGCAAGAACGCGAAAACCCACGTGTGGATGCGTTCGGGGGCCACCAGAAACAGCGCCCGCCGCAGTGCGCGGTACATCACAGTGCGGGCTGGTCCGGAATCCGGTCGACGGCGGTCTTCTTGCGGCGCAGCAACACCCGCCTGCTGCCATCCGTATACAGCCGGACGCGGGTGAGCTCCCAGCCGCGATACTCGGCCTCGATCGACAGTCGAGTGGACGCGCTGATTCTGGTCAGGTCCGGCGGCAGCCGCAGCGGGATCCACTCGTACTCGTCGGACAGATCGTTGTCCCAGCCCTGTGGCATCCGGCCATGCTGCATAGCCGTCATTTGATCTCCGCGGCGTTGGAGATCACCTGCACACCCGCTCCCGAGCCAGACACCACATACAGGGTGCCAGACGCTTCGTCGAAGGCCAGGGTGTTGGGCTGCTGCACGGTTCGATAACGCACCTTTTCCACGGGGATACCGGTAGCCAAATCGTAGCCAACCACCGAGTTGATCGCTGTCTGCGACACCCAGGCCAGCTTCTTCGAGCCCGCCAGCCCGTACGGGGCGTCGCGCACCGGGTAGCGCTGGCGCAGCATCAACGGGTCGGCGCCGAAGACCAGCAGCTCGTCGCCCCGGGTGTCGGCCACCAGCACCCGCCCCGCCGAATCGGCGGCCATCGTGGTGGCGCCCTCGCCGGCCCGCAGCGCGTGCTGGGCGTCCTTTCCGTCGGCCGAAACCGTCGTCACCGACGTCTGGCCCCGGTCCAACACCACGGCCGTATTGCCTTGCGTGACAAGGGCATCGACCTTCGCGAAGATCTTCAGCGATGCGCCGACCTGCGAATCGGAACTCAGGGTGTAGACGGCGCCGTCGGCGCTACCGAGCACCAACTTCCCGTCGGCGCGCCGAGCGATCGCGGTGAAATCGGTGCTCTGTTGGCCCTCGATGTCCACCCGGTCGGCCGTCGCGGCGCGAAGGTCGATTCGGAAGTAGCCGCCGCGCGTCGACGCATACACCTTGCCCTCGTTATCGCCGGTCAGCGCCGTCGCAGGGGCGGGCAGCGTCATCGGGCGCGATGGGCCGGACGCCGGCACGATCGTGACCATCGATCGGCTCTCCAAAAGAGGGCTGAGCACCGCCAACGACGCCGTCGCGGGATCGAACACGGCGGCCTGGGCGAGGCCGGGAAGCGGGCGCACCACTCCCGCGGGCGCGCCGGTCACCGGAGGGGATTGCGCGGCCTGCGCGGGCACGATGGTCGGCGGCGGGGCCTCGGCGTGGTTCGCCGAGCAACCGACCATTCCCACTGTTGCCAGCGCAACAGCGGCGGCGCGAATTAGCTGAACGGGGGCGTTTAAGTGGCGCGGCAAGGGGTAGCTCTCGAGAGTGCGAATTCGATCTTGTTTGACGAGCAAGTGTAGGCAGGCCCGCCATCCACAAATGGCCACGTCCGCCACGCCCGGCGGCATAAGCGGAGGTATGGTTCGATCATGACCCTCGCGGCAGACAGGGATTTGGATAACCAACAGTTTGCTATTGAGGACATCACCACAGGTCTGCACGCCAGTGGGTTTGGCCAGGTGGGCGACGGGCGGCCCTTCTCGTTCCACGTCGAGAAGCAGGTGCTCGTGGTGGAGATCTACCGCCCGCGCATCGTAGGTCCGGTTCCGCAGGCCGAGGACGTGGTCGCCACCGCCAGCCGCAAGCTGACCGACATCGATCTCACTGACGAGCGCAGCGTGGCAGCGGCGGTGCGCGACGCGGTTGCCGACGCGCAGCCCGTGCCGCGCACAGCGCGTTAACAGCCGGCCCACGGTACGGTCGTCGGCGTGATTGACGCGCCTGCGATGTCGTGGCTGCAAGTTGTCGTTCTATCGGTGTTGCAGGGACTGACCGAATTCCTGCCTGTTTCGTCGTCGGGGCACTTGGCGATCGCCTCGCGAATCTTTTTCGACGACGACGCGGGCGCATCGTTCACCGCGGTCACCCAGCTCGGCACGGAACTGGCTGTGCTGCTGTACTTCGCGCGCGACATCGGCCGCATCCTCAAAGCCTGGTTCAACGGCTTGTTCGTGGCGGCACACCGCAACCTGGACTACTGGATGGGTTGGTATGTCATCATCGGCACCATTCCGATCGGTGTGCTCGGCCTACTGTTCAAGGACGAAATCCGTACTGGCGCACGGAATCTGTGGCTGATCGCGAGCGCGTTGATCGTGTTCTCTGTCGTCATCGCGATCGCCGAATACGTCGGAAGGCAGACCCGCCATGCCGAACAGCTGACGTGGAAGGACAGCGTCATCGTCGGCTTGGCGCAGTGTTTGGCGTTGGTACCCGGCGTGTCTCGCTCCGGTGCGACCATCAGCGCGGGCTTGTTCCTCGGGCTCGACCGTGAACTGTCGGCGCGGTTCGGCTTTCTGCTGGCCATTCCCGCCGTGTTCGCATCGGGCTTGTTCTCATTGCCCGACGCGTTTCATCCAGTCGGCGAGGGGATGAGCGCCAGCGGCCCGCAATTGCTTGTCGCCACGGTGATCGCGTTCGTCATCGGCTTTCTGGCCGTGGCGTGGTTCCTGCGGTTCCTGGGGCGCCACAGCATGTACTGGTTCGTCGGCTACCGCGTTGTTCTCGGCGCCGTCGTCATCGCGCTGCTCGCCACCGGGGTAGTCTCCGCGACATGACGGTCATCCTGCTGCGGCACGGCAGGTCGACCTCAAACACCGCACATACCTTGGCGGGTCGCAGTGACGGTGTCGACCTCGACGACAAGGGCCTCGAGCAGGCGCAGGCGATCGTCGAGCGGCTGGCCGGGCTGCCGATCCGCGCCATCGTGCGCTCGCCGCTGCTGCGGTGCCGTCGCACGGTCGAACCACTGGCCGCCGCGCTCGGACTCGACCCCGTGGTCGACGAGCGGATCTCGGAGGTCGACTACGGCAGCTGGACCGGCCGCAAGATCGGTGACCTGGTCAAGGAACCGCTGTGGGCGGTGGTGCAACAGCAGCCGAGCGCGGCCGTCTTCCCCGAAGGCGAGGGGCTGGCGCACGTACAGGCTCGCGCCGTGGCAGCCGTTCGCGAACACGACCGCAGGCTGGCCGAACTGCACGAGGGCGACGCATTGTGGGTGGCCTGTACGCACGGCGATGTGATCAAGTCGGTGGTGGCCGACGCGCTCGGCACGCATCTCGACAGCTTTCAGCGCATCACCGCCGACCCGGCGTCGATGAGTGTGATCCGTTACACGCCGTTGCGTCCGTTCGTCATCCACGTCAACCACACTGGTGCTGCGCTCACCGCCGGATTGCTGACCAAACCGCCGAAGGCCGACGCCGACGGGGAAGCCGACAACAAGGACGGCGAGGTGCCTCCGGAAGACGCTGTGGTCGGCGGTTCGACCGATTGACGATCGACGGCGGGGCGCGCAATTACGGCTGATGAGGTGATGCCGGTATTTTGGAGGATGCCATGGCCCGCGCAATTCACGTCTTCCGCACACCCGACCGCTTCGTCGCCGGGACAGTCGGGCAGCCGGGCAATCGGACCTTCTACCTTCAGGCCGTGCACGACAAGCGCGTGATCTCGGTGGTGCTCGAGAAGCAGCAGGTCGCTGTGCTTGCCGAGCGGATCGCCGCGCTGCTGCTGGAAATCAACCGCCGCTTCGGCACGCCCATCCCGCCCGATACCGGCGATATCGAGGATCTGAGCCCGCTGATCACCCCGGTCGACGCGGAGTTTCGCGTCGGGACGATGGGGCTGGGCTGGGATTCGGAGGCGCAGACGGTCGTCGTCGAGTTGCTCGCGGTGTCCGAGACCGAGTTCGACGCGTCGGTCGTGCTTGATGACGCTGAGGAGGGACCCGACGCGGTACGGGTGTTCCTGACGCCGGAATCGGCGCGCCAGTTCGCGGCGCGATCCAATCGCGTCATTTCGGCCGGCCGCCCGCCGTGCCCGTTATGCGATGAGCCGCTCGACCCGGAGGGGCACATCTGCGTGCGCACCAACGGCTATCGGCGCGGCGCTCTTGCCGGGTCCGACGATGACGCCGACGCATAACGATGAGGTGCTGCAGCGCGGCGAGTTGACGGTCATCGGACGTATCCGCTCAGCCAGCAACGCCACCTTTCTCTGCGAAGCGCATCTTGGTGAGCGCCAAGCTCATTGCGTGTACAAACCGATCAAGGGCGAGGCCCCGCTGTGGGACTTTCCTGACGGCACCCTGGCGGGCCGCGAGCGCAGCGCCTATCTCGTCTCCGATGCGCTGGGCTGGAACATCGTGCCTTACACCATCATTCGCGACGGCCCCGCAGGCATCGGCATGCTGCAGCTGTGGGTCGACCAGCCCGGTGACGAAGTCGGCGATGAACCCTCGGCAGGACCCGATCTCGTCGACCTGTTGCCTGCAGGCCACATTCCGCCCGGCTTTCTGCCCGTGCTGCAGGCCTACGACTACGCCGGCGACGAGGTGACGCTGGTGCACGCCGACGACATACGCCTGCGCCGGATGGCCGTGTTCGACGTGCTGATCAACAACGCCGATCGCAAGGGCGGTCACATTCTGTGCGGTGTCGACGGTCACGTCTACGGCGTCGACCACGGCGTGAGCCTGCACGTCGAGGACAAGCTGCGCACTGTGCTGTGGGGCTGGTCGGGCAAACCCGTCGATGACGAGAGCCTGGAGGCGGTGGCCCGGCTGCGCGATCAACTGCGTGATGAGCTCGGCGACCAGTTGTGTGCGCACATCACCCGTCGCGAGGTGGCCGCGCTGCACGCCAGAACCGTTGCGCTGCTGGAAAATCCGGTGATGCCGACACCGGACCGACGCCGGCCCATCCCGTGGCCGGCGTTCTGATGCGCCTGACGGATGCTGAGCTGGCCGCAGACGTGGCCGCCGACGCCGGAAAACTGTTGCTCGCGGTCCGCGAGGAGGTCGGCTTCGACGATCCGTACGACCTCGGCGACGCGGGTGACATGCGGGCCAACGTGCTGATCCTCGACAGGCTCAAACGTGACCGGCCCGACGACGCGGTGCTCTCGGAGGAGGCCGTCGATGACGTGTCTCGCGTGCACGCCGACCGGGTCTGGATCGTCGACCCCGTCGACGGCACGCGGGAGTTCTCCTGGCCGGGCCGCACCGACTGGGCCGTGCACGTCGCGCTCTGGCAGCGCAACGACGGGCCCCATGGCGGTGGTATCACCGACGCCGCGGTGGCGCTGCCCGCGCGCGGCGAGGTCTACCGCACCGACACGGTCACCCCTCCGCCGCCGCGACGCGAGGGGCCCATTCGCATCACGGCCAGCGCCAGTCGGCCGCCCGCGGTGCTGTGGCGGCTGCGCGACCGGATGGACATTCAGATGGTGCGGATCGGTTCGGCGGGCGCCAAGGCGATGGCCGTCGTTCGCGGCGACGTCGACGCCTATGTGCACGCAGGCGGCCAATGGGAGTGGGATTCGGCCGCGCCCGCGGGCGTTGTGCAGGCCGCGGGGCTGCACGCGACCCGACTGGACGGTTCCCCGCTGATCTACAACCGACGCGACCCATACCTGCCCGACTTCCTGATGTGCCGCGCCGAGTTGGCTGATGTCCTGCTCGACGGCATCCGTTCGGCGTATCGCGACCGCTGAGGTGGGAATGAATCGGCCGCTCGCGATGTCACACACCCCGATGCCTAAAGTCGACGCTATGAATTCCTGGCCGGCTCCGGACGTCCCGGCGCTGCCGGGCCGCGGTCCGCAGTTGCGGCTCTACGACAGCGCCGACCGCCAGGTCCGGCCTGTGTCTCCCGGCGAGACGGCCACCATGTACGTCTGCGGTATCACCCCGTATGACGCCACCCACCTCGGCCACGCCGCCACCTACCTGGCGTTCGACCTGGTGCACAGGGTTTGGCTGGATGCGGGGCACACCGTGCACTACGTGCAGAACGTCACCGACGTCGACGATCCGCTCTTCGAGCGGGCAGAGCGCGACGGCATCGACTGGCGTGCGCTGGCCGATCGTGAGACCCAGCTGTTCCGCGAGGACATGGCGGCGCTGCGAGTGCTGCCGCCGCACGACTACGTGGCGGCAACCGACGCGATCGGCGAGGTCATCGAGCTGGTGGAGAAGATGCTGGCCTCCGGCGCCGCCTACGTCGTCGACGATCCGCAATATCCCGACGTGTACTACCGCGCCGACGCCACCCAGCAGTTCGGCTATGAGTCCGGCTACGACCGCGACACCATGCTGCGGCTGTTCAGCGAGCGCGGCGGTGATCCCGACCGTGCGGGCAAGAGCGACGAACTCGACGCGTTGATGTGGCGGGCCGAACGCGAAGGCGAACCCAGCTGGCCGTCGCCGTTCGGTCCTGGACGGCCCGGTTGGCACGTCGAATGCACGGCCATCGCGCTGTCGCGGATCGGCACCGGCCTCGACATTCAGGGCGGCGGCAGCGATCTGATCTTCCCCCATCACGAGTTCTCCGCCGCACACGCCGAATGCGTAACGGGGGAGCGGCGATTCGCGCGTCACTACGTGCACGCCGGGATGATCGGCTGGGACGGGCACAAGATGAGCAAGAGCCGCGGCAACCTCGTGCTGGTGTCGCGGCTGCGTGCCGAGGGTGTCGAGCCCGCGGCCATCCGGTTGGGTCTGTTCGCGGGGCACTATCGCGACGACCGCTACTGGAGCGCGCAGGTACTGGACGACGCCAACACCCGGCTGCACCGCTGGCGGGCCGCCACCGCGCTGCCCGCCGGCCCCGACGCGGGTGACGTGATCGCGCGGGTGCGCCAATACCTTGCCGACGACCTGGATACCCCGAAAGCGCTTGCCGCCCTGGATGGTTGGGCCACCGACGCGCTGGAGTACGGCGGACACGACACCCAGGCTCCGCAGGCGGTGGCCACCGCGGTCGACGCGTTGCTCGGTGTCCAGCTGTCGCGATGACGCTTGCGCTGACGGTTTTTCAGGGTCGCGCCGGCGACCACAACGATCGCGCATACAGCGGCGCCGCGGCGGTGGGAGCCGAGTGGCAACAGCGGCTTGGTCTTCCTGCCACCACCGTCGGCAGCCCAGAGCCCGCGCTCAGCACGGAGTGGCGCGCTGAATTGACCGCTGCCATAACAACTCTCGAAGCGATGTCGCAGCGCTACGAGGACATCTACGCCAAGGGCCAAACGCCGGTCACCGCGTTGACCCGCTGCGCCGTCGCACTGGCCACGCTGCCCGTGGTGGCCCGCTTCCACCCGGACGCGCTCGTGGTGTGGTTCGACGCGCACGGCGATATCAATACGCCTGAGTCGAGCACGTCGGCGTTCCTCGGCGGCCTGGCGCTGTCGGGCCCGATGGGGCTGTGGGACTCGGGGCTGGGTGCGGGCATTGCGCCCGCCAACGTGGTCCTGGGTGGCGCGCGCGACCTCGACCCCTTCGAGCGCCGACTCATCGACGACGGGGTCGTGCGACATGTACCGGTCGGGCCCGGTTTGCTGGATGATCTCGACGCGGCAGTGGGCGACCGGCCCGTGTACTTCCATCTCGACTGCGACGTACTGGAACCCGGCCTGGTGCCCACCGATTACCGTGTCCCCAACGGGCTGAGCTTCACCGAGTTAGCGGCTGTAGCAAGCCGTTTGGCGATGAACCAAGTCGTCGGCGTCGAGGTCGCGGAGTTCGAGGGAACCTGGGCCGCGACCGGGGCGCCGGGTGACGCGCGACCACTTCTGGCCGCGCTTTCGCCGCTCGTCGGCGGCTGACCGCCAAACCGCCAAGCCGGTTCAGACGGTGGAGTACGTTGACGGCCATGAGTTCTGTGAACGGAAAAGTCGCCCTTATCACCGGCGGCGCGAATGGTGTAGGCGCGGAGGTGGCCCGCCGCCTGCACGCCAAAGGCGCCAAACTGGTGCTGACCGACATCGACGAGGCGCTGCTCAAGGAGATCTCGGCTCGACTCGGCGAAGACAGCGTGCTGACCGTCGTGGCCGACGTGCGAGATCTGTCGGCCATGCAGGCCGCAGTCGACAAGGGCGTTGAGCGCTTCGGCGGCATCGACATAGTGATGGCCAATGCCGGAATCGGGACATACGGATCGGTGCTGACGGTTGATCCTGAGGCGTTTCGCACGCTGATCGACGTCAACGTCGTCGGCGTCTTCCACACAGTTCGGGCCGCGTTGCAGTCGGTCATCGATCGGCGTGGTTACGTCTTGATCGTGTCGTCACTGGCGGCCTTCGCCGCGGCGCCGGGCATGGCGCCATACGACACCGCCAAGGCGGGCGTCGAACACTTCGCCAACTCGCTGCGCCTTGAGGTCGCACACCTCGGTGTCGACGTCGGTTCTGCGCACATGTCGTGGATAGACACCCCGCTGGTCCGCGACACCAAGGCAGACCTGCCCGCGTTTCGCGAGATGCTGAGCTCACTGCCGGGCCCGCTGGGAAAGACCACATCCGTCGAGAAGTGCGGCGAGGCGTTCGTCGCAGGAATCGAGGCCCGCAAGAGCCGCATCTACTGTCCCGGCTGGGTCGGGGTGTTCCGCTGGCTCAAACCGCTGCTGTCAAGCCGCATCGGCGAGGCGCCGACGCGCAAGACCGCCCCAGAGCTGATGCCGAAGATGGACGCGGAGGTTGCCGCGTTGGGGCGGTCAATGGGTGCTCGCACCGAGGATCTGGAGAAGCATTGATCCGCCGCATCGGAATAGTTCTGGCAATACTGGCGGTCATCGCCGGCTGCAGCACGAAAGGGTCGGAGGAGCAACCGAAGTCGTCATCACCCCCACCGAGCCAGGCCGCCGTGACTCCAGAGCAGGCCCGGGCAATCGCCAAGGAGGCCTACATCTACGGGTTCCCGATGGTGGACAACTACCGGGTGATGTACTCCTACTTCGTCAACAAGGACGATCCCGAATACAAGGGTGGATGGAACGAAATCCACAGCGCTGCAAGGGTTTACACGCCAGAAGACAAGGCCGTTCAGACGCCGAACTCGGATACCCCTTACTCGGCGGTCGGTGCCGACCTGCGCACCGAGCCGCTGGTCCTGACCGTGCCGCCGATCGAGCAGGACCGCTACTACTCCTTGCAGTTCATCGACCTCTACACCTACAACATGGCCTACGTCGGCAGCCGCACCACGGGCAACAGCGGCGGCAAATACCTTCTGGCAGGCCCGAATTGGAAGGGCGTAAAGCCCGACGGCATCAACGGGGTCATCCAGTCCGACACCGAGCTGGCGCTGGTGGTCTACCGCACGCAGCTGTTCGGCCCGTCGGGCATCGACCAGGTCAAAAAGATCCAGGCCGGTTATCAGGTGCAACCGTTGTCGGCTTACCTGACCCAGCCGGCGCCTGCGCCCGCGCCACCGATCGACTTCGCGCCGCCCCTGACCAGAGACCAGGAGAAGACCTCGCCGCAGTTCTTCGAGATCCTCGACTTCGCACTGAAGTTCGCGCCGACGCAGCCCACTGAAAAGGACCTGCGGGCACGGTTCGCCACCATCGGCATCGGTCCCGACGGGGACTTCGACGCGGACAAGTTGACCCCCGAGATGCGAAAGGCCATCGAAGGCGGGATGGCCGACGCGTGGGCCGAACTCGACAATCTCAAGAAGACAAAGATCGACACCGGTGAAGTCGGCTCGGCGCAATTCTTCGGTACAGCAGAGGATCTGAAGGGCAACTATCTGTACCGCATGGCCGGTGCGGTGTTCGGCATTTACGGCAACACCGCCGCGGAGGCGCTGTACCCGGTCATCGCCACCGACTCGTCGGGTGCGCCGCTGACGGGCGCCAACAATTACACGGTCAAGTTCGCGCCGGGACAGCTGCCGCCGGTGAATGCTTTCTGGTCACTGACCATGTACGAAATGCCACAAAGCCTGCTGGTCGACAACCCGATGAACCGCTACCTGATCAACTCGCCCATGCTGCCGAGCCTGCTGCGCGATCCCGACGGTGGCTACACGTTCTACATCCAGAACGAGTCACCGGGCATCGACAAGGAGGCCAACTGGCTGCCCGCACCCAAGGGACCGTTCCAGATGGTGCTGCGGCTGTACTGGCCGAAGCCGGATGCGCTCAACGGCACGTGGAAGGCGCCGCAGGCGGTGAAGGTCTAGGCCGCGCCACTCCGTTGAGCGTCCCCGGGTTCGCCCGGTTGTGGCGGTAGCGTTTTCGCCTGACGACGGGGCGTGGGATGGCGAAAACTCTGACTGATCTCGAGCTGATCCATGCGCTCGAACCGATCGCCGAGGCAGGGCTCAATCAGCATCTCGCGGCGACGAAAAACTGGCATCCGCACGACTATGTCCCTTGGTCGGACGGCGGCGACTACGCCCAGCTGGGTGGACGGGACTGGGCAGAAGACCAATCGCGCCTCGGCGACGTCGCCCGGGTTGCCATGATCACCAACCTGCTCACCGAGGACAACCTGCCGTCCTATCACCGTGCGATCGCCGAGCACTTCAGCATCGACGATGCGTGGGGCGCATGGGTGAATCGGTGGACAGTCGAGGAGAATCGGCACGGCATCGCGCTGCGCGACTATCTCGTCGTCACTCGGGCGGTTGATCCGATTGCGTTGGAACAAGCCCGAATTGCGCAAGTGACCGCCGGCTTCACCCCCGGCCAGCAAGGTCAGCGCGCGATACGGCCAGAGTCGATGCTGGACGCGTTGTCATATGTGACGTTTCAGGAGTTGGCCACCCGAGTCTCTCACCGGAACACGGGTAGGGCGTGCGCCGAGCCCATCGCCGACGAATTGCTCAAGCGCGTCGCCGCTGACGAGAACCTGCACATGATTTTCTATCGAGGCGTCGGTGCGGCAGCACTGGATGTTTCGCCCGACCAGGCCATGGTTTCCATCTGGCGAATACTGGTGAACTTCCAGATGCCCGGCTTCGCGATACCGAACTTCCGTCGAAACGCGGTCAAGATAGCCGTCGGCGGTATCTACGATCTGCGTCAGCACCTGGACGACGTCGTGATGCCGGTGCTGCGAAAATGGCGGATCTTCGAGCGCGACGACTTCAGTGGGGAAGGTGCGCGGCGCCGCGATGAGCTTGCGGTGTTCATCAAACGAATGGACGCTGAGGCGGCGAAATTCGAGGAATCGAAGGCCCGCTACCTCGAACGTCAGTGCCGCACCAAGAACAGCTAGCCGCGAAAGCCGGGACCGCGGCGACGCAGGTAGCGCTCGAACTCGGCAGCCAGCGCGTCGCCGTCGATCTTGCCGAGCGCCTCGTTCATGTCCACCTCGGCGTCGCCGCGCTCCTCGAGCGTCTGAACATATTCGGCGATCTCGTCGTCCTCTGACGTCATCTCGGTGACGGCCTGTTCCCACTCCTCGGCCTGCGAGGGCAGGTCCGCCAGCGGCACCTCGATATCGAGCACGTCCTCGACGCGACGTAACAGCGCGACCGTGGCCTTCGGGTTCGGCGGCTGTGACACATAGTGCGGGACAGCCGCCCAGAACGTCACCGCCGGAATGCCCGCCTGCACGCACGCGTCCTGGAACACCCCCGCGATGCCGGTGGGTCCCTCGTAGCGCGTTTCCTCGAGTCCGAATGCTTTGGCCGAATCGGGGGAGTAGGCCGCTCCTGAAACCGGCACCGGTCGGGTGTGCGGCGTGTCGGCCAGCAGCGCGCCGAGAATCACCACGGTCTGAACGTTCAGCTTGTCGGCGATCGCAAGCAGTTCCGCGCAGAAGGTGCGCCAGCGCATGTTCGGCTCGACGCCGTGCATCAGGACGATGTCCCGGTCGGAGCCCGGGGGGCGGCAGTGTGAGATCCGCATCGACGGCCACACAAGCTCGCGGGTGACGCCGTCGACCTGCCTGATCACCGGCCTGTTCACCTGATAGTCGTAGTAGGCCTCGTCGTCGATCTCGACAATCGGTTCCGCTTCCCATATCGCGTCGAGGTGCTCCAGCGCATCGCTGGCGGCGTCACCGGCGTCGTTCCAGCCCTCGAAGGCGGCGACGATCACGGTGTCGTTGAGTTTGGGCAGGTCGGGCGGCTTGTAGCCGCTCGCATCCGACGGGGTCACTACGCCAGCGTAAGCCTTGTATGGCACCCGTGAGGGGCATCGCCACACCAGGCGATTTGCGATTGTTGGCGCTCGTGCGACGAAGTGATTTGCATAGCACTACTACCCTATATTTGTGGCTGATGTGAAGGGTCGTGGTGGGCTACGGCGCGATGAGCAGCCACGACGAAATACGTTCGGCTGCAATCTGGTTGACCGTGGTGACCACGACATCGCCGACAAGGTCCGCGAGCCGTCGCTCGTGGGCGCCGCGAACGGCAAGCGGGTGCGGTCGATCGCAACGATGAGTTGGGCGTCCACACGTCATTTGGGTGACGACGTAGACTTTTCACCGTCGAGAGGCGTTGCAACGGTTCCGGGTCCACTGCCGGTATCCGCCACGCTCGGCAGAGTTAAGGACGCCTTCCGCTGAGGAAGGAGTGCACGTGAACGCCGTTGAGCCTGGCACCTTCGTGCCGAACATCCGCCCTGACTGCACCGACGAACTGACGGCCGCGCTGCGCGAGCGGATCATGGTGATCGACGGCGCCATGGGCACGGCGATCCAGCGGGACCGGCCCGACGAGGACGGCTACCGCGGCGATC
>Ga0268266_10001361_pt1 | contig 29494 bp, 21 predicted proteins | sample KBSS13metaG_FD_190356 | JGI IMG/M metagenome (GOLD analysis project Ga0268266, IMG submission 190356) | Switchgrass rhizosphere microbial communities from Kellogg Biological Station, Michigan, USA - KBS S1-3 metaG (SPAdes) (version 2) | ecosystem: Host-associated > Plants > Roots > Rhizosphere... | reverse complement strand
TTGGCTCGCTCGCGGCGCGCTCATTCTCCAACCTAACTATCGCGGCAGCGCTGGCTACGGCGCCGCCTTCCGCGCACTCAACGTCCGCAACCTCGGTGTCGGTGACATGTGGGACGTGATAAGCGGCATGGACTCGCTCATCGCCAAAGGCATCGTCGATCCCACCAAGCTCGGCTCTATGGGTTGGTCGCAGGGCGGCTACATCTCCGCATTTCTCACCACCAACACGGACCGTTTCAAAGCCATCTCGGTGGGCGCCGGTATCAGCGACTGGTCCACCTATTACGTCAGCACAGACATCACGCCCTTCACGCGCCAGTATCTCCACGCCACGCCGTGGGACGATCCCGCCATCTACGCAAAAACTTCTCCCATGACCAACATCAAAAAAGCAAAGACGCCGACGCTCATCCAATCCGGCAGCAACGACAAGCGCGTCCCGCCTCCCGACAGCTTCGAACTCTACCGCGGCCTCCAGGACCAGCGTGTCGAATCGCGCCTCATCACCTACACCGGCTTCGGCCATGGCATCACCAAGCCCAAATCCAACCGCGCCGTCATGCAAGCCAACCTCGACTGGTTCAACCACTACATCTGGGGCGACTCCTTCCCCAAAGATTCCAGCCTGCTAGGCTCCAGCCAACTCGAAACCGCAAAATAGAAGCGCTACTTTCGATTCGTCAAAGCTGAGCTTTTTGCGAAATTCCTTTTGTCTCTGGCTTTGCCTTCATTGATTTACGGGTTCTTCGTCCTTCGTGGCGGGCAGCGTTTAGATACAAGCCCAAGTCCCCACAAGAGATCGCGGAGATTATTGAACGTTTTCTGAATGGAACGAGCTTATATCCGCAGGAATGGAACGATTTCATGGAGAGTCGGCAACGAAACAAACAACTCGATGCTCATCGCCAACAGTACGCCGTTTTGGATCCCCTGGTTAACTCTGAGGATCCACAAGATCCCAATGCCTTAATCGAACTGAGGCGCATGGCAAACGATCCTCGACAACTTTCTAACCCGGTTTAGCTTGCCGCTCCACGCGCTATTCCATCTCCACGCGCACATCTGTAAGTTTCCGCAGATCCCGATCGAAGCTCGCAACGGCCTTACGCTCCGCCGCTGCGTTTGCTGCAATCACGCAATCCACAAAATGAACCTTGCTTTTCCTGTACCGGTCAAGAGCGTCGAGATGAACCGGCAAATCCAGAACCTGCACGCCAGCGCTCGAAATCAGCCTCGACAACGCCCCCGCGATATCGGATCTTGCGTGTTGATAAAAAGAGTCCAGTACAAATACGCACTCTGCTAGAACCACCGGCAGGATGTGCAGCACCAGCTCCCCCCGGTCGCACGCGGCAAACAGTTTTGCCGCCGCCCTGGCGTGTTTTTCATGATCCTGCACCAGATGCCGGACGATCAGGTTCGTATCCACAAACAGGCTCTTCATCGCTCGCGGCCTTCAGAGCGCGAGCGTTCGGACGCAGCCTCGCGTATCCGCGCAAACGCCATACCCTTCCCTTTCTTGCTCGCCAGCGCCCCCTTCAGCGCGCTGGCCCCCGGATGCACGCGGATGGTCGCGCGGTCTCCCGCCAGTTCATATTGCAGTCTGTCGCCGGGCTTGATGCGCAGCGCCTTGCGAATTCTTTGCGGAATGGTCGTTTGGCCCTTGCTTGTCACCGTTGAGTGCAACATGACCATCTCCTTACTTGTGTCATATTTCCTTACGCCAGTATTTTTCCTTACTTGTCGTGCATTTACAAGCCCTTGGCGCCTTGGGGCGACGCCGTCCCCATAAACTAATTCCATGCTTGGCGCGGAACGTACTTAACCCGTACCGTGCTATCCTGCATTCGCAATCTACCGTAGCCAGCTCACGGAGAACCCATGCCCCAGGCCCGCCCGCGCCGCATTTCCCTGTTATTGAGTCCCGTTCTGCTGGCTTTGTTCTTTACTGCGCTGACTTTGCCTCGCACGCTCTCCGCGCAAAATTCCGAAGCTTCCCGCCTCGCTCAATCCGCTGCGCAAAAATACCAAGCCGGCGATCTCGACGGCGCCGTCGCCACCTACCGCCAAGCCACCGCCCTCCAGCCCAGCGACCCCAACCTCCTCTTCGCCCTGGCACAGGCTCTAGGCGACCAGGGCGCCACACAGGAAGCCGCCACCGACTACCAGAAATCTCTTCAGCTTTACGATCAACTACAAGCCCGCTCCACTGGCGCCGGCATCAGCTACAAGCCCAACGTGGCCATGGTCTGGAACAATCTCGCCGTTCTTTACTGCCGCGATAGAAAATTCGATGACGCTTCTTCTGCTGTCGAGCACGCCTTCGCCACCTGGCCGACGCCCAACGCCGTCCCCGCCCGCTTCTTCGTCACCCGCGGCATGGTGCAGGAGGGGCTCAAGCAGCCCCAAGCCGCAGCCCAGGCCTACCAGGCCGCTCTGCAAAAAGATCCGCGCAACGCCGACGCTCTACTCGATCTCGGCTCGTTGTTGCTAAACCACGCGCAAACCGATGACGCTCTCCGCATCCTCCAGCGCGGCACCACCGTCGCGCCAGACGATCCCGACATGTTCGCCGCTCTCGGCAACGCCTTCGCCAAAAAAGACTCCTGGCCCGAAGCCGTCGACGCTTACAACAGAAGTCTCGCGCTTCGCCCCGACCGCCCCGAAATCATGTTCAATCTCGCTACCGCCTTCCAGCATCAAGGCAAATCCGCCGAAGCCCTGGACATCCTGCAGCGTGCACATCAAATTGCCCCAGGCGATCCCGCCATCTCTGCCAGTCTAGCCGCCGCTCTCACGTCAACCGGCAAAAAGAAAGAAGCCGGAACCATCCTTGCCGCGACAACTCCTAAGCCCCTTACCGACGATCCCTGGACCAGCTACACGCGCGCTTCTGCCCTCTCCGATCAAGGCCAAAAAGCCGACGCTCTCGCTCTTGTCAACGACGTCCTGCACGCCAAGCCCGATTTCCCGGAAGCCACCGCCCTGTGGGGCAGCCTTATGCTCGAAATGAATCGCGGTCGCGAAGCCGTTAGGCCCGTCGCCGACGCCCTCGCCTCCCACCCCGACAGCCCCGAACTCCTCAACACCACCGGCCTCATCCAAATGGCAGATATGCATCTCCCGCAAGCCGAATCCAGCTTCTCCAAAGCTCTCACCCTGAAACCCGCGCTCCTAGACGCTCGTGTCAATCACGCCATCGCGCTTCTTCTGCAGCATCGCCGCACGCCGGCCATCGCCGAATTCCACGAAGTCCTCAAATCCGATCCGCGCAACCTCAAAGCGCACTCCAACCTCGCCGCCGCGCTCTTCGAATCCGCCCAGTACCCGCAAGCCTCCGAAGAGTATTCCCGCGCCATCGAACTCTCGCCCGACGACCCCGACCTCCGCGAAAACCTCGGCACCGCCCTCCAAAAAGCCGGCCGCCCCGACGAATCCAAGAAAGCCTTCGCCGAAGCCAAACGCCTCCGCGGCGGCGTGCAATAATCACCGTCGCCGAAGACTCCTTCATGGGCCGTCGCTTTACACTCCCCTCCTCCACACGTATAGTGTCCCCAGAATCAAAAGCATTTCCTTCGAGGAGTCCACATGATCGGCTGGGTCCTGCTGATTGCCGTCGTCGTCATCATTTTCGTCCTCATCGGCATGTACAACAGCCTCGTCCGCCTCAAAGTCCAGGTAGACAATGCTTGGGCCGACATCGACGTCCAGCTGAAGCGCCGCTACGACCTCATCCCCAACCTCGTCGAAACCGTCAAAGGCTACGCCGGCCACGAAAAGGGCACTCTCGAGGCGGTCATCAACGCGCGCAACCGCGCCATGAGCGCTACCGGCCCGGGCGAAAAAGCTGCCGCCGAAAACATGCTCTCAGGCGCGCTCAAAAGCCTCTTCGCGCTCTCCGAAGCCTATCCGCAGCTCCGCGCCATCGAAAGCTTCACCTCGTTGCAAAACTCTCTGACCCAACTCGAAGACACCGTCCAGAACGCCCGCCGCTACTACAACGCCGTCGTCCGCGACCTCAACACCAAAATCCAGCAGTTCCCCACCAACATTTTTGCCGGCATGCTCGGCTTCAAACCCCGCGAATTCTTCGAAGTCACGTCCGCCACCGAACGCGAAGCCCCCAAAGTCAGCTTCGGCACGCCATCCGCTCCCACGGCTTAACTGGATGTCTTACGTCGACGCGATCGCCAGCGAGCGCCATAAGTTTTTGAATTTGTCATTCCGGGCGAAGCGAGGAATCTCTCTTCGCCTTTGTCTTTTCCTCCTTACTTCCGTGCTTCTTCTTTCCTCGCCCCTGTCTGCGTGGCAATACCAGGACGAGAGCGGCAGGCCGAGCCCTGGCGCTGGCGGGCGTTCTCTCCGCATCGAAAATTTCCGCGCCCAAATCGACGTCCTCCCCGATTCCACCGTCTCCGTAACCGAAACCATCACCGCCCACTTCCTCGGCGGCCCCTGGCACGGCCTGTACCGCGAAATCCCCGTCGAATACGAAACGCCGCAAAAACTGAACTACTCTCTGTTCCTCGACGTCAAACGCGTCACCGACGGCTCAGGACGCGCGCTAAAATACGAATCCTCCCGTGAGCGCCACTACCGCAAGCTCAAAATCTACATAGACAACGCCGACAACTCCGTCCAAACCATCAACATCGAATACACCGTCTCCAACGGCCTCAAATTCCACGAAGACTTCGACGAACTCTACTGGAACGTCACCGGTGATGAGTGGGACGTCCCCATTAGCACCGCCTCCGCCACCATCACGCTCCCATCCGGTGCAAAAAATATCCGTGCCAATTTCGCCACTGGTGCCTACCGTTCCCGCGGTCAGGACGCCGAACTCTCCGTCACCGGCAATGGAGTCGAAGTCCGCACCACCGCCCCGCTTCCTTATCATCACGGCCTAACCGTCGCCGTAGCTTTTGACAAGGGCGCGCTCCGCGAACCTACCAAGTTCGACGAATTCGTCCTCTTCTTCCGCAGCAACTGGCCGCTCATTCTTCCCTTCTTCGTCGCGCTGATCATGTATTGGATCTGGTACAACAACGGCCGCGACCCGCGTCTCCGCCCCATCGCCGCGCGATATGAACCGCCCGATCAGCTCACTCCCAGCGAAGTCGGCACGCTCATCGACAACTCCGCCGATATGCGCGACATCACCGCCGCCATCGTGGACCTCGCCGTCCGCGGCTACATCGTCATTCAGGAGCGTTCCGAGTCCCACATGATGGGCCTCTACAAAAAGCAGGACTACAGCTTCATCCTCAAAAAAGGCCGCGCCGAATGGTCCTCGCTCAAGCCCCACGAACAATCTCTGCTCGACGGCATCTTCACCGGCCAGCCTGAAGAAGTCGTCGACATCGACGACCTCCACAACGTCTTCTACAAGAACATTCCCATCATCAAGAATCAGGTTTTCGCACAGCTTCTCGGCCGCGGCTATTACCTTCACCGGCCCGACACCGTTCGCGCCACCTACATCGGTGCCGGCGTCGTCATCGGTTTTCTCGCCATCTGGGGAGGCGCCGCCATCGGCCGCAGCCTCGGCATGGCAGGTGCGCCGTTCATCATTGCCGGAATCATCAGCGCCGCCATCATCTGTGGCTTCGGCTGGTTCATGCCCGCCCGCACCGCCACCGGCACACGCGCGCTGGAAGGTGTCCTCGGCTTTGAAGATTTTCTCGCTCACGTTGAAGCCGATCGCTTCAACCGCATGATCAAAACGCCTGAAATGTTTGAAAAATTTCTGCCCTTCGCGATGGCGCTGGGCGTCGAAAAAAACTGGAGCAAAGCCTTCGCCAACATCTACACCCAGCCCCCGCAGTGGTATCAGGGCGGAAATTTCAGTTCCGGCTTTTACCCCTACATGTTTGTAAACAACATCAACGCCATGTCCTCGCAAGCGGCCACCACATTCGCCTCCGCGCCGCGCAGCTCCGGCGGCTCAGGCTTCAGCGGTGGCGGCGGCAGCTCCTCCGGCGGTGGCTTCGGCGGTGGGGGTGGCGGCGGCTTTTAGGTGGCACAAACTTAAGTCTGTGCCTTTTTGGAGTGCGGCAGCCCCGCTACCGCTTTGCCACTTCGCTTCTTCTTCTCGCCTCAAGGGGCCTACTAATTCTAGTGCCCGATTGCCTCACCGCGCTCTCCGGGATAAGACCCGGCGAGATCGTGAAGTTTCCCGTCAGCCGATCATAGCCACGGCTAGGCTCTCAATAATTCCTTCACATATTCTGGATTCAGCGGAATCCGCCGCGCCCACACTCCTGTCGCATCAAACAGCGCCGCCGCAACCGCAGCAGGCACGACCGCGTTCGCCGCTTCCGACCCGCCGCCAAATCCTTTGTCGTCCCGCGAAATCGTCACCACTTGAATCTCCGGCATCTCGCCCATCGTCAAAATCTTGTACCGGCTCCAGTTCGTGCTCGTCACTTTGGATTTGTCGAACGTAACCTCTTCCTTGAGCGCCTCGCTCAACCCCATCACCACGCCGCTCTTCATGCAGCGTTCCAGTTGCCGCGGATTGATGATCTTCCCCGGCTCGCACCCAATCGTGAACTTCGTCACCTGCAACGATCCCGTCGCCGGCGTTAGGCTCACCTCGGCAATCCCCGCCCAATAAGCATTCGACCGCACGATCACGCACACTCCGCGGCCCGTTACCGTGTCTGATCCGCTCTTGCGCGCTCCAATCCGTGGCGACTTCCGCGCTTCCCATCCCGCCGCCTTTGCCGTAGCTTTCAAAATATCGATCAGCCGCTGATCGCTCGTGTGCGCTATCCGGTATTCAATCGGATCCGCGCCCGCCGCAGCCGACGACTCATTGAGGAACACTTCCAGCGCAAAGCATTGCTGCCTCTGCCCCGGCGTCCGCATGATATTCCCGCGCAAGCCACCGGATACCGCTTCCACGCCCACATTCGGCATCCCATATGCCTCTTCCAGCCGCGTAATCTTGTCGTACGGCCATTCTGTGTCGGCGAATCCACCCGGCTTCGATGTCGCAGCCGGCATCCCGGCCAGCAGCGCTCCCAGCGGCCTCGGGTCGGTCATGTGCGGCGAATAAAACGCCGAATGCACCGCGCTCAAATGCCCGTTCGCATCTACGCTGCCCTTAAAGTCCGAGACCCACGCAGGGGACACGCTCGACCAAGCCAGATCTTCTTGTAACGTCCACTGCACGCGTACTGGCTTGCCCGTTAGCTGCGACAAGATCACCGCATCCGCTTCCGCGCCGTCTCCGCCAAACGTCGTCCGTCCGTACTGCCCCGAATGCTCCAGCCACCGCACCACCACTTTGTCCGTCGGCACTCCCAGCATGTACGCGATGCGCGCCCGCAAGCCCTGCGATTGCGCCGAGTGCGTCCACACCATCGTGCTCCCGTCCGCGCGCACGTCCGCGACCGCCACGAACGGCCCAATCGGCGCATGCCGCGTGTATCCCTGCTCGTAACTGGCCGAAATAGCCTTCTCCGCCTTCGCCAATGCTTCTCTTGTTTCGTCCGCCTTGCCGCTCGCTTGATCCGCTTTTCCCCACGCGTAGCCACGGATCGCCTTCGTCACATTCTCAGTGCCAGGTAGTCCCGCCCACTCCGTCCACTTCGTCCCGGCTGCCACTGCTTCTGCCGCGCGAACCGCCTCCCACTCGTTTGGCGAAACCACCGCCACCAGATTCCCCTTCTTCACTACTTCCGCCGTCGGAAATTTCTTCTTATCCACCGCGCCCGCTGAAATCAGCGTTGATCCCATCGTCGCTGGCCGCACCATCCGCGCATGCAGCATCCCAGGCAGCGACACATCGCAACTCCACTTCGTCTTCCCGCTTACTTTGTCGGGAGTCGCCGGCATCGGATACGACGTCCCAATCACCTGAAACTCTTTCACTGGCCTCAGCTTCGGCTCGCCGGTAACTTCAATTCCGTCCAGCGAAGTCGTTCCTACCCATTTCGTCGCGTCCGGCTGCGGCAACTCGCCCTTCACTGGAATCTTCAGCTCGAGTTCCTGTCCCTTCACCAACTCGCCATAGCTCACGCTCTTCCCATTTCCAGAAACCACACCATCCACGACGCCGAGCGACGAAACCGGCAAACCAAGTTGTTTCGCAGCCAATTCCAACAACGTCTGATATGTGTACGCAGCCACATTGCGCACATTCTTCATTCCTGTCAGAAATCCCGCTGAATAACCTCCATCCGGCGTCCGGTCCGTATCCCCCAACACCAGCGTGATTACTTCCGGCTTTACCCGCAGCTCTTCCGCAATCGCCTGCGCGTAGTACCCGCTCATCCCCGTTCCCGTCTCCGTCCGCCCGCTCCGCGCCAGAATCGTCCCATCGCTGTGAATCTCCAGCCAGGAAGCCACCTTCGTCGCATCGAGAGTAGTCGGAGCCTCACCCGCACTAGGCGCCGCGACACCGTCTGGCGTCGCGAGCAGCCGCTCTGCCGGCAGCGCCAGCGTCACTACCAGCGCGCCTCCCGCTTTCACAAATCCCCGCCGCGTGATCCTCTTAGTTCCTACATCCCCATACAATTGCGTTTCTCTCATGGCTTTTCGTCCCTTCACGCCTTCATCGCAGCCGCTGCGCGCTGTACCGCGTCAATAATCGCCGCATAGGTCCCGCACCGGCACAAATGCGGCGACGGCCCCTTGTTCGTGAACGCATCCTTGATCTGCGCCACGCTCGGATTCGGATTCTTGCTCAACAGGTCCACGGCCGCGATCATCATTCCGCTCTGGCAATACCCGCACTGCGGCACCTGCTCGTCAATCCAAGCCTGTTGCACCGGATGCAGCGCCTTCGCCTCATCCTCCACCGCCAAATGCTTCTGCTCAGCCCAAACCGCCGGCAGCCCCTCGATCGTCGTCACCTTCTTCCCCACCGCGTACGACACCGACGTCACGCACGAACGCATCTCCTCCCCATCCACCAGCACCGCGCATGACCCGCACTGCGCCATCCCGCACCCCATCCGCGGCCCCGTCAGCTTCAGCTCGTTCCGCAACACGTAAATCAGCGGCGTATCGCCCTCTGCCTTCACCACCTGCTTCGCGCCGTTCACCGTCAGTGTCAATTCGCTCGCCATGGTCTCCCCCAACTTGTGCTCAAGGCCCGTTCCGCTCTCTTGGTTTACTTTAGACGGCCCGCTCAAATCACCGTCTCACTGACATTTTGACTTGCTTGGGATTTACCGATCGACTCGAACCAGTAACTGCACATTATCATTATCTTCTTGACAATACAGTAAGCTTCGACTAGAATTTGTTCTCGTTTTCGCTGGTAGCCGCGGCTGGACGCCGGCGCCCTTCCCGTCGCCACTGGTCTCGTTCATAGACAACCGAATCTCCGAACACGCCAAAGTCACGCCTCTAACTCCCTTAGAATCACCACTTCCGAAAAAAAAACAGAGGGAGGGGTATCCGCCAGGCCTTGGATCTCGCTTCATTCCCTTTCCGGAAAAATCTCGACGTAGTCGAGGCCAGCCCGCTCATCCCCATCGGGAATCCCCTCAATCCGGATCTCATCCCCAGGTTGCAGCTCTACATGGTGAACGCGCCGCCGCGTGGACGAGTCACCGCCAATCTTCTTCGCCGGCAACTGATCGTCCGCCACCCACTCATCTACCTTCCGCCCATTCACAAAAACTCGAAACCGTGACGCGCCGTTGTTTTGGTCAAAGTACTCCACATCGACTTCGTACTTATTGGAGTGCGGCAGCCCAGCTGCCGCTTTGTTGGCCTCAGCGCCATCGCCGAACCGGAACCACGCCCAACAGCCTTTCGCCTCGCGGCATTCGAGCGCTTTACCACCAGAAGCGTTCTCCCACGGGGTCACTTCTTCGGGAACGTAACCCGTGAGCGTCATGTTCTCCGCTTCAACGCGATTTGGAAAATTTCCCGCGCGGCCCTTCGCATCTGCAATTCCGGAAAGGCGCAAAAAATAGCTGCAGATCGCATCGCGCCAAACTACCGCATGGCCCGCTTGGTATTCCAGCCGCTCCAGCACGTCGTTGTAACGTTCGTCGTCGACCTTGCCTTTCAGCGCTTTCCACTCGCCAACGAATTCCGCCACTCGCTCAGCACCCTCGTAGTGCGAATCGTAAACGTGCTGAATCACAGTCTTGCCCGAATGCAGCTTGTACTTATACGGAACATGATGGAAAAACAGCAGCAACTCATCGGGCGTAGTCGCCGTCGATTCATACGTCTTGGCCACAGCAGGACGATACTGTCCGGCGAACCCTGTTCCCGTCGCCAGGCTTCGATCCATTCCAATCCCTTCATGGTCCGCCCGATGCCACTGCCCCCACCCATTTTCCTCCGAGCTTTCAATGTTCGGCCCGTAGTGAGTGCCGGTGATATCGGTGAGCGTCTGCGTCCCCAAAAATCCCGTGTAGTTCTCGTATGTACGCCACGACTTCACCGCGATTTCCGTTGCGGTTTTCGCAACGGCGGGATCATTTCCAAATGTCAGCCGCGTCCACTCCTCTGCGATTTCACGCGCGCTCAGATTTGGATTCCACGCCAACCGGCCGTAAGCATACAAATTCGCCATCGCAAACGGATGCCCCAGCCAATTTTCATCCATGCCCACATTCACCACTGCAACGTATCCGCCGGTCTGCCGATGAGATATTTTCCCGGCAACCAGATCTTGCACGAACCACGAAGATTTCTTTTCCGCTCCATTCAGATCGAAGTCGAGGACCTCCTTCCACATCGGCGCCAGATAGACCAAATGACGCTGCTGCCCGGTGTATTCCTGCGTGACCTGCAACTCGACCACTTCGTTGGATTTTTCCATGCTGCTGAACAACGGCGAAACAGGTTCGCGCGCCTGAAAATCGATCGGTCCGTTTTTGATTTGAATGATGACGTTGTCGTCGAACTTGCCATCGAGAGGATGGAAAATGTCATACGCGGCGCGAGCGCGGTCTGCTTTGGGATCGCGCCAATCGAGGTGATGGTCGTAAACGAATGCGCGGTAGAACACGACGCCGCCATGCGCAGCAAGCGCTCGCGCCAAAACATTCGCCGCGTCCGCCGGCGTTCTTCCGTAAGACGAAGGACCGACTCTTCCTTCCGAATCGGCCTTAACAGTGAACCCGCCAAAGTCAGGAATCAGTTTGTAGATTTCTTCAGCTTTTGCGTTCCACCACGCTGCAACCCTGGGATCGAGCGGGTCGAACGTGTCGAGTCCACCGATCGTTTTCGGACTGCTCAAATCCACCGACAGCGAGAGACGCACTCCCCACGGCCGAAACGCATCGGCGATACGCCCAATCTGCGGCAGAAAGTCTGTCTGCAGCACCCGCGGGTTCGCATTTACGTTATTGATGTTGCATCCGCTGATGCCAATCGACGCGAGCAAGCGCGCGTACTCGCTAGCACGCTTCAGATCCGCACGGACATTCCCGCTATCGAAAAAGATGGAGCGTCCGGCGTATCCGCGTTCGATGCTACCATCCAGGTTGTCCCACTGATCCACCCAGCGAATTTTCGGGCCCGGATTTTGCACCTCATTCAGCGCCGAAATATCTTCGCCACGCGCGATCTTGCTCAGCAGCGCATACACCCCGTACAAGGCTCCGCGTTCGTTTTCGCCGATAATGGTGAACAGACACGCGCTTTCCACGCGAGCCGATTTCAGCCAGAACCCATCTTCGCGAAGCTCCCTGAGCGGATGCAGATCAGGAGATGACTGATTCCAGCTTCGCGACGTGCCAATGACAAAGCCGGGTAATCCAAATATTTTGGAATCCACGGAAAACGGTCGTCCGAGCATCGTGCTAAGACCGCGGACCAGTTCCTGGCCCGCAGAAGACGCCAGCGGCGAACGGTCCAGAACAACGATCACTTTGGGAATGTATTCGTACTTTTGTTTTGCCGCTGCGCTCAAAGGTGCGTAACGCAGCCAGGCTTCGCGGCCAGTTTCTGCTCTTGCAGAGCCGCAGAGAAACGCAAACAGCAGTGGAAACGCAAACGCTCGCAGAGAGCGTCGTGCAAACGACCGTGGCAAACGGATTCGATATTTGGCTGCGACCGGGCACAGACTAAGGTCTGTGCTACCAAAGGCTCTCTGAATCCTGCGAAAGGAGGTGAGGCGCATCGCCGCTAGAATCTAGCATGACTGCAGTTGGCTCGTTGCATGCGAAGAGCCCAGTTGCAGTCGTGCTTAGCTGCTTCAAACAAGCAGAACGGCTTCACACTTTCTGCAGGACGCTGTCCGCGGTTTCCGTCTCGACTGTCGCGATCGGACTTTGCGGGCCGTCCAACGGCCCGCCGGAAAATGGAAGCCGCAGAGTCTGTTCGCGGCGTCGCTCCTCTTCAAGGTGGCGCGACCTGGCTTTCAGGAGATCGTCGAGCGAAAGAAGTCCCAACAATTTTCTTGAACCATGTTCAATCACCGGTAAGCGCGTAATTCCCTTTTCCGCCATACGGTGCACGACGACACGCAACGGCTCGTCAGGATAGGCGGTTACCACGGACGAGTGCACCAAGTCGGCCAAACGTTTATCGAGAGCGGATTCGCCGCCCAGCTCAATTTGTTCGCGAATGTCGCCACGGGAGACAACTCCCGTCAGATGGCCTTGCGCATCCACGACCGGCAGAAGGCGCTGCTTCTGGCGATGATCCGCGCGAAGCAATCGCTGGACTTCGCGCAACGTGCTGGTCGCAGAAAGCGCGGCGATTTTCGTGCGCATGACTTCGCGAGCGTACAGGAGTTCGAGCGGGTCAATCGAATATTCACAACTCAGGTGATATCCACGACGTGCCACTTTTTCCGTGAGGATGGAGCGGCGGAGCAGAAGCGTACTTGCCGCGTATGCCGCGACGCTCGCCAGCATGAGCGGCAAGAATAGATTCCAGTCGTGAGTCTGCTCGACGGTGAAGATAATCGCGGTAAGCGGAACGCGAAGCGCGCCGCTCAGAATCGCGGTGATACCAATCAGCGCCCAGAAGCCCGGACCGGCATCGGGCATGCCGTAGGACAGCAGCGTACCGGCGGCTGCTCCCATCATCATGACCGGCGCAAGCACACCGCCCGAAGTGCCGGAACCAAGAGCGACGGCCCAGATGATCCATTTGACGATCAGGATGCCGAGTACGAGACGCAGGCTGCGATCGCCCTGCACAAGTTGGCCGATCACGTCGTAACCAACACCCAGCGCACGCGGAAAAATCAGCCCGCCGATACCGACGACGAGCCCGCCGAGCGCCGGCCACCACATCCAGTGAATCGGCAGCTTCGCAAACAGCTCTTCGCACTTGTAGACGGAGTTGGAAATTGGAATTGCAAAAAGGCCGCAGGCGATGCCCCCAACCAGGCAGGCGAGCAGGATTTTCAGGGAAAAGATGGAAGCGTGCGCATGGGCAGGAAAGAGCGGGCCATCACCCAGCAGGAAATGGCGCAGGAATGCGGCGGCGGCGCTGGCGAACGCGACGGGAATGATGCTGCGTGGCTTGCGTTCGAACAACAGAAGTTCAATGGCCAGCAAAACAGCAGAAACAGGCGCAGCGAAGGTTGCGCTCATACCGGCGGCAGCGCCGGCGACGAGAAGAGTCTTTCGTTCCGCGCTGGTGAGATGAAACATTTGGGCAATCATCGAACCGAAGGCGCCGCCGGTCATGATAATCGGGCCCTCCGCGCCAAACGGACCGCCGGACCCCATGGCAATCGCCGCCGAAAGCGGCTTGAGCAGAGCGATTTTTGGCTGAATACGGCTGCCATTCAAAAGAATGGATTCGATCGCTTCGGGGATTCCGTGGCCGCGTATGCGATCGGATCCATAGCGCGCCATGAGCCCGACGATGATCGCGCCAATAACAGGAATGAAAACCGCGAGCCACCCGAGATGATGGTTCGCCGGCGATGAAGTAGCGAGAGAAAACTTGCCGAAATAAAAGACGTTCGTGAAGAACGCGATAAGGCGGAGGAGCAACAGAGAAAGACAGGCCGCAATCAAGCCGATCGGAATCGCCAGCGCCGTGATCAGCAGAGTGCGAGGCGTGACGGTGAAATCGCCCAGGGTCTGCCAGGAAGGACTAGATAAGTGGTCTTGCGAAGTTTCGTTTGGTCCTACCGGTGATTTTTGGCTCACGAACTACATTTCTCCTATGAAGTGGCGGTGGTCAGTCCTGCCCGCCTCTACTCCGCCAACATTTCGTACGAGTTGCACTCTTCATCGAACGAGTGCGATTGCGATCAGCGCTTGCCGTTGCTGAGGACGGCGTCTATGGCGCGAATGAGCTGGCGCCCTCCGGCGCGGAGTTCACTGATGCGTTGCTGGACGACGCGCTCGAGCACGCGCTGGCCTTTGGGAAGAAGCGAAACGAGGACCTCGCGGCGATCCTCCTTGCCTCTCGCGCGGCGCACATAGCCGTGCTTTTCGAGACGGTCCACAAGCTCAACCGCGCTGTGATGCCGGATCAGCAAGCTGTCTGCGAGGGCCTGGATCTTGGCGGACGCTCCGTCGGGCATGCCACGAATCGCCAAAAGCAGCAGATATTGCTGAGGTTCAAGTCCCGCGGAACGCGCGGCGGCATCGCCCTCGCGAAGAAAAAGGCGGATACGGTAACGCAGGTCCGCCATGGCCTGGTAATCGGAAGGGGTGATTCGCCTCATGGAACAATTATATCGTAGGACGATAGGATTTACCAGACGGAGGACGAAAATGACAACAATTTTCATCAGGTCGTTACAAAGATTTGCGGAAGGCTTTTTGGGTTTTGTAGTGTTCGTAGCGGTTGCGGATGTAGAAGGCGTGAGCGCGATCGCGTACAACGTTCGAGCGCACAGACATGTTGATGCAGCCTTTGGATTTTGCCCATGCTTCGGCAGCCTGGAGCAGTTTCGCGCCGGACCCGGAACTGCGCTGCCCTTCGGCGACAATCAGGCCGTTTACTTCGGCGCGAAGCTCAACCTCGAGCAGCGGCGTGACACTGACATGCAGCCACCCAATAACCTTGCCCTCGGAGTTTTCTGCGATCAACACGGCACCGAAACGAGGATGACGTATCAAATGCCCCAGGCGATCGGCCATCTCCCTTTCCGTTGTCGGATAACCGAGCTGACCACTCAGTTCAGCAATTGAGGGCGCATCGGAAATACGCGCCCTGCGAATTGTGACTTCGACTGCGGGACTGGACATCGAAGAAGTTCTCTCCAGGATTACTTTGTCGGCTTTTGCCGCAAGCGTCGCCGAACGGCTTCGCCCCGCAGCTCGCGAAGCGCATCTGCGGCGATCCAGCGTGTGGCCCTCGAATCGATTTTGCGAATTCTTTCCGCCTCGAGAATCGCAGCGCCATTCAACTTCAGGTTTCGCTTGCCTATCTGGCGTAGCGCCCAGTTTATCGCTTTACGGACGAAATTGCGGCCGTCAGCAGCTTCGCGCCGAAGGATTGGCAGGAGTTTGACAAACTTGTGATCTGGGGCGCGTTTGTCGTGAACAGCGAGATAGGCCATTAGCGCAAAGCCGGCGCGTTTCTGGAATTCGCCCGATCTACGGCTCCATGCCAATGCCTTCCGCCAGGCATACACGGTGTGCGCGAAGAGATGACAGCAGGTTCCGTCGCAAACATCCCAATTATTAAAGTCGCGGACCCAGCGATCCATCTGTGCAGCCGTGACGAGCTCTGCACGGTCCACCATGCCGGCGAGGATGCGCGCGTCGTGCACTCCTGATTTCCACAGTTGCAGCGCCAATGAGTGGCTCTTGCCGATTCGCTTGGCCAAATCATCTATTTGGGGTTTGGAAACGCCATAGACTTTTTTTGCCCGAATGCCAAACCGGGCCATGCCCTCGACGTTTTTGCGCGAGCCGAGGCGGCGAAGTTCAGCAAGACATTGACGGCATGTCCATGGCCGATCACGATTCGATGTACGCGCGGTCCTAGAACGCCTTGTCCGAATCGAGGAGGATTGTGACCGGGCCTTCATTCACCAACTCCACGGACATCATAGCTTGGAAGACGCCGGTAGCAACCGTGACTCCGAGTTGGCGCAGCGAGTCGCAGAAAACTTCGTAAAGAGCTTTGGCTTGTTCCGGAGGGGCGGCCGCGATGAAGCTCGGCCGGCGGCCGCCGCGTGCGTCGCCGTACAAAGTGAATTGAGAAACGACGAGCGCCGCGCCTTTTACATCGAGGAGCGACCGGTTCATCTTGTCGTTTTCGTCCTCAAAAATGCGTAGGTTCGCGGCTTTTTCGGCGAGCGACGCCGCTGCCGCAGATGTATCCTCGCGGCCGACGCCGAGAAGAATCATCAAGCCGTGCGAAATTTCGCCGGTGACGGCATCGTTGACGGTGACTTTGGCGCGGCTGACGCGCTGGATTACGGCTCGCATGCCTTCTTGCGCAGAAAAGTATCCTACGAAACGCCTGTCATCTGAAAATGATGGCTACAAGTACTCGACGATTAGCGAGTTTCGGTTGTAGCCGGCTTGGCCGGTTTGCGGGGCAGCATTTCGGCAAGCTGCGCGACGTTGTAGGCGTAGACCGCCAGGACCTGCGCGCCCTCGGCAAGGTCATCCCACTTCACGCGGTCGAGGGTGTCGTTCTGCGAGTGGTGGTCTTTTTCGTAGTTGGCGACTTCCTGGATGCACCACGAGGCGGGCACGCCTTCGGTGTCGAAGGGCACGTGATCACTACCGCCTTCGCTGCGCAGGCTGGGTTCAGCCAAGCCAATGGATTTATCTGTGGCCAGCGGATAGAGCACGCGGCCCATGGTTTCGCGCAAACCGTAGTTATGCATCAGGCCGATGGTCAGGACTTTGCCGGTTCCCGTGTCGTGAACGAGCACGCCGGAGATCTTGCTCATTTCGTCTTTGTGCGCGGCGACATAGGCGCGAGAGCCGTTGAGTCCCTGCTCCTCTCCGGTGAAAAGAACAAAGCGAATCGTGCGCTTGGGCTTCACGCCGGACTTTGCGAGCGCTCGTGCAGCGGCGAGAACGGCCATGGAGCCCGTGCCGTTGTCGGTAGCGCCAGTGCCAAGATCCCACGAATCGAGATGGCCGCCCAAGACGACGACTTCGTCGGGCTTCTCGGTGCCCTTGATTTCCGCGACGGTGTTGTAGACCGTGACGGGCTTGCCGGTGAGCGTCCCCTGAATGTTGACTTCAGCCTCAACAGGACCCGCATCGAGCAGGCGCCACAGTAGCGTTGCACTTTCACGCGAAACGTACGCGTTGGGCAGCGGCGCAGGCTGATACTGGCGCGACATTCCGGTGCCCATATTCAACATGCCGTACCATTTTTCTGACGCGATGAGGATGGCGGCGGCGCCTTCGTCCTTCAGAAATTTAACTTCGTCCTGCATCACGCGCATACGGCCACGGTAATCCTGCAGCAGCATGTTTTTCGGATGGTCGAGCGGCAAATTGCTTTCGGCATATGGAGTGAGCATCGGATTCGCAGGGCCTTCCGTTTCGCCGGGACGGTCGAGAAGAACGATGGCGCCCTTCAGCTTTCCTGCGTATTGCTTCAGTTCGTCGAGCTTCTTGATGCCGATGCCGACAACTTGCCCGCGCGCAGGACCGTTAGTGGGCGGCGACCAGCCGGCAGAAGCAAGAGTGAGCGCTTGTTCCGTAGGAGCGATGACGTGGCCAGTGGCCGGGCCACGCGTCCAGCCATTCGCGATGGTCCACGGTTCGAGATGTGCGTCTAGGCCAAGTGCCTTGAATTGGTCGAGCGTCCAGTGGCTGGCCTCGTCGAGTTTTGGCGACCCAGTCAGGCGCGGGCCGATACGGTCGGCGAGATAGGACAAGTCGGCTTTTAGTTGTGCCTGATCGGCTTTGACCTGCGCGATGAGCTTGCCGTCCATTTCCGCGAGCGGATCGGGCGCAGGAGCGGCGGGCGGCGCGGGTTGTGCGTTAGCGGTGGCGGGAGGCTTCGGCGCAACCGGTCTGCGCAGCAGCATGTCAGGCAGTTGCGAGGTGTTGTACGCCCAAGCGGCCAGGACCTGCGCGCCCTGATTCAGGTCTTCCTTCCAGACTTTGTCGAACGTGTCAGACTGGCTGTGGTGCGTTTTGTTATATTCCGCCATGTTCTGGATGCAGAAAAAGCCTGGTACGCCGACGTCGTTGAAGGAAGCGTGGTCGGTACCGAAACTGCGGACCATGCTGGGTTCGAGGAGCTTGAGCTCGGCCAGTGGAGCAAGAACCTGATCGACAATTTCGCGCACCTGATAGTTGTCGTGCAGGCCGAGCGTGAGAACGCGGCCCGTTCCAGTGTCGTGAACCAGTACGGCGGAGATTTTATCGAGGTCGGACTTGTGCGCTTCGACGTATTTCACCGAGCCGACCAAGCCTTCCTCTTCACCGGTGAAGAGGACGAAGCGGATGGTGCGTTTCGGTTTGAGGCCGGACTTGGCAAGCGCGCGGGCGGCTTCCAGAACGGCGGCCGAGCCGGTGCCATTGTCGGTGGAACCAGTGCCTAGGTCCCACGAATCGAGATGCGCGCCGAGGATGACGACTTCGTCGGGCTTTTCGTTGCCGCGAATTTCGCCCACGGTGTTGTAGACCTCAACCGGTTTGTCGCTGAAGGAATTGGTCATGTTGATTTCGACCGCGACGGGTCCACGCTTCAGCAGGCGCCAGATCATTCGATAACCTTCGCCGGTGATGAAGGCGTTGGGGATCGGGCCGATGTCGAATTTTTCGCCACCGACGCCGGTCATGTTGAGCAGAGCGTGCGGCTTGTTCGAATCGCGCAGAACGACGGCCACACCTTCTTGTTTGAAAAATTCGTTGCGTGCGCGGCCCAGTTCGATCAGCGCGGCGAAGGGAGAAGGAGCGGGAGGCTGGCCGGCGGGCGGCGGCGGCGCCTGCATCGGGCGGACATATTCGGCGTTGGCGTCATCAGGGCGCGGCGGAGAAAGCGGCTGCGGCTCGCTGGTGATGACGATGGCGCCCTTGAGCTTGCCCTTGTACTTCGCGAAATCTTCCTTGGTCTTGGCATCGAAGAAAACGACCGAGCCGCGAACTGTGCCCTTGGTGCCGGGCGCCCATCCTGCCGACGCGATGGTCAGCGGATGTTCGATCGGCGCGACGATGCGGGCGGTCGCCGTGCCGCGCGTCCAGGAGTGCGCGATGGTCCACGGCTCGAGGTGTACGTTCTCCAGGCCGTATTTTTTCATGACCTCTGCGGTCCACTCGTTGGCTTGCTTGAGTTGCGGCGAGCCGGTGAGGCGCGCGCCGACGCTGTCTGAAATGTACTCGAGGTTTTGCATGGCCTCGCTGTGGTCGCGGACTTCCGCGAGAATCTGTGCATCCGCCGCGGCCAGCGGATTCGTGTCGTCGGGCGGCGCCGCAAAACCTTTCCGCGCCGCGATCGCGACGATCGCTAGCGGCGCAAGCATGCACACAGCCACCACTCGATGGATACGCATTCTCACCCTCACCTTCACCAATTCATGAAAATGACAAACTTTTGTTGGAATCGCACTCGCAACCACTTCGTTTCAGGGCACCCAGAGTACCTGGAGGGAGCCGGCTATCTCTTCGACGTAGCGCGACGCCGGTTGCGTTTCGTCTTTTTTTGCGAACGGCGAAGCGCGCGCCGCGGCCCGCGCGCGGTGCGCGGGGCCGGCTGGCACTGAGGACAAAAGTGGCTGCTTCGCCCAGCTACGATGATCCTTTTGACTTTCGTGCCGCACCGAGAACACGCCTGCCCTTCGCGTCCGTACACTTTGTGGTGCTGTTGGTAATCGCCCGGAATGCCGCCGGCGTCAACAAAATCGGAAATCGACGAGCCGCGGAGTTCGATCGCTTTCAGCAGGATCTTGCGAAGTTCTTTCCGCAGCGCCTCAAGTTCGGCTGGACTTAGAAGCGCGCCGATTCTGTTTGGGTGAATCTTCGCTTTCCACAGGCTCTCGTCCGCGTAGATGTTGCCGACGCCGCGCAGCACGCTTTGATCGAGCAGCAAAGCCTTAATGCGAGCCTTACTAACGTTAATGCGGCGTGCGAATTCGTCGGAGGTGACGTGAAGTGGATCAGCACCGAATCGCTCCAGCTCTGAGCTCAGTGCCGCGCCAGCCAGATAGGCCATCCGGCCGAATCGGCGCGCGTCGGTGTAGCGTAGCTCGCGGCCGTCGTCGAGCGTGAAAGTTACGTGCGTGTGTTTAGCCAGCGGCTGTTCCGCAGCGTGCGGCGCAAGATGGCCAGTCATGCCGAGGTGCACCAGCAGTGCCTCCGTGACTGGCTCGGACGTGGTCTCGACGAGCATACCGGCTGGCGTGGCGATCGCAACTCGATTCGCCAGCTGCAGCAGCATGAACTTGCCGAAGCGTTCGATTCGAACAATATGCCGCCCCGGCAATTCGCGCTCAATCGCGGCGGGATCGTCGATGAAGTCCGTCTTGCGCAGCGTCACGGAAAGAATGCGTCGACCTGCAACGGCCGCTTGCAATCCGCGCGCAACGGTTTCGACTTCAGGAAGTTCCGGCATGGATCAATCGAAAATAGCACAACGCGAGCCGACGGCGCCGAGTGGCAGAAACGGCGTAGCTCGCGTTGCGCAGAGCGACACGACGAAGCCTACTTCTGCTGGTGATAGTTCGGATAAGGCGGATGATCCGGAATCACCACGGGATTTTTCTTGAGTGCCTCCAGCGTGACCTCGACAGCCTTCTCAAGCTGCGCGTCATGACCCGCCGCGACGGACGCCGGGTCATTTTCCACTTCGATGTCCGGCGCGATTCCGCGATTCTCCACTTCCCATTCGCCGTGCAAACCGTAGATCGCCACCCGCGGTGCGGTCACTCCGCCGCCATCCATCAGCGGCGGATAGTTGTAGATGCCGACGAGCCCGCCCCAAGTCCGCGTGCCGACCAGCGGGCCGACTTTGTCCTGCTTGAACATCCACGGCAGCGCGTCGCCTCCGGAGCCGGACATTTCGTTGATGATCATGGTCTTCGGTCCATAAATTTGCGCGAGCGGCGAACAGAACTTTTCGCCTTCACGCGAAATGGCGCAGTTACGCAGCGGCCTTTGCAGTAAATCAATGATGTAGTCTGCGATCAATCCGCCGTGGTTGTAGCGCTCGTCAATAATGGCGGCCTGCTTGCCCACCTGCGCGAAGTAGAACCGGTTGAAGTTCAGGTAGCCGCCGGTCGCCGTGTCTGGCACGTGAACGTAAGCGACTTTGCCGCCGCTCAGTTCATCCACTTTGCGGCGGTTGTCTTCTTCCCAAGCGCGATTGCGTAGAGGAAATTCGGTTGCCAGCGGCACGACAGTTGTCTCGCGACCGTCTTTTCCATCGGCATTCGGGCCGACCTTGATTTTCACCTGCTTGCCGGCGGTGTTTTCAAAGTAGCGATAGACCTCGGTTGTCGGCTTCACATCAACGCCATTGACTTCCAGCAAATAGTCGCCCACCTTCACGTCGACGCCGGGCTGAGTCAGGGGCGCGCGCAGATCAGGATTCCAGTTTTCGCCGTTGTAAATGCGCGCGAAACGGTAGCGGCCGTTCTCAATCTTGTAGTCTGCTCCAAGCAAACCGCCATTCACTTTCGGCGCCTTTGGAAAATCGCCACCTCCAATGAACATGTGGCCGATGGTGATTTCCCCGAGCATCTCCGTGAAGAGGTGGTTCAGGTCGCCACGGCCGCCAATACCTTTTAGATATGGCGCGTATTTCTTTTCAGCCGCCGCGAGATCAAGCCCGTGGAAGTGCGGGTCGTAGAGGAAGTCCCGCTGGATGCGCCACACCTCGTGGTACATCTGGTTCCACTCCGCGCGGGGATCCACGTAGACCTCAAGCCCATCGAGCTTCAACGCGCCGTCGCCTGGCTTTGGCGCGGCAGCCGTCGCCGCGATGAACCATCCGTCGCCCTGGCGGTACAGAACCTTCTCCCCGTTCGCCGAGAAGGCCGCGCCATTGATTCCGCCGAGAAACGCTTCGGTCTTCCGCGTGGTCACATCGAACTTGCTAATCGTGAATGTCGGCGGCCCACCGATTGAGGGAAGCGTCGGCCCTTCCGTCACGTAGAGAATTCCGGGCTTCCCTGGAGTCAGGCCCGTGTAGTTCGCTGGCTTGATCGGGAGCGAAACGACGCGCTGGCCGATTCCATCCAGATCAATCGTGACGACGACTTTCTCCTCTTTCTTTTCGTCGTCCTTTTTGTCGGCGTCTTTTTTGTCGGAGTCCTTTTTCTCAGCATCCTTTTTTTCGGACTCCTTCTTCTTGTCGCCCGGTTTCGCGTCCTTCGTCTTTTCGTCAGGCTTCTCCTCGGACTTCTTTTCGTCTTTACCGATCTTTTCGTCATCGCTTTCCGGGGCCATCGGCGAAGACTCGCCTTTTTTCAAAACAATTGCGTAGATATTGCGCGAAACCGGATGCTGGAAGCTGGTCAAATCCAGCCAGCCCGATGAAAGACCGAAGTCGGTGCTCGCACCGAAATAGATGTACTTTCCATTTTTGTCGAACACAGGGAAACGCGCTTCTCCCATGCCGTCGGTAATCTGCGACTTTTTCCCGGATTCGATCGAATAAACGAATATCGCGCGGAAATGGCTCGGCAAATACTTCGAATACGTCAGCCACTTGCTGTCCGGAGACCACGCAGGGTCGAGCGCATACGTCGGATCCTCGTACAAATCCGTATCGGCTTTCACTGGCGTGCCTTTGTCGATGTCCACATACCAGACATTGAGGCGCTTATCGATGTAGGAAATTTTCTTGCTGTCGGGCGACCAGCTCGGACTGTAGAAAAACGATGGCGGATTGCCGAGATTGATCTTCTTCACTTCCCCCAGGCCGCTCTGGTCTTTCAAGTGAAGCGCGTACTCTCCTGATTCCTCCGAAAAATAGGCGATCCACTTCCCGTCAGGACTCCACGCGGGATCCCGCTCGACCACACTCGTCGTGCGCGTCAGGTTGCGGATGTCGCCCTTTTCCGTAGGGACGGTCACAATTTCCCCGCGCGCTTCAAACACGGCCCGCACACCGCTGGGTGAAATGCCGGAGTTCGAAATATTTTCCGCGGCCTTTTCCCAATGCGGCCGTGTGGAAGGCAAGTCGCCGGCCACGTGAATATTCACGTGATTTGATTTTCCGCTCGCGGTATCCAGCGTGTAGAGTCCGCCGAACTGCTCGTAAACCAGCGCATCAGGTCCCGCGGAAATGGATTTGACATCGAGCCCTTTGTTCTCCAGAACCTGCTTCACCTGTTTCGTTTTCACGTCGTACGCAAAAATCGTAACCGGGCCGTTGCGGTCGGAAAGAAAATAAACCGTATCCCCCACCCAAATCGGATTTGCGTCGTTGGAGTTTTCCCGCGGCAGTTTCTCGAGTTGCAAGTCGCTCAATCGCACGATGTAGATTGGCGTGGTTTGACCGCCGCGATAGCGCTTCCACGCGTCCTGCCACTTGAGATTTGGAACGTAGGCAAAGCTCTTGCCGTCCGGCGAATACGAACCTTCAAAAGCCCGCCACATCGGCAGCGCTTCGGGCACTCCGCCTTCGACAGGCACGGTGTAAATCCGCGAAACGTCCGCCCAGGCATCTCGCAGAGAAATAAACACGACTCGCTTGCTATCCGGCGTCCATCCCACCGGCCCGTCATTAGACGGATGCCAAGTGAGGCGACGTGGTTCGCCACCTTCAGCAGGCATCACGTATACATCTTCATTGCCATCGTACTGGCCCGTGAAAGCGATCCACTTTCCGTCGGGAGAAAAATATGGGCTGCTTTCGTGGCCTCCGGTCGTCAGCTGTCGTGCTTCTCCGCCGGCGCGCGCCACACTCCATAAGTAGCCGCCATATGCGAATACGATTTCCGTCTTGCTGATGGTCGGCTCTGTAGCCAGCAGCGGCGAATCATCCGCCGCGCAAGCAAGATTGGCAGCCATCAACAACACCGCGACCAGCATTGCGAACCGGACTTTCATCGAGCCTCCAAACCACGGCGTACGCCGCTCTTACTGCGATTGAATCTGTTCTTACGGATTACTTAAAACCCGAGAAGGGCACTACTTCCCCGGCGCCGGCCAGAATCCCGGGTCGGAAATCTTGCGCGTATCCTGCTGCGTCGCATATTTTTCGATCGCCGGGCGAATCTCCGTAGCTTTTCCGATCAGCAAGAAAACCAGATTGTCGGCAGGAAAGTGTTTTTCGATCACCTGTTTCGTCACCGGCAGCGTCACCGCATCAATGCGACTTTCCAGCTGATTGATCTCATCGTCGGTCAATCCGTAAAACTCGTTGCTGGCAATACGCCGAGCCAGTTGCCCCGAAGTTTCAATGGTCGGCGGAAACTGCCCCTTTATGTAGGCTTTGGCCGACGCAAGTTCGTCCGCGGTTACGCCTTCTCTGTGCAGCTTATCCAGCACCTTCAGCGCAAGGTCGATTGCCTGCACAGTCGAGTCGTTTTTCGTATAGCTGAAAATCGCGAATGCGCCGGTCTGTTTTTTGGAGTCGAAGAAAGACTGTGCGCCGTAGGTCAGGCCGGATTCAACTCGCAGCGCCTCGTTCAATTGCGAGGTGAAGCGCCCGCCGAAAATCGTGTTCACCACGCGAATCGCCACACGATCCGGATCAGTGACCGACGTTCCGACGTTTCCAATCGCAAAAAAGGTCTGCGTGGAGTCGGGCTTGTCAACCAGTAATAGCCGCTTGCCCTTCACCGTTTGTGGAGCCGCCAACGCAGGCGCGGCCGCGCCCTTAGCAGACCAGCCGCCAAACAGCTCTTCGAGTTTCGCTTTGAGTTGGGCTGCGTTGAATTCGCCCGCGACGGCAAGAATGGTATTGCCCGGCGTGTAGTTCGTTTCGTAAAACTTCACGATGGCGTCGCGTTTGATGCGCGCCAGCGAAAGTTCGTCGCCACCCTCCGACCGCGCGTAGGGATGCTTCCCGAAAAGATAACCGTAGTAGTAGTTCAGTACGACCGACTGGGCCTCATCTTTTGCCGCTTTGATTCCGTCGATACTCTGCGACAAAAGCTTGTCCACTTCCGGTTGCGGAAATGCCGGGTGCAGCATCGCGTCGCCAAGCAGGTCCAGTCCCTTGTCCATGTCCTTCGTCAAACACTCTGCGGAAACTGATGTGAAATCCGTGCTCGCTTCCGCTCCGAAGCTCGCGCCGATAAAGTCCAGATCCTCCGCGAATTTTTGCGCGTTGCGTCTGGTCGTCCCTTTGCGCAGCAAGCCTGCGGTGACCGAGGCCAACCCTTCCTGCCCAACCGGGTCCGCGGTTGAACCCGCCTTCACGATTGCGGCGAAGCTAACCAGCGGCACGCCTCGCTTTTCCATCAGCAAAACGGTCATTCCGTTTTTGAGCGTGATTTTTTCGTGCGCAGGAAGTTTCAGTGTTTGCGCTTCAGCGACGAAGGTAAACATCAGCGAAAAACAAAAGGTGGTTAGGAAGCGCATGGTTTTCTGATTCCCGCTCATTGCTTGGCGCTCCCCTCTTCCTTACTCTCGGGCGTGTTGTCCGGAATCAGCGTCGCCACCGTTCGGTTGTTCGGACCAAAGTATTTCTGCGCGACGCGTTGCACGTCCTCCTTTGTAACGGCGCCATAGTTTTTCGCAGCGTCAAATAACTTTCGATAGTCGCCAAAGAAAACTTCGTACGTTCCAATCGTGTTAGCGCGCCCGTTGATGGTCCGCATTTGCTGGTAAAACTCGACCAGGCGGATGTTCTTGGCCTTTTCCAACTCGTGATCAGTGATGGATGATTTTTTTAGCTTGTCCAGTTCTTCGTAAATCGCCGCCTCGCACTTTTGCGGGTCCATGCCTTGTTTCGGTTGAACCGAAAAAGTAGCGATCGTCGGGTCGAACGCCGGAGACATCAGCAGTCCGACATCAAGCGCGATCTGATCTTTGTCGACGAGCCGCTGATACATGCGTGAGCTTTCGCCTTGCGTCAGCACGGTCCGCAAAATGTTCAGTGCATAGAAATCCGGACTGTTTGTTTGCGGAACATGGTAGGCGATGCGCAGCAATGGAAGCTCGGCTTGCTTGTGAACCACCAGGCGGCGCTCGCCCATCTGTTCCGGTTCGACCGTGGTCACCGGGGGCGGTGGGGAGTGCTGCGGAATCGGCTCGATGAACTTCTCGCAAAGCTGAAAAATCTCGTCAGCGGTAACATCCCCCACGACCACCATGGTCGCGTTGTTCGGCGCATAGCCCATCTCAAAATGATGCTTCAGGTCTTGCATGGTCCAGTGCTCGATGTCGCTCATCCAGCCGACTACCGGCCACTGATAGGGATGCGCGACGAACGCTGTCGCCTGCAGCTGCTCATCCAGAATGCCCCCGTTGTCGGCATCCACGCTGGTGCGCCGTTCGGACGCTACGACGCCTCGCTCCGATTCAATTTTTTTTGGATCGAAGCTCAGATACTGAATGCGATCCGCTTCGATGTCGAAAATCAGATTCGTCGCCGAACGCGGGAACCAGTCCTGATAGACCGTGACGTTTTCCGTGGTGTATGCGTTATTCGCTCCCCCGTTGGCCTCCATGACCTTGTCCAGATCGCCCGGACCATACTTTTTCGCACCATTGAACATCATGTGCTCGAAGAAATGCGAAAGTCCCGTTGTGCCGGGGTGCTCGTTGCGTGATCCGATTCGATAGAAAATGTACAGAGCGACGTTCGGGATGCTGTGGTCGGCCTGCACCAGCACTTTCATCCCATTTTTCAGGGTCTTGGTCGCCACCGGAAACTGCTGCACTTCATTTTGGGCCGCAGCTCCACTTGCCGTCGCGCACACGATCCCCGCGTATAGCAATGCACGCACAAGAGTTCTGTATGGACGCACAACCACCCCCAGGACAACTCAAGCTATTCAGACGCATGAAACCGCCAAAATGTTCTAGCAAAGCCGCCGCTACTTACCGACCAAAGCAAACACGCGAACGGCGCCCCCCGAGCCGCCTTCCAGCTTGATCGGGGCGGCAATCACAAACGCGCCTGCCTCTGGCAATGCACTAAAATCCGCTAGGTTTTCCAGCTGATACACGCCCGCACCAAGCAGCAAATGATGCACGGGGAAATCCGGCGAATTGCCCGGATCGATGCTCAGCGTATCGCAGCCCAGGCCGCTGATTTTTCTGTCCAGCAGAACTTTTGCAGCTTGCGCCGAAAATCCCGGAAAATGCATTTTCCCGTTCGCATCCTGATTGCGGTAGCGCGCCACGTCCGGCCAGCGCGCTGACCAACCGGTCCTCAGCAGCACGATCGCGCCGGCGGGGATAGGTCCATGTTTTTGCTCCCACGCGGAAACGTCTTTGGCGCTCACTTGATAATCAGGGTCGCGCTCCGATTCTTTGCGCAGATCGAGCACAACGGCGGGACCAAAGAATTTTTCTGGCGCGATCTTGTCGACTGTGGTGGTTCCTGGCGGGAAGTGTGCCGGTGCATCCATGTGCGTGCCGTAATGCTCCAGCATCCAGAAACTGCGCGTGAAATAGCCCTCTTTCTCGACCGTGGCGTTGATCTTTGCTTCGAACGCCTTGGCGTCACCCGGCCACGACACCATCTTGTCGCTGATTGGGTAGCTCAGGTCGACTACGCGAGTCTTCCCTGAGGAAATATCTTCCAGCGACGGCTTCTGGCTGCCGCTTTGAGCAAAGCCAACCGCCGCCGCGGCCAGGATTGCGGCCGAACCGAACACGATGCCAGCGGGCTTCGCCATGGTTCACCTCTTGTGCTTTGGAAGAGCTTCTCGCTTACCTAGGGCAGTGGAATTCCCGGCGTCGGCACGATACCCGACATGCGCAGGATTTCCTGATACTCGACGTCGGTGATCGGTGAAACAATCAGCCGCACGTTCTTGAGGAATTTCACCTTTTTGAGCGCCTTGTTCCCGCGAAGTTCAGTCAGGGTCACCTGTCGCGGCAACTTTTCAAAGGCGCGCAAGTCCGCTACCAGATTCTTGCCGTCCCGATCGTGCGGATCGGGATAGGGATCGCGCGTGACTTCCGCGATGGAATAAAGGGATCGTTCGGGCGCGGAGTGGTAGCAGAGCACACGGTCGCCTTTGCGTACCTGCTTCAAGGCGCGGATGGCGTCTGGTTTCGAACCGGCACCGTGCCACATCTCCTTACCCTTCACAAAAAGGGTGTCCCAATGGTAGTGGTGCGGATCGGCTGTAAATATCCAGTAATGGCGGGTAGCGGTATGCGTCGTCATTAACCTAGGTTGCAGAGTTCAGGGTTCATCATAAAAACCCTGAGAAACTAGTTGTACGTACAGTCCCTGCGTTTGACTTGGTTTCGGCGGTACTATACACGGCAGCGTCAGCAAAGCCAAACAAAATGTGAGGGTTACGCGAATTTTGACAGCAATTGACCGCCCAAGCTCGATTCGATCAGATGTTAGGCGATAAACCTTTCATTTTCTGTCGTTTACGGAAAGACTAGGCCAACTCCACGTAAATCTCGTCTCCCTGCACTTCCGTCCGAATGCAGCCGACCCCAGCGTTTGGGTTCATGACCGCTTTGCCAGTCTTGACGTCGAATTGCCACCCGTGCCACGGGCAGGTCACGACGCTTCCCTCCAGCTGGCCTTGCCCAAGCGGCCCCCCGCGGTGCAGGCATGCATTGCTGATCGCGTAAAACGTGCCGTCCACGTTGGCCAGTGCCACCGGCGTCCCGCCTACCAGCACTTCCTTGATCGAGCCGGCAGGAATTTCCGACACTTTCGCAGCTCGTTCCAGAGCCATTCATCCTCCCAGACGTACGCGCCACACATGCACGCGATTGTTCATCTGAAATCAGCGGCGAAAGTATAGCGCTCGACAGATGGACGGTAAAGAAAGCGTCAGCGGAGATCGTATGATCTGAGAACTGCGGCGCGCAAACGGCTTTACGTCAGTCCAGCTTGGCAACGTGAACGCGGTTTCGCCCAGCGCGTTTGGCTTGGTAGAGCATCTCGTCCGCTTTGCGCACCAAAGCGTCAAAGTCCTGGATGTTGCCGCTCTCGCTTCCCGCTACTCCAAACGTCGCAGAAATGCTTACGCTCTGCCCCGCGAATGGGAACGACAGCGAACCAAACAGTTCGCGGAAACGGTTGATCGCCACTTCGATATTCGTGGCGCTTACGTGCGAAATCACGATCAAAAATTCATCGCCACCGAGCCGCCCGCACATGTCGGAAATGCGTGTCAGCTTTCGCAAAGTGTCGGCGAAAGTGCGGAGCACAGTGTCCCCCGCTTCGTGGCCGAATGTGTCGTTGATCTCCTTGAAAGAATCTAGATCGCCCAGCACTACCCAGATCGGAAATCCATGACGCTTCGCTCCGCGCAGCTGCCTGTTGGTCCACTCCTCGATGGCACGGCGATTCGGTAGACCCGTTAGAACATCGGTGCTGGCGACTTCTTCCAGTTCCGCGCTTTTATCTTCCAGTCTGCGGTGCAATTCAATGATACGGCGGCCCACGCCGACGCGCGCGAGCATCTCGTTCGCATTGAATGGCTTGATCAGAAAATCGTCCGCGCCCGCTTCCATAGCGCGCAACACTGCGTCCTCTTGCTTGTTACTCGTCATCACGATGACGTAGGTAT
>Ga0268266_10001360_pt1 | contig 29506 bp, 22 predicted proteins | sample KBSS13metaG_FD_190356 | JGI IMG/M metagenome (GOLD analysis project Ga0268266, IMG submission 190356) | Switchgrass rhizosphere microbial communities from Kellogg Biological Station, Michigan, USA - KBS S1-3 metaG (SPAdes) (version 2) | ecosystem: Host-associated > Plants > Roots > Rhizosphere... | reverse complement strand
TCCTTACCGTCGACCAGGACCTGAGTTGCCGCGGCGCTCGACGGTCCGCCGAAGCCCGTGTCGACCTTGCCGCGGTTGCCGAAGGTGCGGTCGTAGGTGCCCTTCGGGGTGAGTCGCCCGACGACGAAGGTCCGTCGCAGAGCCTTGTTGTTGGGCGACGGGGAGACCCGTTTGCCCTGGTTGCCGACGATGTAGGTCCGTTCGGCGGCGTCCGCGGCCAGGTTCGAGAAGGAGCCGGACACGGGGTCGATGTACTTCGCCGAGCCGGTCCGGCTGAATCCGGGGTCGAAGGCGCCACTCGGGAGCAGTCGCACGACGACCTGGTAGCGAAGCGTCCGGTAGGCGGTCTTGATGACCTTTTTGCCTTTTTCCATTCGCGCGACTTTGTGGGCGATGCGCTTGTGCTGTTCTTCGCCGAGCAGGAGGATCTTGCCGCTGGGCGTCACCGACATCGCGATCGGTGCGACCGTCTTCAGCGTACGGAAGCTGAACGAGGCGAACGCCGAGTTCAGGTTGCCGACTTCGTTGAAGGCGGTCAGCAGCTGCGCCGGCCCTTCGGCGGCCGAGCAGAATGGGCCACCGGTCCCGGCGGTGAGGTAGCCGCCCGAGAAGGGGGCGAGCTGCCCGAGGCTGGAGATCGTGCCGAGGGCGCGGATGCCGTCGGCGCCGAAGGTCGGGTCGAGTGCCCCCGCTTCGGTGAGGCGGGCGATGAAGCCCTTCGAGTTGACCGTGCGACTGCAGTGGGCCAGTTCGGTCACGTAGCCGCCGCTGATCACGATGCGGTTCCGCGAGTCGATGACCACGCTGCGGATGCCGATCGAAGGGCCGCTGTAGGTCCCGCCCGGTGCCGCCGGGTCGCCGAGGCCGAGGTCGGTGATGAGCCGGCCGTTGGTGCCAAAGGTGCGATCCGGCTTGCCGTCGGCTTCGAAGCGCAGCACCGTCGCTTCGGCGATCACCGGGTCCGGGATCGAGTTGGTCGGCAGCGGACGCGTCAGTCCGACGACCACGACGCGGCCGAGCGAATCGACGGCGACGTCGGTGAGGACGAAGACCCCGCCACTCGGGCGCGGCACGTTGATGACGCCGCCGTGGCCGAAGGTCGGGTCGAGTTTCCCGTCATCGCTGAAGCGCGCGATCTTGGAGGCACCCGCGACGACCACCTTGCCGCCCGGCGCCAAGGCCATCTTCTGATGGCCGGGGGTGAATTCGAACGGCAGCTCGTACTGCGGCCCGCTCGATCCCGCGCTTTCCGACGGGAAGCCGACCGTCACCTTGCCGTCCTTGCCGAAGCTCGCGTCGCGCGCTCCCGCCGTGCCCTTCGCCAGCGCACTGCCTGCCATCGCTGCCAGGCACGCAACGATCATCGCCGCCGCTAGTGCGGTCCTCCAGACCCTGTCCATCATCTGCTTCCTTTTGTCCGGTGACGACCGTCCGGTGGTCGTCATGTGCTTACTCAAACTCGCCCCGGTCGGGGAAGTTTCGGCCGCTCGGAGAAACCCCGAGCGGCGTCCACTTCCCCGCGAGGGGCCTACATCCCCGGCAGGATTCGCGTGACGCTGATCCCCCAGCCGGTCTTCAGGGAGCCGCCTTCGGCGTTGCCGGCGACGACGATCCGGCCCTTCGAATCGATCGCGATCGCTTCCGGCGTGGTCTTCCCGGCCCGCTGGACCTTCGTCCGTAGGACACCCTTCTTGGCGAAGGAGTGATCGACCTTGCCGGCGCTGGTGAGCCGCACCAGTTCCGGCTCTTCCGAGCCGAACGCGACTACCGGGCGATTCTTGGCATCGACCGCGACGACCGGGAGCGGTCCGACTTCGAACTGCTTCAGGTTGGCGCCGCCGTTGGACCCGAAAGACGTGTCGTACTCACCGTTCGGAAGCAGGCGGACGACGATCGGCGCTCCGGGCGCTTCGAGGCCGGAGACGTCTTCCCACCGGTCGTAGATCAGGTCCCCGCGACCATCGACGGTCAGGTTCGAGGCACCGAGCGGCTGCGGCCGGGCAGGGTCTAGTTCCGGCGAGGGCAGCCCGTTTTCGTCGAGTACCGACGTGGTCCAGCTGGACGGAGCGGTGACGTGCTCGGCGCAGTGGTCGTACTGGTCGGTGACCACCGCGAGTCGGCCTTCCTGGCCGGTGGCGAGATCGGCGAGTTCGTTGCCCTGCCCCTTCTGGTAGCCGGAGTTGGCGAAGCTCGTGTCGAGCGTTCCGCTGCTGGTCAGTCGGCCGACGAAGCTCTGGGTGTAGCCGTTCGCATAGCCGCACCATTCGATCGCGGACATGTACATCCCCCCGAGCACGGGCCGGTCCTGAGCATCGACGAGGAACTTCGAAACCGTGAGGGTCGGGCGCTCGTATTCGGCGTCGGGAAGTTGGCCATTGGCCGGCGCGTCGGTCGGCAGCGGGACGCCCAGCGCGCTGATCGCTACCCCGCCCGAACCGAAGCTGGTGTCGAGGGTTCCATCGGGGAGGTAACGGACGACCACCGCTTCGGTCGCTCCCACGCTGGCGGGAAACTTTGGTGCGCCCTTGATGACCCGCTCCACATAGCCGGGGAAGGGTTCGTAGGTGCCGCCGACCAGCACCCGCCCCTGCGAGTCGACCGCGATGCCGACCAGCGCCTTCAACTCGCCCGGGCCGACTTCCACCCGCACCCGGCCGTTCTTGCCGAAGCTGTGGTCGAGCTTCCCTGCCGGGGTGAACGCGGTGATCGCCGTGCCTTGCAGGACGTAGGCCTCGCCGTCTTTGGCGAGCGCCAGGTGCGTGTGCTGCTGGGCTTCGCCAACTTCCGGTTTCCCGGTCGCGACCGCATAGCTGCCGTCAATCCCATAGCTCGGGTCGAGCCGTGCCCCGGTCGCGTTCGTCTTCCTCGTGCCGTTACCGCCGCTCGGCCCCGCGGCCGAGGCAACCCCCGCAAGGCCGGCGAGCGCGACGCAGAGCGTCGCCAGAACTGCCGCGATCCTCCAGAACCTGGTCATTTGCTTTCCCTCATTTCGTCCGGTGACGGCCACCGCGGCCGTCGGTCAGGGAGTTCAACCTGGGACCGTTCAGGAAGTTTCGGAGCGTGCCAGTTTGATGTTCCAATTTTAAGGATGTTGGAATATTTGGCCAGACGGCCAGTTCTGAGAAGATGGCCCGATGGCGGGGGTGAGCGTGAGGGGAGCAGCGAAGGCGGGGTTGCTGGCAGGGGTCGCCGGGACCGGGATCGCGGCGGCGTCGGTGGGCGTGGCCTGGCACCGATTGGCGCGACGCGCGCTGCCCCAGGTCGAGGGGCGGCTCGAGGTGGCCGGGCTGAGCGGACCGGTGACGGTGCGGCGGGACCGCTGGGGCGTCCCATACATCGAGGCGCGGGAGCGGGAGGATCTGCACTTCGCCCAGGGCTTCGTCCAGGCGCAGGACCGTGCCTGGCAGATGCACTTCTACAAGCGGGTGGTGGCCGGGCGGCTGTCGGAGTTCGCGGGGGCCGACACCTTGGGGGTCGACCGACTGATGCGGACGCTGGGGATCCACCGGGTCGCCGAGCGCGAGCTCGGGGAGCTCGCGCCGGAGTTGCGGGCGAAGCTCGAGCGCTTCTGCGCCGGGGTGAACGCGGGCGCCGCGGCGGCCAAGACGCCGCCCTTCGAGATGAAGCTGCTGAAGCTGGAGTGGGAGCCGTGGACGCCGGTGGACATCCTCTCCCTCGGCAAGCTGTTGGCCTTCGGGCTCTGCACCAACTGGGAGCGGGAGCTGCTGCGCGCCGACATGGTGCGGGAGCTCGGGCCGGAGCTGACCGCGCGCCTCGACCCCGCCTACCCGCGCGACAACCCGATCGTCGACCAGACGCCGTGGAACGGCGAGGGCCTGCCGATGGTGGAGCAGATCGACGCGGTGCGACGCGCGCTCGGGCTCGCCACCGAGGCGAGCGGCTCCAACAACTGGGCGGTCTCCGGTGAGCGTTCCGTCACCGGGATGCCGCTGATCGCCGGTGACCCGCACCTGCCGCCGAGCATGCCGCCGATCTGGGAGCAGATGGAGCTGCGCAGCGGCGAGCGCTTCGTCCGCGGCGCCACGCTGCCCGGCATGCCCGGCGTCTACATGGGTCAGGGCAACGATGTCTGCTGGACGATCACCAACGTGATGGCCGACGTGCAGGACCTCTTCATCGAGCGGATCGAGGGCGACACCTATCTCTTCGAAGACGAGTGGCGGCCGTTGACGACGCACCGCGAGGAGATCGTCGTCAAGGGCCGCGAGCGCCCCGAGGTGCTGGAGGTCCGCGAGACCCACCACGGGCCGATCGTCAACGAGGCGCTCGGTGCCGACGACGCCGAGCCGCTCGCCCTCGCCTGGTTGACGCTGCGCGAAGCGACCGCCTTCGACGGGATGTTCGAGCTGCTCGAGCCGACCTCGGGCCCCGATCTCGTCGCCCGCCTCGAGGGTCACACCTCGCCGCCCTCGAACATGATCTGGGCCGACCGCCACGGCTCGATCGGCTACAAGCTGATCGGCCGCCTGCCGCGCCGCCGCGGCAACGTCGCCGACCTGCCGAAGCCGGGCTGGACCGGCGAGTTCGAGTGGGAGGGAGCGGTCCCCTATGACGAGCTGCCGGAGGTCGTCGACCCCGAGTCCGGCTACCTGATCACCGCCAACAACCGGATCGTCGGCGACGAGTATCCGCACCACATCACCTCCGAATATCTCGACGGCTTCCGGGCGAAGCGGATCGACGAACTGCTCACCGCGAAGGACAAGCACGACCTTCCTGGCTTCGCGGAGATGCAGACGGACGTGCTCTCCCTGCCGGGGCTCGAGGTGGCGCGGCGCCTCTCCCGCCTGCACCCGCCCCGCCAGCGCGAGCGCGCGGCGATCGAGCGGCTGCGGTCCTGGGACGGCCGGCTCGACGTCGACACCGTCGCCGGGACGATCTACCAGGCCTTCATCCTGCGGCTCGCCCGCGAGGTGGCGCGCGCGGCGATCGTCGACCGCGACCTCTGTGAGCGCTGGCTCGACCGCGCCGACAACGGCTTCAGCCCCCACATCTCCTCACCGTGGCGGTGGCACTCCCACCTGATGGCGCTCTGGGAGGAAGCCGACGACGAGCTGATCCATCGCTCCTGGGACGGGCTCGTGCTGGAGGCGCTGGCGGGGGCGCTCGACGACCTCACCGACCGCTTCGGGCCGGATGCCGCTGCCTGGCGCTGGGGGGACGTGCACGAGATGGAATTCCCGCACGCGCTCGGCCATGCCAACCCGGTGCTGAATCGGATCCTCAACCGTCGGGTGCGGGCGGGCGGCGCGCAGGAGACGGTGTGTCAGATCGCCTACGACCCGAACGATCCCTACAAAGCGGTCTGGGCGCCGAGCTGGCGGATGGTCGCCGACCCGACCGACCCGGATCGCTCGCGCTGGCAGACCTTCAGCGGACAATCTGGTCATCCGGCGAGTCCGCATTACGCCGACCTGCAGAAGCGCTGGTCGGCGGGGGAGACGCAGCCGATGTGCGGCGAGGGGCCGTGGCGGGTACTGAAACTAGAATCAGTATAGTTTCCGCTTCAACCTTTTCCCCGTCACCTTTCCCCGGAGGTATCCCACATGAAGCTCGGACGTCTGCTCGCCCGTCTGTTCATCGGCGGCATGTTCATCGGCCACGGCACCCAGAAGCTGTTCGGCTGGTTCGGGGGACCGGGGATCGAGGGGACGACGGGGATGATGGACTCGCTCGGCCTGGCGCCAGCGCGCAGCAACGCCTACGCCGCGTCGCTGACGGAGACGCTCGGCGGCGTCGGGATCGCGCTCGGCGCCTTCACCCCGGCCGCGGCGGCCTCGCTGATCGGCACGATGACGACCGCGATCCGCACCGTCCACCTCAAGAACGGCTTCTGGTCGACGGGCGGCGGCTACGAGTACAACCTGACGATCATCGCCGCCCTGCTCCTGATCGTCGACGGCGGCCCCGGCTCCCTTTCGGTCGACTCCGCCTTCGGCATCGAGGAGACCGGCGCCGGCGTGGCCCTCGCTGCCCTCGCCGCCGGAGTCCTCGGCTCGACCGTCACCCTCGCTGCCGCCAAAGCCGCGTACGCGAAGGCGAACGCCGGGGCGCCGAGCGAGCCCCTGAGCCCCGACGCCGCAGCCGCGTAGTCGGAGACGGGAGGGTGCGTATGGGTCCTGGCGCAGGGACGGCACGAAGTCGGACTTCCGTGATCCTCCCGCGCGAGAGAAGCCGGGATTCGAACGGTCAGGAAACTGCGTGGTTCGAAATGGGCGCTTTACGACCTTTTCGAACCAGGGAGATCCTTGCGGTGTTCGAAACTTGGCGTATGGCCAAGTAAGGAACACCGCAGGGCGCCGACCGTCGGGAGCGGGCGTATCGGCGCTTTCCCGGGCCGGCCGGCGCCTAGCTCTCTCACGACTTTGCCGCAGTAGGCGATCGCGGTGAGTCTGTAGTCGATGTCGCCGCCCGTGGGGTTCTCGAAGAACGCCTCGGCCTCCCATTTGTCCTGGGGAGGCGCGACGGCGGAAATTAGCTGGAGCGGAGCGGGCCGAAAAGGCCGAGCGGATGCTTGTCGGACGGCTCAGGACAGGGTGGCGTCACCCTGCGCCGAGACCGCGCGGACCGCTTCCACCAGGGCGGCGGGGGCCTTGGCGGGGGAGCCGGTGTCGAAGGGCGGGGAGGGGTCGTACTCGATTCCGAGCTGGACCGCTTGGGACATCTCCGGCGCGACCTCCTGGGCGACCAGGTGGAGGGCCATGTCGATGCCCGCCGAGACGCCGGCCGCGGTGAGGTACTTGCCGTCCTCGACCCAGCGGCTGGTGACCGGCTCGGCGCCGAACTCGGGCAGGTCCTCGAGGTTCTGCCAGTAGGTGGTGGCCTGCCTGCCCTCGAGCAGCCCCGCGGCGCCGAGCACCAGGGCGCCGGTGCAGACCGAGGTCGTCCGGCGGGTGCCCTGGTCAGTCGCCCGCACCCAGTCGAGCACCTCGGCGTCGCGGGTCAACGGCCGGGTCCCGGAGCCGCCGGGGACGAGGAGGATGTCGGCCGCGGGTGCCGCGTCGAGGCCGACGTCGGCGACGAGGCGCAGGCCGCCGTCTTCGGTCTGGACCTCGCCCGCCTCCTTGCCGACGAAGGTCACCTCCCAGCCGGGGACGTGGCGGAGCACGTCGTAAGGGCCGATCGCGTCGAGCGCGGTGAGGCCGTCGAAGATCAGGATCGTCACTCTCGTCGTCGTATCGGTCATGGGGAGATCGTCGCGCGCGCCGGCCGAATGCGCCAGTGGCAGGAAAGACAATGTCCGCCAGGTTCCTGCCATGATGACCGGCATGCCGCGGACGGGCGCACCGAAGATCCGCCAGGGCAGCCACCGGGTCGTCGCGCTGTGTCTGCCCGGCACCGTCGCCTTCGACCTCACCGCGCCCGCGCAGGCGTTCCGTCTCGCCCACGCCGCCGACTACACCCCGCACTACGGCTTCTCGACCTGCTCCGTCGACGGCGCGCCGGTGGCGACCACGACCGGCTTCGAGATCGGGGTGGAGGCCGGGCTCGGTGCCCTGCGGCGCGCCGACACCGTCGTCGTCCCCGGCTACTGGGCGATCCACGAGCCGCCGCCCGCCGCGGCGACGAAGGCTCTGCGCGCGGCGACGCGGCGCGGCGCACGGGTGATGTCGGTCTGCACCGGCGCCTTCGCGCTGGCCGCGGCGGGCGTGCTCGACGGTCGCCGCGCGGCGACCCACTGGGCGTGGGCGGCGGACCTCGCGGCGCGCTACCCGGAGGTGGAGGTCGATCCCGACGTCCTCTTCGTCGACGAAGGCGACGTCCTCACCTCGGCCGGCCTCAGCGCCGGCATCGACCTCAGCCTCCACCTCATCCGCCGCGACCACGGCGCCGCCTGCGCCGACCGAGTCGCCCGCCAGATGGTCGCCGCGCCCCACCGCGACGGTGGCCAGGCCCAGTTCTTCCGCGCCCCCGAGGAGGACGCTCCGGCGCCGGGCGCCGACGGCTCGTTGGAGGCGACCCGTGCCTGGGCGCGCGAGCGGCTCGCCGAGCCGCTGACCGTGGAGGCGATGGCGCGCCACGCGAACGTCAGCCCGCGCACCTTCGCCCGCCGCTTCCGCGAGGAGACCGGGACGACGCCGCTCCAGTGGCTGCTCGCCCGGCGCGTCCTCGAGGCCCGCCGCCTCCTCGAGGTGTCCGATCTGCCGGTGGAGACGATCGCCGCCGAGGCCGGCTTCGGCAACGCCGCCTCCCTCCGCGACCACTTCCGCCGCGCCACGTCGACCACCCCGACCGCCTACCGGCGGACTTTTCAGACCGCCTGAGCTGTAGGGGCGCTCCTCGCCAACTCGTGACAGGACCGTTACATCTCACGCAAAGCCGTGTTCAAGACTGCTCCGGCCCGTGAAGATCCAGTCATCCCGCTACTCTCCCCAACTCCTTTGAGGCGACTGCTCTCAGCCGCACTTCTCCTGCTCGCCCTCGTGGGTGGCAGCATCCTCCTGGCGCAGGAGTCGACGACGCCCGCCGCGGCGGCGACCCCGCGGGTGCCGAAAGCGCCGAAGGGCTTCTTCGGGATCGTCCCGCAGAACGCGCTGAGCCAGAAGGAAGTCGAATACATGAAGGCCGGCGGGATCGAAGCGGTCCGCACGCCGTTGCTCTGGTCCGGCATCCAGCCGACCAAGAGGGGCCCCTACAACTGGTCCTCGTTCGACCCGACCGTGGAAGCGGCGGCGCAGCAGGGCCTCTCGGTGCTCCCCTTCATCGTCGCCACGCCCCGCTGGGTGGCGAAGAAGTACACGACGCTGCCGGTCGCGAACGCCACCCAGCGCAAGGCCTATGTGAAATTTCTGCGGGCGGCGGTCAAACGCTATGGGCCGGGCGGGGAATTCTGGATCGAACACTCGCCGAAGAAAATCGCCGAAGAAAAAGCCAAAGAGGCGAAAGGCCCGAACTACGAACTGGAAGGCGCGAAGAAGACGCCGATCCCGAAGCCGATGCCGATCAAGACCTGGCAGGTGTGGAACGAGGCCAATTTCTTCTACTTCGCCTATCCGGTCGACCCGATCGCCTACGCGAAGCTGCTGAAACTCTCGGCGCCGGTGATCAAACGCACCGAGCCGGGCGCCAAAGTGATCCTCACCGGCCTCTTCGGCCGCCCGACCGCGGGCAAGAAACGCGGCATGCCGGCGGCCGAATTCCTGCAGAAGCTCTACGCGGTGCCGGGGATCAAGAGCTACTTCGACGGGATCGCGCTGCACCCGTACGCGATCGACTCCGAACAGCTCGAAGAAATCGTCGAAGAATTCCACGACGTCACGGTGGAAAACCGCGACCGCGTGCCGATGTACATCACCGAGATGGGTTGGGGCTCGCAGAACGACTTCCACATCAACGCCTTCGAGCACGGCGTCCGCGGCCAGGTCGAAGAACTACAGAGCGCCTACACCTACCTGCTGACGAACCGCACCAGGCTGGACGTCAAACAGGTCTACTGGTTCTCCTGGAAAGACCTGCCCGAATCGTGCTCCTTCTGCGACTCGGTCGGCCTCTTCCACTACGGCCCGAAGTTCAGGCCGAAGCCGGCCTGGCGCGCGTTCGTCCAGATCACCGGCGGCAAACCGCGGCCGTAGTCCGTCGTGTCGATCGCCACGGCGGCGGCGTATTCCTCGTCGATCGACAGGTCGTAGGCGACCACATCGGGACCCGGAGGCGGACCGGCGATGCCCGTGCCGAGGCACTTGACGCGCGCCTCGTACCGGGTCCAAGCGGCGTAGAAGACCGGCTCGAGCTCGGCGCCGGAGGCCGCGGCCACGGCGGCCGCGTCCGCCGCGGGAAGCCAGCGCTCGGCGAGGCGGCGGAGGTCGCGACGGGGCTTCAGGCGCTCGACGTCGATGCCGACCTCGGCCCCGCCTGGCGCGATCGCGACCAGCGCCAGGTCGCCGGAGTGGGAGAGGTTGAAGGAGAGCCGCTCCGGTTCGAGGGTGAGTCGGGGCTTCCCGTGGGTATCGGGGCTGAACTCGGTGTGGTCCAGATATTCGCCCAGGATCTCGCCCAGCGCGGCCCGCGCCGCGCCGCGCGGATCGTCCCCGCCGGCCTCCACGCGCCAGAGGTGAAGCTCGCCTGCTGTCGGTGGATTGCGCAAACTTCTCATCTCCTTTGGACCCGCGGGACAAGTCAAGCATCCATAGGCCGTGAATAAAATGGCCGCGATGGACTCCCCCGCGGTGGCAGGGCCCGCCTGGCTGGTCCTGCCGACCTACAACGAGGCGGCAAACATCGCCGCCATCGTCGAGGCGGCGCGCTCGAGCCTTCCCGCTGACGCCCGCATCCTCGTCGTCGACGACAACTCCCCGGACGGCACCGGCAAGATCGCCGACGAGCTCGCCGCCGCCGACCCGGCGATCGAGGTCCTGCACCGCGCCGGCAAGGAAGGCCTCGGCCCCGCCTACATCGCCGGCTTCCGCCACTCCCTTGCGGCCGGAGCCGGGTTCGTGATGGAGATGGACTCCGACTTCTCCCACGACCCGCGCGATCTGCCACGCCTGCTCGCGGCGGCCCAGGACGGCGCCGACCTCGTGATCGGCTCGCGCTACGTCGCCGGCGGCGGCGTCACCGACTGGAGCCTCCTGCGGCGCGCGATCAGCCGCGGCGGCAGCATGTACGCGAGCCTCGTCCTCGGCGTCCGCCAGCGCGACCTCACCGGCGGCTTCAAGTGCTTCCGCCGCGCCGTGCTGGAGACGATCGACCTCGACTCGGTCGTCGCCAAGGGCTACGTCTTCCAGGTCGAGATGACCTACCGTGCCCTGCAAGCGGGCTTCACCGTGCGCGAGGTGCCGATCGTCTTCCGCGACCGCCAGGTCGGCGAGTCGAAGATGTCCGCGGCGATCGCCGTCGAGGCGACCTGGCAGGTGCCGCTGCTGCGCCGGCGGATCCGCGCCGCCGAAGCGCGGACGCCGAGCCGGTCGGCAGCGTGAAGGGCCTCGACGTGGACGCCCTCGCGGCGCGCCTGCAGGCGTTCGCCGGCGATCGGCGCGTCCGCATCGTCGTCGGCGTCATCGCCTTCGCGCTCCTCACCACGGTCCTCGCGCTGATCGCCCACCCGAAGATGTTCTTCGGCTTCCAGCCCTACGACGACGAGGGCTACATGCTCACCGCGCTGAAGTCCTTCGTCAACCACGGGCATCTCTACGACAAGGTCTTCACCCAGTACGGGCCCTTCTACTACGAGCTCTGGGGCGGCCTCTTCTCGATCTTCGGCATCCCCGTCACCCACGACGCCGGCCGCAACGTGGTGACGGTCGTCTGGGTGCTGGCCAGCCTCGGCTTCGGGCTCGGCATCCTGAAGATCACCCGGAGCATCCTGCTGGGGCTCGGCACGCAGATCCTCACCTTCTCGACCCTCGAAGTCCTCACCAACGAGCCGATGCACCCGGTCAGCCTGATCGCCCTGATGCTGGCGGTGATCGTCGGGCTCGCCGCCTTCGTCGGCGACGAGAAGCGCGAATCGTCCTACGTCATGGCCCTGCTCGGCGCCGCGGTGGCGGCGCTGGTGCTGACCAAGATCAACGTCGGCTTCTTCGCCCTCGTCTCCGTCGCCCTCGCCTGCGCGGCCAGCTACCAGGTGCTCTGGGCGAGGCGCTGGCCCCGCGTCGCGATCGAGCTGGTCTTCCTCGCGATCCCGATCCTGCTGATGACCGGCAAGTACGACGAAGGCTGGGCCCGCCACTACTCGATCCACGTCTTCGCCGCCGCGCTGGCGGTGGTGATCGCCCTGCGCGCGGTCGCCCCAGGCCGCCGCCGCGACGGAGAGCTGCGCTGGCTGATCGGCGGCTTCGTCGTCCTCGCGCTGATCTCCTGCGTCGCGATCCTCGGCGCCGGCACCAGCCTCCACGGCCTGATCGACGGGGTGATCCGCCAGCCGCTCCGCCAGTCGAACGCCTTCACGATCCCGATGACGCTGTCGCGCCGGCTCTACGCCTTCGACGCGATCGCGGTCGGCAGCGCGCTCGTCTACTGGTACGCGTCGCGACGTCGCGGGGAGGGGCCGGCGAGCCCCGGCTGGACCGCCGCGTGGTCGATCTTCGCGATCGTCGTCGGCGCCTCGATGGCGTTCTCGGTGACCGGCCAGGTGCTGCCCTTCAACAGCAACTCGCTGACCGGCTACCCGCTCAGCATGCTCCCCTTCGCCTGGGTCGCCCTGGTCGCGATCGACGTCGACTCCCCGGAGCGCGCCCGCTTCGCCCGCATCCTGCTGCCGGTGCTCGCGGTCCTCCAGGGTCTCCACGCCTACCCGGTGGCGGGAAGCCAGACGCTCCTCTCGGTGGTCCTGCTGGTCCCGGTCGGCGCCCTCGGCGTCGCCAACGGGGTGCGCGGGCTGATGCGGGTCACGACGATCGAGGCGGACCGGATCGCCTTCGCCGGCTTCGGCGTCCTGGTCGTCGTCGTGCTCGGCTGGTTCACGCTCCAGACCTTCGTCCGCGAACCGCTGCACGTCGCCCGCGCCAACTACCACGGCAGCGCCCCGAACCAGCTCAACCTGCCCGGGTCCCATGACATCCACCTGCCGAGCTACAAAGAATCGGACCAGTACGAGCACATCGCCAACGCGATGCGCCGGGAATGCAACGCGACGCAGATGGAGCCGGGGATGGACAGCTTCTACCTCTGGGCCGAACAGGAACCGCCGTCCCTGACCGCCACGGGTTGGGAGACCCTGTTCGACGACGAAGCTCAGGAACAGGTGATCGAAGACATCGCCCCGATCGAAGGCCTCTGCCTGCTGCGCAACAACGAACGTGCCGCGGGTTGGGGACTTGGTGAAGGTCCGCTGGTGAAATACCTCGAACATGGATTTACCTTGATCGGCCAGTGGGGCCAATACGAACTCCTGCGCCGCGAAGGCCCGGCCGAACCGGCGTCGTGACCACCTGGGTCGTCACTCCGGTCTACCGCGACACGGGCTCCTTCCGGATCTTGCGCGAGCGCCTGCTCGAGGTGCTGGCGGCCGAGCCCGGTGCGGCCCGCGGGCGGGTGCGCTTCGTCGTCATCGACGACACCGCCGGGCAGGACCCCGAGGTGCCGAAGCTGGAGGAGCTCGACGACGTGATCGTCCTGCAGCCGCCCTTCAACCTCGGCCACCAGCGGGGGATCGTCTACGCGCTGCGCAAGATGCTGCCTCGCTTCGCCGACGACGACGCGGTGGTGACGATGGACGCCGACGGCGAGGACCGGCCGGAGGACCTGCCGCGGCTGCTCGCCGCGCTCGACGAAGGAGAGGCGCCGGGGCGCCACGTCGTTCTCGCCCTGCGGACCAAACGCCACGAGCCACCCGCCTTCAAGATTCTCTACCGCGGCTTCAAACTGCTCTTCCGCGCCCTCACCGGGGCGACGGTGCGGACCGGCAACTACGCGGTGATGCCGGGCGCGGTGGCGAAGCGGGCGCTGCTCCACCCGACCTTCGACCTCGCCTACTCCTCGGCGATCCTGGCGATCGACATGCCCGTCTCCTACGTCCCCTGCGAACGCGGGCGCCGTTACGAGGGCGAGTCGAAAATGACCTACGGCAAGCTCGCGATGCACGGCCTGCGGATGCTGATGCCGTTCACCGACAAGATCGCGATCCGCGCGCTCGCCGCCTTCGTACTCTTCGGCATGCTCGGGATCGTCCTCGCCGTGGTCGTCGTGATCCTCAAGTACTTCACCAACTCCTCGATCCCCGGCTGGACCAGCTACATCGCGCTCGGGGCGCTGATCGTCTCGCTGATCGCGCTGGGGAACTTCGTCAGCCTCTTCGTGCTCTTCTCGCAGACGCGCGCGGTCTCGCTCGCTTCGATCGAGGAGCTGACCGACGACGTCGTGCTCGCCGAAGACAAGGAACGCGCCTGATGTTCAAGGAAACCGGGCTTCTGATCGCGGGCTACCTCGCGCACGGCATCCTCATCGGCCTGCCCGCCGTCGCCGCGGTGCTGCTGGCGATGCGGCGCGGGCTGAAGTCGGTGCCGCTGCTGATCGGCGTCGGCCTGGTCGCCTCCGGCGTCCTCTCCTACATCGCCTTCTGGGCCTACTTCGCGAAAACGGATGTCGGCACGACCTACTCGTTCCTGCTCGCGGGCGGTTCGATCGTCGCGATCGGCTTCTGCTGGAAGGAAGGCGGCCTCGACGGCGACGTCCTGCGGCAGCTGCGCACGCCGCTCCTGCTCTGGGCGCTCGGCAGCGCCTTCGTCATCTTCTTCGGCTTCCTCCACGGCGGCTACCACAACCCGATCCCGATGTCGGCGCTGCGCTTCTCCGGCCAGCTGCCCTCCGACAACGACATCCCGCGCTACTTCACCGAATGGTTCGCCACCCACGGGCACCAGAAACCGCCGGAATACCCGGCCGAATGGCTGTTCAGCGACCGGCCGCCGCTGCAGGTCGGCTACACGCTCGCCCAGCGCGGCTTCATGGACACCGCGCAGGGGCTCCACTACCAGCTGCTCTGCGTGATCGAGCAGTGCCTCTGGATCCCGGGGATGTGGGCGGTGCTGGTCGCGGTGAAGATGCGCCCGCTGACCCGCGCGCTGGCGATGCTCGTCGCGATGATCTCCGACATCGCGATCGTCCACGGTTTCTTCGTCTGGCCGAAGCTGATCGCCGCCGCCTTCCTGCTGGCGGCGCTGGCGGTGATCCTCTCGCCGGCGTGGCGCGAGAGCGAGCGGCGCGACTGGCGCATCGGCGCGCTGATCGGGGCGCTGCTCGGGCTCTCGATGCTCTCGCACGGCTCGAGCGTCTTCGGCGTCATCCCGCTGGCGATCTTCGCCCTCTTCCGCGGCATCCCCAGCTGGCGCTGGCTGGCCGTGGCGGCGGCGTCCCTGCTGGTCCTCTACGTGCCTTGGAGCTACTACCAGAAACACGGCGACCCGCCCGGTAACCGGCTGCTCAAGTGGCAGATCGGCGGCGTCACCGAAGTGAATCCCGAAGGCACGATCGAAGCGATCGAGCACGGTTACTCCGAACAGGGCTTCGACGGGATGCTCCAGCTGAAGGAGGAAAACTTCGAGGAAATGGTCGGCTGGCCGCGGACCAAGAACGAATTCGAAGAAGCCGAATTCTTTCTCGAAAATCATGTGCCGGGGCTGGCGGTGGCGAAGATCCGCTGGGACCGCTTCTTCAGCCTCTTCCCGTTCCTCGGCATCCTCCTGATCGGGCCGATCGCGATGCTGATCGCCTGGCTGGCGAAAAAGAAGCGTGATGCTGACGAGTGGCGCTTCGCCCTGCTCTGCTTCGCCTTCTTCGCGATCGCCTGCATCAGCTGGGGCCTGCTCCTGTTCGGCTCCGAACAGGCGCGCACGACGATCCACGTCGGCAGCCTCGCCGTGCCGCTGCTCGGCGCGGTCGGCTGCATCGTCGGGCTGCGCTCGATCTTCCCGCGCTTCGCCGTCGGGCTGGGCATCGTCAACGTGCTCTTCGTGCTCGCCCTCTACGCGCCGTCGTTCGAACCGCCCGAAGCGGGCACGAGCTACTCGGTGCTGAACGGGCTGATCACGGCACTCGCCGTCCTCGGCATCGTCTGGGTCCTGTTCCGGCCGCTGATCGGCGGGCGCGGCCCGACCGCCGGTGGGCGCGGGCGACGGCTCCTGGGACGCGAGGAGCCCGCGGTCCCGGCAGCGAATCGCGGATGAGCACAGGGGCTACCGGCACGAGCGCGACGGCGGCGACCGGCACGCTCGGGGGAATTCGCCGCCGGGTCGGCGAGGGGCTCTTCCCGCCCGCCGGGGAGGAGGGGCCGCGATTCTCCCGCGGCGAAGGGGCGCTCGTCATCGGCCTCTTCCTGCTGATCGCCACGGTGCTCTCGGTCCTGCGCCTCGGCACCGACGGCTACCGCACGATCTGGGCCGAGGACGCGACCGTCTTCATGGAGTCGGCGTTCACGCACGGCTTCTGGCCCTCGATCTTCGAACCGTACGCGGGCTACCTGAACGTCGTGCCGCGGCTGATCGGCGGCTTCGGCACGGTGATCCCGCTGCAGGACGCGGCCGCCGTGATCGCCGTCCTGTCGGCCTTCTGCGCCGCGCTCAGCGGACTGGCGGTGTGGTTCGGGAGCGCCGGGCACGTGCGGGACCCGTGGCTGCGGGGCGGCCTGGCGATCGCCACCGCGCTTGCCGCGACGGCCGGGCAGGAGACGCTCGACTCCGCGGCCTACGTCCCCTGGTTCATGCTGATCGGGGCGTTCTGGCTGCTCTTCCTGCGGCCGAAGACCTGGTGGGGAGCGGTGGCGGCGAGTGCCTTCCTGGTGCTCACCGGGCTGAGCACGCCGGGCGTCTGGTTCTTCGCCCCGGTCGGGTTCCTCCGGCTCCTCTCGCTCTCGCCGCGGCGCGAGCCGCGCACGGCCCTGGTCGCCGCCGGCTGGCTGGCGGGAGGGCTGGCGCAGATCCCGGTGATCCTCGGCCAGGATCAGGGGACGACGATGTGGTCCCGCCACATCTGGACGGCGCTGGTCCAGCGGGTCATCGACGGCGGCATCTTCGGCCAGCGCATGGGCGGCGGCTTCTGGGACGTCGGCGGCTGGAAGTTCCTGCTGGTCCTCCTGATCGTCCTCGCGATCGCCCTGGTGCTCGGCCTCCGCCGCGCCCCGTTCAGCACGCGCCTGTTCGTCCCGCTGACGATCGCGATCGCCTTCGGCATGTTCATGTTCTCCGCCTACCAGCGCTCGATCGGCCCCAGCATCTTCTGGTCCCCGGGCACCTCGGGCGGCACCGCGAGCCGCTACGTCCTCGTCCCCTCGATCCTCTTCCTCAGCGCCTTCGTCGCCCTCCTCGACGGCGCCTTCCGCGACCGCCTCACCCGCGACCTCCGCTCCCGCTGGCCCGCCCTCGCCGGCACCGCCCTGATGATCCTCGCCGTCGCCGTCTCCTTCGACATGACCTACTCGGCCCGCTCGAAGCCCTACTGGAGCGAAGCCCTCCGCCACTCGGCCAACAAGTGCATCACCAAGCACGAAGAGTTCGCCGGCATCGAAACCTCCCCGGCGCCATTCGGGTTGGTGGTCTCGTGCTACCAGGTGGAACAGTTCGCATCGCCGGGGGTTCGGGAGCGGGCGGGGGGTTGAGGGCGTTGCTCGGCGCGGCGCGGCAGTCCTAGATGGTCCTGGGCGTCTCATCGCGGTCCTGGCTGGCTGTGACCGCGATGAGACGCCCAGGACGTGAGGGGTTCGTCGGGAAGTGGGCACAGGTCCGGGCGGAGGTCGAACTTACGTCGCAGGTCGTGCGAGAGAAGGCACACCTGCCTGAGTTCGGTGAGGGAGATGCCGGGAACGTCACGCTTCCGTGAGCCTTCGGTCCATTTTCGGGCCCTGGAATCAGCCCCCGAAAACGCGCTGCAAGCATTACAGGGGCTATAGCACCGGTAATGCTTGCAGCGCGAGAATCGGTGTTGTCCAACACGCACGGAAGCGTGGACTTCCCACGCTCTCCCTCACGAGATGCGAGTCCCGTCACGTTCTCGTGGGACCCGCGTGCGTCCCGCGTCGCGATACCTCCACGGATCCGGCATTCCCCCAGCCCCGCCTTCTCGGCGGCGGCCACAGCCTGCCAGGGCCGCCGCCGAGAGGGCAGCGTCCTTTTCCCCAGGCGCCAGCTTCAAGCGGCCCGGTCCCTTACCCGGGCGCCAGCTTCGAGCGGCCCGAACCCTTCCCGAACCCGCGCAGTCAGGCGCGGCGGCGGGCTTTGGCGGCGCGGAGGGGGGCCGTCAGACGCCAGGAGCTCGAGGCTTCGAGCTCGTTGCGGAGGCGCTCGTTCTCCTTCGCGGCCTCCTGGGCGGCGTCGAGGTGGTCGCGCAGTTGGGCGTTCTCGACGCGGAGGCGGAGGGTGTCGTCGCGGAGTTGTTCGATGTTGTGCTGGAGGGCGGCGATCTCGCGGGGCTCGTCGGGCTCGAGGCGGAGGAGGTCCTCTTCGGTGATCGGCACCGGCTTCTTGCGGAGGAGGGCCATGCCGTGGCCGGCGGGCGGGTTGTCGGCGACGTAGGGGAGGAGTTTTACGATCTCGAAGGCGCGGCCCCAGTGGGCGTGGATCCACCACTGGGAGTTGAAGGCGATCGGGCCGCCGAGCTCCCAGGGGTAGCCGTGGAGCTGGGGGTTGTGGCCGGTGCGGTCCTCGTCCCAGGCCTCCGCGGTGAGCGCCTCGCTCATGCCCTCGCCGAGGTAGGAGACGAGGAGGTAGCCGCCGTCTTTGAGGACGCGGTGGTGTTCGAGCATCCAGCCGGCCCAGTTTTCGGTGAGGTGGGTGTAGACGCTGAAGGCGTAGATGAGGTCGAAGAAGCCGTCCTCCTGGGGGAGGGATGCCGCTTCCTCGGTGGGGAAGAAGTGGAAGGGCGGTTCGAGGTTGGCCTTGAGCCAGTCGATGCTCGGCCGGTCGATGTCGCAGCCCCAGAACTCCGCCGCTTCGGCCTCGGGGAGGAAGTTGCGGATGATGCGGCCCGATCCGCAGCCGAAATCGAGGGTGCGCCTGCCGGCCCAGGACCAGTCGTCGGGCAGCATCTCCTCGATGAACTTGCGGTGCGTGGCGCCGCTTTCTTCGAAGACCCGGACCGGGTCCGTTTCGCCCATCGGCCCGATCCGCTGCAGTAGCTCGGGCGGTGGGATCGGCAGCGACGAGAGGGAACCCTGCGGCATACGGGCCGGAATCTATAGCGTCACGGGGGCTTGAAACGTCTCCTGATCACCGGCGGGGCCGGATTCGTCGGCTCCAACCTGGCCATGTCCCTGGCCGCTCGCCACCCCGACTGGGAGGTGATGGTGCTGGACAACCTCTACCGCAAGGGCTCGGCGCTGAACCTGCCGCGGCTGGAGGCGGCCGGGGTCGAGTTCGTGAAGGGCGACGTGCGCGAGCCGGACGACCTGGCGAAGCTGCCGAAGATCGACGCGCTGGTCGAGTGCTCCGCCGAGCCCTCGGTGATGAGCGGCGTCGACGGCGACACCAGCTACCTGGTCCACACCAACCTCACCGGCGCCTACAACTGCCTCGAGCTGGCGCGCCGCGACTCGGCCTTCTTCGTCTTCCTCTCGACCAGCCGCGTCTACCCGGTCGCCCCGCAGCTGGACCTGGCGCTGGAGGAGACCGAGACGCGCTTCGAGCTCGCCGCCGACCAGGCCGTCCGCGGCGTGTCCCCGGCCGGCATCTCCGAGGACTTCCCGCTCGAGGGCGCGCGGACGCTCTACGGCGCGACCAAGCTCTCCGCCGAGCTGTTGGTCGAGGAGTACCGCTCTTCGCTCGGCGTCCCCGCTGTGATCGACCGCTTTGGCGTGATCGCCGGCCCCTGGCAGATGGGCAAGGTCGACCAAGGTGTCTTCACCCACTGGATGCTGTCGCACTACTTCCGCAACCCGCTCTCCTACATCGGGTTCGGGGGACATGGCAAGCAGGTGCGCGACCTCCTTCACGTCGAGGACCTCGTCGACCTCGTGGAGCGCCAGCTCCTCGACCAGGCGAAGTGGGACGGGGCGACGGTGAACGTCGGCGGCGGCCGCGAGGTCAGCCTCTCGCTGCGCGAGACGACGGCGCTCTGCCAGGAGCTGACCGGCAACGAGGTGCCGATGACCCCGGTCGCGGAGACGCGGCAGGGGGACGTGCCCATCTACCTCTCCGACTGCGCTCGCCTCTTCGAGTTCGACGAGTGGCGCCCGCAGCGGAGCGCCGAGCAGGTCCTCGCCGACATCTATGACTGGATCGCGGCCGATCCCGAGCGGATCGCGGCCACCCTGCAGGTCTGAGTCAGGCCGCGCTCGCGCCGGGCTTCGTCAGGCGGCCGCGCAGGCGCGAAAGGGGACTGTCGGGCCGCAGCGACAGGAGCCCGCGGAGGAGCTTGCGGGCGGGCATCTCGAAGGCGACGTGGAGCCCGACCGCGAGGCAGAGGATCAGGCCGAGGAGCAGTGCTTCGACGATCACGCGGCTGGGCGAGGACGCGGTGCTCCACTGGCCGGCACCCAGCCAGCCGATCGCCTCGGCGTGGATCAGGTAGAAGGCGTAGGAGGCCTCGCCGAGCAGGATGACCCCGGAAAGCGAGCAGAGGCGCGCCAGCCAGGTCCGCGGCGCGACGGCGAGGCCGAACATCAGCACCGCCGCCGGGGGCGCATAGGCGAAGTCCCAGCTCCAGGCGCTGTAGAAGAGCTTCGGCCAGCACATCAGCGCGACGATCAGCACCGCCGCCGCCGGCGTCAGGTAGCGGCCGAGTCGGCGGATGTCAGGCAGGTGGCCGACGGTGACGAACAGGCGCGCGGCGATGATGCCGAGGGCGAAGTCTCCAAGGCGGGTCAGCGGCGTGCGGTAGAGCCAGCGGTGGGCGGAGTTGGGATCGGTGTAGGGAAGGGAGCCTTTGCCAGTCGCGACGAACCACGCAGCGAGGCCACCGAGCACGAGCACGACGACGGCGCCGGCAAGGAGCATCGCCCGAGGCTTGCGCAGGAGGGCCGCCAAGGGGATCAGGAAGGGCAGGCAGGCGTAGAGGAAGAACTCGACGCTGAGCGACCAGGCGACCTGGTTGAACCCGAAGGCGACTTCGGCGCTCGGGTCCCAGGCCTGGATCGCGAGGGCATGGCGCCACCAGCCCGCGATGCTGTCGCCCGAGGCATGGAGCTCCATCACGAGCAGAAAGAGGATCGCGATGTAGAGCGGGTAAACGCGGGCGAACCGGGCGACCAGGTATTCCCAGATCGTCCCCGCCCCCGGCCTCCGCAGCTCGTCGAAGTAGTTGTAGGAGAGGACGAACCCGGAGAGGACGAAGAAGATCGTCACCCCGCAATAACCGGAATGGAAAAAGGTTTCAAGCCACGAAGGCGATCCGACGGGCGGGCCGATATGGCTGAAGTAGACAGCGACGGCGGCGAAGATCCGAAGGCCGGTGAGGGCGGGAAGCCGGCGGTCCGAGTGGATTGCCTTGGCTCCCTCGTTCTCCGCCTTCGAGATCGGGCCCACACCGACGCGGGACACAGGTGACGCGGGATCTGGGGTCACGACGGTCGCAGGTTACGGGTGGGACCAGATCCGATGGTCGCGATCACCCACCCCGGCACCAAGTGGCCGACCGGCCGACGACGATAATCTGCCCCACTGGACGGAATCCTGCGGTGACCGTGCGGAACTCTGCCACCCGGGCAGGGTTTCGGCTGACTGTGATGCCGTGCCGACGGAAACTGCAATGCGACGCGGAGAGGATTAGATGCCCGTAGCGATCATCACCGGGGCCGGGGGCCTGATCGGCTCCGAGGCCGTCGACCACTTCATCGGCCAGGGCTTCGACGTGGTCGGGATCGAGAACGACATGCGGGCCCGCTTCTTCGGCCCGGAGTCCTCGACCTCCCACGTGACCCAGCGGCTGGTCGAGGAGCACGCGAGCTTCAGGTGGGAGAACGTCGACATCCGCGACGCGGCCGAGGTGATGCGGATCTTCCGCGAGCACGCCGGATCGATCGAGCTCGTGATCCACACCGCCGCGCAGCCGTCCCACGACTGGGCCGCGAGCGAGCCGCAGACCGACTTCGGCGTCAACGCCAACGGCACGCTGAACCTGCTGGAGGCGGCGCGCGCGCACGCGATCGACGCGCCCTTCATCTTCACCTCCACCAACAAGGTCTACGGCGACACGCCGAACCGGCTGCCGCTGCAGTCGCTGGAGAAGCGGCTGGAGCTGCCCGAGGACCATCCCTACTACAAGGGCATCGACACCTCGATGTCGATCGACGTCTCGACGCACTCGCTGTTCGGCGTCTCCAAGGCGGCGGCCGACCTGCTGGTGCAGGAGTACGGCTATTACTTCGACATGCCGACGGTGTGCTTCCGCGGCGGTTGCCTCACCGGCCCGCAGCACGCCGGCGCCAAGCTGCACGGCTTTCTCGCCTACCTGATGAAGTGCACCGTCACCGGTACCCACTACACGGTGTTCGGCTATGAGGGCAAGCAGGTCCGCGACAACATCCACAGCGCCGACCTGATCGCCGCCTTCGACGAGTTCCGCAAGGCGCCTCGCGCCCACGCCGTCTACAACATCGGCGGCGGGCGCTTCTCCAACTGCTCGATGCTGGAGGCGATCGAGGTCTGCGAGCGCGTCTCCGGCAAGACCCTCTCCTGGGAGATGGGCGAGGAGCCGCGGATCGGCGACCACCGCTGGTGGATCTCCGACCTGGCCCCGTTCCAGGCCGACTACCCCAACTTCAACCTGCGCTACGGGATCGACGAGATCCTGCAGGAGATGTACGAGCAGAACCTCGAGCGCTGGACGGCGGCACCGGCATGAGGACCTCGGTGGTGATGCCGGCCCAGAACGAGGAGGGGTCGATCGCGGGGACCGTCGAAGGTCTCGTCACCACCCTGGAGGCGGCGGAGATCGACTACGAGATCGTCGTCGTCAACGACGACTCCGACGACAGGACCGAAGCGGTGGTCGCCGCGATCGGCGCCGAGAACCCGCGGGTGCGGGTCCACAAGTCTCATTACGAAAGGGGCTTCGGCAACGCGATCCGGGCCGGCCTCGACGTCTTCGAGGGGGACGCGGTGGCGATCGTGATGGCCGACGCCTCCGATGACCCGCGCGATCTCGTCCGCTATCACCAACTGCTCGAAGAGGGCTGGGATTGCGCCTTCGGCTCGCGCTTCATGCCCGGCGGCGCCCTCTACGACTATCCGAAACTGAAGTACTTCTTCAACCGCCTCGCCAACACGTTCATCCGGATGCTCTTCCGCCACCGCTACAACGACACGACGAACGCCTTCAAGGCGTACAAGCGTGAGGTCATCGAAACCGTCCAGCCGCTCCTGTCCAAGCACTTCAACCTCACCGTCGAGCTGCCGCTGAAGGCGGTCGTCCGCGGCCACACCTTCGCTGTCGTCCCCACCTCGTGGACCAACCGCACCTCCGGCGAGGCGAAGCTGAAGATGAAAGAGATGGGCAGCCGCTACCTCTTCATCGTCCTCTATGTGTGGCTGGAGAAAGTCCTCAGCCGCGGCGATTACCAGATCCGCGAGCCGCGGACCGGGCGCGCCGCCTAACTTGGCGGAGCACCCCGACGACGACGTCCTCCGCCCTGGGGGAGGGGCGGGGAAGAAAGTCATCCACGGCAGCGCCCTGCGGCTGGGCGCCAACCTGGCGAACCTCGTCTTCGCCCTGGCGACCGCGACGCTGCTGCTGCGCCACCTCGGCGTCGAAGAGTCGGGCCGTTACGTCACCGTGATGTCGCTGGTCGGGATCGCGATGGCGATCGTCGATCAGGGGCTCAACGTCAGTGCCTCCAAAGACCTGACCGTGGCCCCGCGCGAGGAGCGCCGGGCGCTGCTGGCGAACGTCGTCGGCCAGCGCATCGTCGTGGCGGTCGTCGCCTGGGCGCTGCTCGTCGCCTTTGCGATGGTGGCCGGCTATCCGCACGAGATGGTGGTCGGGACGGCGTACGCGGGGTGCGGCATCCTGCTCGTCGCGGTCGGCAACTCGGTGCTGGTGCCGCTGACCGTCGACTTGCGCAACGCCGGCATCGCGTTGGTCGAAATGATGCGCGCCTTCGTCTTCCTGGTCGGCGTTCTGCTGTTGGTCCTCGCCGGGTCGAAGCTCGACCCCTTCTTCGCCCTCCAGATCCTGATCGGGCTGCTCGTGCTCGCCGTGGTCCCGCTGCTGGTCGGCCGGGCCGGCGTCGTGCGGCCGCGCTTCGACCGAGCCCGGCAGCGGGCGTTGCTGCGAACCGCCCTGCCGGTCGCCGCCGCGCTGGTCCTCGGCCAGATCTACTTCCGCCTGGTGATCGTCCTGATGTCGCTGATGTCGAACGCCGAGCAGGTTGGCTATTTCGGCGGCTCGCTGCGGGCGATGGAAGCGCTGATCGCGCTGCCTATCCTCGTCGCCAGCGTCGCCCTGCCGGTGATGGCGGCAGCGGCGAAGGAGAACGACATCGCCCGCCTCAAGAACGTAATCGAAGGGCTCAGCGAGGGCGCGATCATCGCCGGGATGCTGGTCATCCTGGTCACCATCCGGGCCGCCGACCCGGTGATGCGGGTGATCGGCGGCGCCGAATTCGAACCGGCCGGCAACGTGCTGCGGATCCAGGTCGTCGCCCTCCTCTTCATCGCGCTCTACCAGATCTGGACGGCAGGACTGGTCGCCTTGGGGAGGCAGCGCCAGCTGATCTTCACCAACGGCCTCGGCCTCCTCGCGGTCGCCGTCTTCGCCGGGATCCTGGTGCCGGCCCTCGGCGCCAAGGGCGGCGCGATCGCCAGCGTCTCCGCCGACGTCGTCCTCTCCGGGCTCATCTACTGGCGCCTCCATATCTCGACCGGCCGGGTGACCGTGCGCAGCGGCTTCCTCGCCCGCGTCGCCATCGCCGCACTGGCGAGCGGCGCGGCCCTCCTCCTGCCGATCGGCGACATCCCCGCCGCGATCATCGCCGCGGTCGTCTTCCTCGGCGTCGGCTTCGCCGTTGGCATGGTGCCGAAAGAGCTCCGCGAGGTGCTTGGGCCGGAAGGGTTGATGCGGCGGGCGCGGGCGGTGGGGGCGGGGACGGACTCCTGAGGGCGTTGTTCGGGCGGGGGCGGCAGTCCTAGTTGCGTCCTGGGCGTCTCATCGCGGTCCTGGCTGGCTGTGACCGCGATGAGACGCCCAGGACGTGAGGGTTTCGTGGGGAAGTCCCGAGAGACGTCACGCTTCCGCCCGGATCTCCACGGTCTCGTCACGCTTCTGTCGCACCCTGGATCAGCCCTTTGCTCTTTCCCTCCCGTATGGGGGGCAAACGACGAACGGCTGTCGCAGGCGCCGTCGAATCGCGGAGGAACGTGCGCGGAACCGTGGAGTTCGTGGAAGAACCCTCGCGGAACCGTGGAGTTCGGGGCATCTCCCTCACATCACTCGCAACGGCGTCGAAGTTCCTCCGCACCCCCTCATACCCCGGCCGTCTCGGCCACGGTCACAGCCAGCCAGGGCCGTGACCGAGACGGCCGCGCCTGCCGACACGCCTTGCGTCCCTTGTAATCAGGCGCCGCCAGCCCTTGGTCCTTGCTCCACCCCGAGGTCCCGCCCCGTTTCGCGCCACACCACCACGATCAGGAGCGCCGCCAGGCCCACCATCGCCGCCAGGGCGACGGTGTCGCTCAGGGTGTAAAGGGGGTTGGTGAGCTTCAGGCCGCGGGTGCCCCAGGTGAGGGCGACCATCACGGCGAAGACCTCGATCGCGCGGACGCAGAGGATCAGGCGGACGGGGATCGAGCGGAGCCAGGGGAAGCCGCGGGCGGCCTGGTCGAGGGCGACGGCGGCGACGACGAGGAGGACCCAGTACTGGAGGCCTTCGCGGAGGAGGCCGGTGAGGTTGAAGCCCCAGTAGACGACGAAGAAGAAGAAGGGGACGACGATCGTCATCAGGATCGGCCAGGGCCAGCGGCGCAGGGAGCGCCAGAGGCTGCTGAGGAGCAGGGGGTAGAAGAGCAGGCCGAGGCCGAAGGCGAGGTTGGTCCAGTACTGGTCGAAGACGTGGACGACACCGGGGGACTGGCCGGCCAGGCGGTTGTTCCATTCCGTGTGGGGGTGGAAGATCGGGGTGAAGAACGGGATCACCGTCCCGGCGAAGCTGGCCCAGCGGAAGTCGAGCCACTGGGCGACGCTCGGGTGGGTGTTCCAGATCGAGGCCCAGCCGAGGTATTCGAGGAAGCCGTTCTGCTGGAAGTGCGAGCCGTTGAAGAGTTTCCAGAACTCGACGAAGACGGCCACGCCGATGCCGAGCAGGACCACGGTGAGGAGCCGCGGGCGGCGCCACTCGGGCCAGCGGAAGTCCGGCCCCTTCGCGGGCCAGAGCGCGATCGGCCCGATGCTGACCAGCCCGACCAGCGCGCTCGGGTGCATCAGGTAACCGGCCCCGACCGAGAGCCCCGCCCGCAGCGGTCTGCGTTCCAGGACCCAGAGCATCGCCAGCAGGACGAAGGCGGCGGCGAGCAGTTTGGGCCAGGTGAACATCAGGTCGTCGATCAGGAACGGCGTGCTCACCCCGAGCAGCAGCGCGAAGCGCGCCGCCTTGGCCCCGCCAAGTTTGCGGACCAGCTGCCAAAGCGCCAGGAAGGCGGTGCAGGTGAAGGTCATCATCGCGATCCGGAAGGCCATGAACCCCTGGCCGTCGAACGGCTGCCAGGGCGCCGCCGAGGTCGTCAGTTCCGGGCGCCCGCCGCTCATCAGGACGATCGGCGCGCTCGCCATCCCCGGGATCGGGCCGCGGCTGGAGAAGTCGTAGGGGGCGAAGGTCTCGAGGCCGATCGTGCCGTGCGGGCTTTCGCCGTGGATGAGCATGCGGACGACGAGGTAGGAGGTCTGGCTGTCCGGACGGCCCTCGGGCTGGAGGGTCCGGGAAACCGACCCTTCGAACATCTCGCCTTCCGGACCGAGCGACCACAGCGCCCGGGCGATCCCGAGCGCCAGCGCCAGCGAGGTGAGGAGGAGCGTGCGCTGCTCCTCGCGGTCGAAGATCTCCTCCTCGACGCTGGCCAGGACGCCGACGATCAGCCCGAGCGCCGGGCCGAGGATCGCGAAGCTGGTCGTCTTCACGTCGACCGTGCCGGCCAGGAGCCAGGCGGCGAGCCCGGTGAGCGCCAGCAGCGCCAGGCCCGGCAGCGGCACCACGGCGAGGCTGATCCGCCGCGTCCCCAGCGCCCGCCAGGCAGCGCCCGGGCCGAGCAGCAGGACGATCGCCAGCGCCGTCGTCGTCAGCACCCGAAGCAGGTCCATCGCCTCCTGCTTGTGGGTGGCGTGGGACCCGAGCGAGGGCGGGTCGAAGATGCCGAGCAGGCAGCCCAAGGCCGCCAGCGCGCACAGCGCCAGCATGGTGGCCTTCTCGGCTCCGGCCGCCCGCAGAGCCGTCACGCGCGGCATCGTACTGGAGGACTAGCATCCCCATTTTGCGCGTCACCGCGGAACGATCTATGTCGCTCTCGATCACCTTCGACCTCGAGGACAACCGGCGGGACCCGGCCACGCAACCCCCGCGTTTCGTGGCGATGACGCAGCGATTCCTGGACTTCCTCGACGCGAAGGGCGCCAAGGCGACCGTCTTCGTCGTCGGCGAGCTCGGCCGCAGCCACCCGGAGCTGGTCCGCGAGGTCGCCTCCCGCGGCCACGAGATCGGCCTCCACGGCCTGCGCCACTTCACCCTCGCCGATATCGGCCGCGACAACCTGCGCGACGAGCTGCTCGAGGGCAAAGCGCTGCTCGAGGACGCCGCCGGGGTGCCGGTCCCAGGCTTCCGCGCGCCGATCTTCTCGCTGACGCCGAACACCGCCTGGGCGCTCGAGGACATCGCCGCCTGCGGCTTCACCTACTCCTCCAGCGTCCTGCCCGCGGTCAATCCCCTGCACGGTTGGCCGGGCGCGCCGCGCACGCCGTTCCGCTGGGAGAACGGGCTGATCGAGCTGCCCTGCCCGGTGGCGGGCGCGGGGCGGGCGATGATCCCCTTCCTCGGCGGCATCTACGTCCGTTACGTGCCGCTGCCGATCATCACCAGGCTGCTCGCCGGGCTCGGCCCGGAGGCGCTGGCGTGGAGCTACGTGCACCCCTACGACCTCGACCCCGAGGAGCCGTTCTTCGTCCTCCCGCACGCGGGCTGGCTGACCAGTCGCATCCTGCACACCCGCCGCGGCGCGACGCTGCCGCGGATCGAGCGGATCCTGGCCGCGAGCGGGGGCGCCGCGCCGCCACTGGTCGAGCGGCTCGAGGGCATCCGCGACGGGGCGCTCCCCCTCGTGGCGCAGTGAGCCTCCAGGCGGCGCTCATCATGGCCGGCGCCGCGGCGCTGGCGGTCTCGACCACGGTCCTGGTACGGCGCCGGCTGCTCTCGATCCGTTACGGGCTCGGCTGGCTCGCGGTCTCGCTGGTCGGCTTCGTCGGCGCGCCGCTCCTGAGCGTCTTCGCCTCGCTGGTGGAAAGCTCCGGCTTCACCGCGACCGGCTTCTCGCTCGGGGTCTTCATCATCTTCCTCGGGCTGGTCTGCCTGCAGCTGTCGATCTCCCTCTCGGGCCTCCACAGCGCGGTCCAGGACCTGGCCGAGTACGGGGCGCTGGTCGAGGCCCGGGTCGGCGCGCTGGAAGCCGAGCGCGACGAGGCGAAGGCCGGGGAGCGGCGCCAGGAGTCGGTCTCATGAGCCTGCCGACCGACGCCCGGGTCCTGATCATCGTCCCGGCGCTGAACGAGGAGCAGAGCGTCAGCTCCGTCGTCGCCGCCACCCGCGGCCTCGGTTACGACGTCTGCGTCGTCGACGACGGCTCGACCGACGCGACCGCCGTCCGCGCCCGCGAGGCCGGCGCGACCGTGCTGACCGTGCCGCTCAACCTCGGCGTCGGCGGCGCCCTGCGCTGCGGCTTCCGCTGGGCGCTCCGGAACGGCTACGACGCCGTCGTCCAGGTGGACGCCGACGGCCAGCACGACCCCGCCGAGATCGCGGCGCTGCTGGAGACGATGCGCGAGACCGACGCCGACATGGTGATCGGCTCCCGCTTCACCGAGGGCGCCGGCGCCTACGAGGTGCGTTCCGGCAGGCGCTTCGCGATGGGCATGCTGTCGCGCCGGGTCGAGCGCACGATCGGCACCAAGGTCGCCGACACCACCTCCGGCTTTCGCGCGATCCGCCGTCCGCTGCTGGACCAGTTCGCCGCCAGCTATCCGGTCGAGTACCTCGGCGACACGGTCGAGGCGCTGATCGAGGCGGGCCGGGCGGGCCACAAGATCGTCGAGCGACCGATCAGCGCCTCACCGCGCGCCCACGGCTCCGGCAGCGCTGGGACCTTCGCCAGCATCTGGTACATCGCCCGGGTGCTGATCGCGATAGAGCTGATGCACAACCGCCGGCTGCGCACCGCCATCGCGCCGAAAAGTGTGGAATAGGCTGATGACGATCGACGCCACCGCCGCCCTGATGCGGAGGGCCTTTCCCGATGCCGGGCGCATCTCCGCGCCGGAGTATCTGCGGTGGCTCTACGAGGACTCGCCGCTCGGTCCGGTGATCGAGGCGAACCTGGACGACGAGCAGGGCCGGGCCGGGCACTACGCCGTGGTCCCGATCGACCTCGTCAGCGACGGCACTCCCTGCCGCGGGGCCCTCTCGCTCAACACCGCCGTCGACGAGCGCGCCCGCGGCGGCGGTGTCTTCGTCCGGCTCGCCAAGGAGGCGATCGAGAAGGCCGAGCGGCAGGGCGTCGCGGTGATCGTCGGCGTCGCCAACGCCAACTCGACGCCGGGCTTCCTGAAGCGGCTCTCCTTCGAGCTCGTCGCTCCGCTGCCGGCCACGGTGCTGATTCCGGTGCCGTGGCGTCGCGGCGTCCGCAGCCTCTGGGCGGGCGAGGAGGCCTTCGCGTCGGGCGGCGTCGCCGCCGACCTCGGGCCCCTGCTGGCGCCGCCGTCCCAGGGCCTCGCTCCAGCCTGGACGGCAGAGGCCTTGCGTTGGCGGCTCGCGGCCCCGGGTTCCCGCTACGCCCTGCACCGCTCCGAGCACGCGCTCGCCGTCAGCACCGCCGACCGCAGCAAAGGGGTCCCGGTGGCGATGATGCTGAAGGTCTTCGCCTCGGAGCCG
>Ga0268266_10001357_pt1 | contig 29539 bp, 29 predicted proteins | sample KBSS13metaG_FD_190356 | JGI IMG/M metagenome (GOLD analysis project Ga0268266, IMG submission 190356) | Switchgrass rhizosphere microbial communities from Kellogg Biological Station, Michigan, USA - KBS S1-3 metaG (SPAdes) (version 2) | ecosystem: Host-associated > Plants > Roots > Rhizosphere... | reverse complement strand
GTCTCGGCGCCCTCGGCGGTCGTGTCCATGTCGAGGCTCTCGGCGAGCGTGACGATCGCCCGGATGATCGCGGCATTGCGGCTGCCGGTCTTGGAGGCGCCGCGCACGAAGCTCTGGTCGATCTTGATCTTGTCGAACGGCGCCTTCTTCAGATAGCCGAGCGAGGAATAGCCGGTGCCGAAGTCGTCCAGCGCGAGGCGGACGCCGATATTCTTCAGCTTGGCGAACATGTCGTCGGTCGCGTCATTCTCGGCCAGGAACACACCTTCGGTGATCTCGAGCTCGAGCTGGCGCGGCTGGATGCCGGCATTGGCGATCGCCGACAGGATCGTGGCCGGCAGCGCGGGTTCGACGAACTGGATGGGCGAGAGATTGACGGCGACCCGGATATGCTCGGGCCATTTGGCGGCTTCGAGACAGGCGGTGCGCAGCACCCATTCGCCGATCGAGAGAATCAGACCCGCTTCCTCGGCCAGCGGCACGAACAAGGCGGGCGAGACGACGCCGCGGGTCGGGTGGTGCCAGCGGACCAGGGCCTCGAAGCCGGACAGCTCCTCGGTCGAGGCGTTGACCACCGGCTGGTATTGCAGCTGCAGCTCGCCGCGCGCGATCGCCTTGCGGAGATCCGCTTCCAGCGTCTGCCGGTCCTGCGCCTCGGAGTGCATTTCGGGCGCGAAGAAGCAGTAGGTGCCGCGGCCGGCCGATTTGGCCGCATAGAGCGCGAGGTCGGCATTGCGGATCAGGGCGTCGGCGCAGCAGCCTTCCGAAGGCGCGAGCGCTATGCCGACCGAGGCGCCGATCGAGATGTTGTGGCCCTCGATCATGAAGGGCATCGACACCTGCTGGATCAGCCGGTTGGCGAGGTCGCCGAGCCAGGCGTCATCATGCTTGCCGGGCAGCACCGCCTCGAACTCGTCGCCGCCGAGCCGGCCGACCTGGCCCTCCTTGCCGATCACCGAGGTGAGGCGCTGGGCGACCTGCTTGAGCAAGGCGTCGCCCACCGGATGGCCGAGCGTGTCGTTCACGTTCTTGAAGCGGTCGAGATCGATCAGGAACAGGGCGCAGCCGCCGCCGGCCGCGTCGCCCTTCTTCTGCAGCGTCTCGTCCAGCGTCCGCCGCATCAGCATGCGGTTGGGCAGGTTGGTCAGCGAATCATATTTGGCGAGGCGGTTGATCTCCTCCTCGGAGCGCCGCTGCTGGGTGAGGTCGCTGCCGATGCCGCGGAAGCCGAGGAAGCGGCCATATTCGTCGAAGCTGGGCGTGCCGGACAGCGACCACCAGATTTCCGCCGAGGTATTCGCCCGGACGTTGATGTCGGTAAAGGGCAGGCGGGTCGACAGATGGAAACCCAGAGTGCGCTCCGAGGATTCGGAGCCGCGCCGGTCGTCCAGTCCGATCAGGTCGATGAAGTTCTTGCCGATCAGTTCGGCGGCCGGGGTCTTGAGGTCGGCAGCCAGCTGCTCGGAGACGTAGGAGAGGGCACCGCGGGCGCTGGTCTCCCAGAACCAGCCGCGGCCGGCCTGCTCGAACTCCTCGATGAAGCGCGCGGCGCGCTGCGCGTGCCAGTCCATCGCGGTGCGGCGGCGCAATTGCATCACATGGTCGGCCGAGCGTTTCAGGCTCAGGCGGATGAGCAGCAGCGAGAGCAGAACCGCCACCGTTCCGGCGACCGGCTCCTGCGTCATGACATAGATTTTGGCGGCGAAGCCGAGGCAGCCGAGCGCCACCAGCCCCGGATAAGCGAGGAAGGCGATCGGGATCACCAGCACGCCGCACCTGACCGCCATGTCGACCAGGGGCATGTTCTGCGCCGCGCCCGCGCCGGCGGCCAGCGCGGCCGCCCACCACAGGCCATAAGCGACGACGCTGTAGGCGGCCGCCGCGCGAATCGCATTGTGCGGCGCCAGGCGCGACGGCGGCTTCCGCCACAGCCAGGCCCAGAGCCCGAAATCGAGCAGGATCAGGGCACCGAGCGGCGCCAGCAGAGCGGGGTCTGGATTGTCCGGATTGCCGAGGCCAACAAGGAAGGCCACCGCGCAGATGAGGTGGACGCCGAGCAGGAAGGCGGGGACATGATCGAGGCCGCGGGTGCGCTCGCGGGCGGCGCTTTCGAGCTGCTCGTCCTCGACCCGCGCAAAGTCCTGCGCGAACAATTGCACAATGGAGGGGCGCTTGTCCGCCTCCCCGAGATCAGGATCGATTTTCCGCCGAAGCCCCGCCATGGGCAAGGCTCTACAGGGCGCTTCTTAACATTTATTTGAAGTCGCGCGCTACTCGTTGCGGCAGCGTCATAATCAGCGCTGCGGCGCGTCCTCGTCCTGCTCGGCCCGCTCCCGCGCCTCGCGCTCGCGGCGCCGTGCCTCGCGGCCTTCGCGCTCCTCGGCCTGGCGAAGCTCGCGGCCGCGGCGCTGGTCGGCCTCGGCCTGGCTGGTGGTGACCGCGTCGACGCCGGCGCCGACCGCCCGTACGGGCAGGGTGACGATGTCGACCGCGGTGCGGGCGAGGCAGCCGCCCGTCAGAAGCGGCGCGGCGAGCAGGAAAAGCATGCGCATGAGCCTCGAATAGCACGGATTTGTTGAAAGCCCATGAAGCGTCGCCATCGGACGAAGCGTTTCGTCGAACGCATCTTGCCACTCGTCGCGGCGCTGGGGACAAGCAGGCGGGGACAAAGGCGCGGCCGTGCTTGTGCGCGGCCGGGGGGTAAGGATTCAAGGACATGCAAGTTTCTCGGCGCGATCTGATGCTGACCGGGGCGGCGCTGCTCGCCTTTGCGAAGGGGGGCTCGCTCAAGGCGATGGCGCAGGCCGCGGCTCCGGCCGCCGGCGTGACCTGGGACCTCACCGATCTCTATCCGAACGACGCCGCCTGGACGGCGGACAAAGTGGCGATCCAGGCCGAGATCGCCCGGTTGCCCCAATTGCGCGGTACGCTCGGCCGGGACGCGGCGGCGCTCCGCACCGCGCTGCAGACCAATTCCGACACCGTCCGCAAGCTGCTGAGGCTCTATATCTATGCGTCGCTCAAGGCGGATGAGGACCTCCGGGTCGCGCCGAACCAGGAGCGCAAGCAGCAGGCGCAGGACGTGTTCACCGCCTTCGGCGAGGCAACCGCCTGGGTGGAGCCCGAAATCCTCGCCATCGGCCAGCAGACCATCGACCGCTATGTCGCGGCCGAGCAGGGCCTGGCCAAGTTCCGCTTCTACCTCGCCAACATCTTGCGCCGCGCACCGCACACGTTGAGCGAGGAATCGGAGCGGGTGCTGGCCTCGTCGGGCAGCGTGCTCGCCGGCCCGAACGACATTCGCGACCAGCTGGCCTCGTCGGACATTCCCCGGCCGGAGGTGACCCTCTCCACCGGCCAGACCCTGCGCCTCGACGACCAGGGCTATGCGAACAATCGCGGCGGCGCGAACCGGGCCGACCGCAAGCTCGTCTTCGACCGCTTCTGGGCGAGCTACAAGCCGTTCGAAAGCTCGCTCGGCGCCGCGCTCGCCGCCAAGGTCCGCGGCGACATGTTCACCGCGCGCTCGCGCCACTATCCCAACAGCCTCCAGGCGGCGCTGTCTGACGATAATATTCCGGAGAGCGTCTACCGCACCCTGGTCCAGGCCGCGAATGAGGGCCTGCCGACCCTGCACCGCTATTTCGCGCTGCGGCAGCGCATGCTGAACCTGCCGGACCTCCATTATTACGACCTCTATCCGCCGCTGGTCCGCAACGACCGCCGCTTCTCGCTCGCCGAGATGCGCACGGTGACGCTGGAGGCGTTGCGCCCGCTCGGGGCGGAATATGGCCGGCTGCTCGCGCAGGGGACGGCGGCGCGCTGGATGGATCCCTTCCCGCGTCAGGGCAAGGCGTCGGGCGCCTATATGAACGGCGCCGCCTATGACGTGCATCCCTATGTGCTGCTGAACCTCGCCGAGGATTATTCGGGGCTGACCGTCTACGCCCATGAATGGGGCCATGCGGTCCACACCTTGCTCGCCAAGTCGCGCCAGCCCTTCGAGACCGCCGGCTATGCGACCTTCACCGCGGAGCTGGCCTCGACCGGCAACGAGCAATTGCTCGCCCGCTACATGGTCGCCAATGCCCGCACCCCGGACGAGAAGCTCTTCTATCTCGGCCAGCAGATGGAGGGCTATCGCAGCACCTTCTTCCGCCAGACCATGTTCGCCGAGTTCGAGCTGCGCATCCACGACATGGCCGAGGCGGGCGAGGGCCTGTCCGGCGCGCGCTTCACCGCCCTCTATCTGGAGCTGCTCCGCAAATATCATGGCGCGGGCATGCAGATCGATCCGGCCTATGCGATGGAATGGGCCTATATCCCGCACTTCTACCGCAACTTCTACGTCTTCCAGTACGCCACCTCGATCGCCGGCGCGGTCTTCTGTTCGCAGAACATATTGAATGGCGGCCAGGCGGAGCGGGAGCGTTATCTCGACGCGCTGCGCGCCGGCGGCTCGGACTATCCGACCGAAATCCTGAAGCGCGCCGGCCTCGATATGACGACGCCGGCCCCATACCGCGCCTTGATCACCGAGTTCGGGCGCGTGCTGGACGAGGCGGAACGGCTGCTGGCGGCGAGGGGATAACATAAGCTCATGGGGCCGGCCTTCGCCGCGCTCCCGCCTTTGGTGCGCGCGATCCACGATGCGCGGGGCGATGGCGGCGCGGCGGAGGAGGGGCTGGCGATGCGCTTCGGCTTTGCTTTGGCCCCGGCAGCGGACGGGCTGACCATGATCCTCAGGCGCTGGAGCATGCTCGGCGTCCGCCTGACGCTCTTCCTCGCCCCACGCATCGTGGCCAGCGAGCGGGAGCGGACGGCCGCTTCCATTTCGACGTCCGGCTCAGCGTTCCGCTGATCGGGCCGATCATCCACTATGCGGGATGGCTCAAGCCGCTTCGCCGATCAGGCTCATGCAGGTGAGCGCGGCGTCGGCCTTGCGCATCTCTGAGATGTCGAGGCTCACCACATTGAAGCCCCGCGCGGCCAGCGCCTCGGCGGTGCGCGGGCTGTCGGCGGCGGTGAGCAGGGTCTCGCCCGCGAGCAGGACATTGCCGCCAAGGTCCTCGCCCGGCGCCACGGCCAGCGGCTCCGCGCCCGCGAAATGATGCGCCGCGACCCAGGCGGGATTGTGGACCAGCACATTGTTCACGCAGGTCGCCGCGCTCTTCAGGTGCAGCCCGCCGACGACCGGGACCGGCACGACCGCAAAGCCGAGCGGCGCGACCAGCTCGCCCAGCGCGCGGATGCCGGCCAGATCGGTGCGCGTGGAAATGCCCACATAGAGATTCTGCCCGATCCGCAGCACATCGCCGCCGTCGACATGGCCAGCTTCCAGCCGATGCAGCGTCAGGCTGCCCGCCAGCCCCTCGGCCGTGCTCGCCGTCTCGCCGGCGCGGGAGGCGGCGCCCGGGCGCAGGATCACCGCATGCGCGCCGAGCACCAGGGCGGTGTCCTCGACGAACATGCCGTCCGGAAACTCATCCAGCGCCGCGAGCCGCTGCACCGCGAGCCCCGCCGCCGCCAGCGCCGCCTCATAAGCCGCATGCTGCGCCGCTGCCCGCTTCACGTCGACGCGGCCGGCCTGCGTCGTCTCGCATTCGGCGAGGCGCGGACTGACGGCACGGGTGAAGGCAATGGGCATGGGGAGCGCCTACAAAGAAAAAGGCGGCCCGGAAACCCGGACCGCCCTTTCTGTTGCCGTTCTGGCGGAGCGCCTAGCGCTTCGAGAACTGGAAGCTGCGGCGCGCCTTGGCGCGGCCGTACTTCTTGCGCTCGACGACGCGCGGGTCGCGCGTGAGGAAGCCCTCGCGCTTCACCGTGGTGCGCAAAGCCGGCTCGTAGCGGGTCAACGCGGTCGAGATGCCGTGGCGGACCGCGCCGGCCTGGCCGGAAAGGCCGCCGCCGGTGACCGTGGCGACCACGTCATACTGGCCCACGCGGTCGGCGACGTCGAACACCTGGTTGATGATCAGGCGCAACGTCGGGCGGGCGAAATAGACCTCCTGATCGCGGCCGTTGACCGTGATCTTGCCGGTGCCGGGCTTCAGCCAGACGCGGGCGACCGCGTCCTTGCGGCGGCCGGTGGCGTAGGCACGGCCCTGCTTGTCGAGCTGCTGCTCGCGCAGGATGGCCTGGATCTGCGGGCCCTGGGTCAGGACGCCGTCCTTGTTCGGGTCCTCTTCCTTGCCGCGGCGGCGACGCTCGCCCTCGGCCGGAGCGTCGGCTTCGGCGGCGGGAGCTTCGGCGGCGGCGGCGGCGGCCTCGGTGGCGGGAGCTTCGGCCTCGGCGGCGGGAGCTTCGGCCTCGGCGGCGGGGGCCTCAGCGGCCTCGGCTTCCGGAGCGGCGGCCGCTTCGGCGGCGGGGGCCTCGGGCTCCGCCTCGGTCAGCTTGGCGAGATCGGCCAGCGATTGGCGATTGTCGGACATCAGGCACCCACCTTGTTCTTGCGGTTCATCGACGCGACGTCGAGAGTCTCGGGGTTCTGGCCGCCGTGCGGATGCTCGGTGCCGTTATAGAGATGCAGCGCACGCATCTGGTCGCGGCCGAGCGGGCCGCGCGGGATCATGCGCTCGATCGCCTTCTCGAGCACGCGCTCCGGAAAGCGGCCCTCGAGCACCTTGCCGGCGGTGATGGCCTTGATGCCGCCCGCATAGCCGGTGTGCTTGTAATAGATCTTGTCGGCCAGCTTCTTGCCGGTGAAGCGCACCTTGTCCGCGTTGATGATGACGACATGGTCGCCGCAATCGACGTGCGGGGTGAAGCTCGGCTTGTGCTTGCCGCGCAGGATGTTGGCGACGATCGAGGCGAGACGCCCGACCACCAGCCCGTCGGCATCGATCAAATGCCATTTCTTCTCGACCTCGCGCGGCTTCGCCGACCGCGTGGTCTTCATCAGCGCCTTCATGGGCTTACCTCTTGAAAACATGAACGCGGCCCGTCAGCGGACCGCGCGATGGCGGCCAATTGGCGAAGGAGGGGGCGAAAGTCAAGGAAAAGCGGGCGTTTCGCGAGTGGTAAAATAATACCTGTCAGTCCGGGAAGCGGACGACCGCGTTCGGGCCGGGCGTGTGCGGCCGCCGGGGGGAAGGCCCTGATGGGGGCAACCATTGACCGCCGCGCGCGAAGGCCTGGATCGAGGGATAGCGGCCGAGGATCGTGAGCCCTTCCAGCACGAACGGACGGCCTTCCGCGCCGAGCACGGAATTGGCGTCGGCGACGTGGAAATGGAGGTGCGGCTCGCTGCCCTGTCCGGTGAGGCCGAGGCGCCCGATCACCTGGCCACGCCGTACCCGCTGGCCCGGCCGCACCCCAATGCCGGGCCGCAGATGCTCGTAAAAGGCGTAGTGGCCGCCGCCGAGGTCGAGCGTGACATAATTGCCGGAGGCGTCGCCGATCGAGACGCGCGGCACGGCGGCGAGGGTCTCCGCTTCGGCCATGTCGTCCCGGACGGCGGCGACGACGGCGTCGGCCACGGCCAGCACCTCGGCGCCGTGGCCGTAATATTGGTCGAGCCGGGTCGCGCCCGGCGGCGCCATGCGGCCCTCGGCGTCGAGGCGGACCCAGTCGATGGCGAAGCGGCCCGGAATGCGGGCATTCCCCTCGGTCGCATAGACGACGCGCCGGTGGCCGCGCGGCATCTCAGGCGCATGGACCGCGGCCCATGGGCCGCCGCGAAGCGGCGGACCCAAAGTGAGGGGCGCCCGTGCGTCGACCCGTATCGCCGGCAGCGTCAGCTGCCCCGCCGCGCGATCCTCGCCATCGGCGAAATGGAAATCGATCCGGTGGGCTACGGCGGAGGGTGCGCGGGAGACCGGCAGGTTCAAATAGATCAGCGAGCGGGCACCGGGCGGGATCGTGCGCCTGTCCCTCGCCTCGCGGGTGCCGACATGGCCCATCCAGCCGGCCAGAGCGTCGCCCTCGGCCTCGCCGATCTCGGCGCCGTCGGGAGCCGTGACCCGGACCCGGTCGACGATGATGGACCGTCCCGCGAAATTGGTGAGGTGAAGCTCGTAGACGAGTTGCCACGTGCCGTCGGCATCGCTCTGCACTGGGGAGAACGGCACCTGCACGTCGAAACCCTGCACCACCGCGGGCTGGGCGGGCAGCGCGCCGGCGAGGCTCGCGAGCCAGCCGGTCAGGAGCAAGGCCGTCAGTCGCCGCATCCGCTTGGTCCTCAGCCCTCGCTCTCGACCCAGTCCGCATAAGCCGGCCAGGCGCGCTCGATCGGCCAGACGACAATCGCCGGTACGTCATAGCTGTGCAGCCCGGCGATCCGCGCGGTCAGCGCCTCGGCATTCTCCACCCGCGCCTTGAAGATGGCGGCGACCTCGTCCGCCTCCTCGACCGCGCCCTGCCAGCGATAGATGCTATGGCAGGCGCCGAGGATATTGGCGCAGGCCGCCAGCTTTTCCTCCACCACCGTCCGCGCGATCCTGTGCGCCTCGTCGGCGTCCGCGAACACCGCATAGACGCTGACGAGCCCGCTCATGCCCGCCGCGCCCCGAGCCGGTGCAGCGTGCCGACCACGGCCCCAAGCAACAGCACCGCCATCCCCTGATGGCTCGCTGCGATCTGAAGGTTAAGGTTCGAGAGGAGAGTCAGAACGCCGAGATTGATTTGAATGGCGACGGCGCCGACGACCATGACCGCGTCCATCTTCAGGTCTCGTCGCCAAGCGACAACGCCGAGCCAGACGGCGAGCGCTGCAACAAGCCATGCCAGCCAGCGGTGAACGAACTGCACGGTGATCGGATTGTCGACGAAGTTACGCAGCGCCGGGGTCAGCCACTCATAGCCAGTCGGATAGAACTCACCCTCCATCAGAGGCCAGGTCTGGAATTGGCGGCCGGCGTCCAGCCCGGCCACATAGGCGCCGAACATGAATTGCAGGAACATCAGCGACAGCAGCCAGATGCCGAGAAGGGGCATGCGCGCGGGCGGCGCCTCGGGATCGCGCGCCAGCTCGCGCATGTCGCCCGCCAGCCAGATCATCGCCGCGAAGATCAAAAGGGCCATGAGCAGATGCACGGCGAGCCGGATATGGCTGACGTCCGGCCGGTCGACCAGGCCCGAGGCGACCATCCACCAGCCGATCACCCCCTGCAGCCCGCCCAAAGCGAGCAGCCCCGTGAGCTTCCAGCCATAGCCTTTGGGAATCGCCCGCTTCCACCAGAAGAAGAGCAAGGGCAAAGCGAAGGCCAGCCCGATCAGGCGGGCCAGCAGCCGGTGGATGAACTCCCAGAAATAGATCGCCTTGAAGTCCGCCAGCGTCATGCCGCTGTTAATCTGCTGATATTGCGGGCTCGCCTTGTACAGCGCGAACGCATGCTGCCAGGCCTCGTCGTTGAGCGGCGGGATGGCGCCGGAGAGCGGCTCCCAGCGCGTGATCGACAGGCCCGATTCGGTCAGCCGCGTGATCCCGCCGACGATCACCATCAGGAAGACAAGGCAGGCGACGGCAAGCAGCCACCGCTCGATCGCCTTGGGGCGGGGCAGGGGCTCGGGCGGGCGCTGGAACAGGGCAAGGGCCATGGCGCCGCCCTATGGCGGAGCCGCGGCGGCTTGCCAACGCCCTGCCGCATTTTCCAGCGTTGATATATTGTAACTTAACCCGACTCTGCCTATAGGGTTTTCCGCATAAGGAGTCGCGCGTGTTTCCGAGCCTGGGCAGACAGGGGGCAATTGACCGGCTGGCCATCGGCCTGTCGGGGCTTTGCCTCGTCCACTGCGTGGCGACCTCGGTGCTGGTGCTGGTCCTTTCCGCCGCGGGCGGCGTGCTGCTCGATCCGCGCATTCATGAGATCGGCCTGGTCCTCGCCATCATCCTCGGCGTGATCGGCCTGGGCCGCGGCGTCCGCGAGCATGGCTTCATGCTCCCGGCCGCGATCGGCGCGCTCGGGCTCGGCACCATGGCCGGCTCGCTCACCCTGCATCACGGCCCGGAAGAGGTGATCTACTCCATCTTCGGCGTGCTGTTGCTCGCGCTTGGCCATGATCTGAACCGCCGCGCGGTCATCTGACGGCCCCGCGGGCCGGAACGTCTTAACCTAACTTGTTCCCGCCCCGCCGAGACATTACATCATCGCCATGGCTCATGTGCATCATTCCCACTCAGGCCAGGACCTCGTCGAGGCGGCCAAGGCGACCATGGAGCGTTCGGGCGAACAGTGGACGCAGATGCGCTCCGCCGTGTTCGACGCGCTGGCGAGCTTCGAAAAACCCGCGTCGGCCTATGACATCGCCGAAAAGGTCTCGCAGAACGAGGGCCGCCGGGTGGCCGCGAACAGCGTCTACCGGATCCTCGATCTGTTCGTCGGCGCCAATCTCGCGCGCCGGGTGGAAAGCGCCAACGCCTATATCGCCAACGACCATCCGGACTGCCTGCACGATTGCATCTTCCTGATCTGCGACAGCTGCGGCAACGCCAGGCATATTGACGACGACAAGCTCACCGGCGGCGTGCGTGACGCGGCGAAGGCGGCGGGGTTCACCGCCCAGCGCCCGGTGATCGAGGTGCGCGGGCGTTGCGAGGATTGCAGCGACGGCTGAGCGGTCGGCGCGCGATCACGTTGCAGGATTATTCCAGCTTTTGCGGAATCACCTGTGAACACCCACCTTCATCGTCATGCCGGACTTGATCCGGCACCCACCTGCCTCGGGGCCTTGGAATATTCGATAAGGGCGCAAAGGGGACATCACGGGACAGGCGCTGGCAGATGGACAGTGTTGATTTGGGCGCCCTCTTCATCGTCAAAGTCGACCAATAGCGCCTTGCCCGCCGCCTCGCGGATGAGAACAAAACCGTCAGGGTAGACCTGATCGAGAGATGGAAGTGTCGCCAAGACTTTATCCGCGCTGACGAGGAGTGCAGGTTCCCGCTCCGCGTCCCAGCCGATGATTTTGACTATCTCCGAACCGACCAGGAAGGAGGCGACGTCGCCGAGAAGGTCCTCGGTGCGGCGGACCGGCCCCGACCCGCTGTTGCGCAGCTTGTCCAGCAGCAGCCAGTATCGATCGTGAGCCAAGGATGAAGCGGAGATGCCCTTTGTGGCCCAGCGTCCAACCAGAACGGCGGCGCGCTTCTTCAACTGGTTCTGCGTGCGGAGCTTTCTCAAGCGTTCGGGGTCTCGCCTCGCCATACGTGCAAGGTGCCCGTGCGTTGGAATGTCCGCAATGGGTGGAAAGCGGACATCTGGTGGCGGTGCCCACGACAGGCTATGATATGCAGATGATAGACCTGCTGCTTTCATTCGCGCTCGTGCAGTCCAGCGTCCACCCGGGCGCCGCGGAATATACCCGCGACGACGTCGCGCGGAACCTTTCCGCCTGGATCGCGAGGGCCGACGATAACGGGGATGCCAAACTCAATCGTGACGAGTGGCAGGCGGCGTCAGCGCTTATGTTCCCCGAAATGCCTCCCCTCGATTTGCGGCGTATGGCGGAGCGGGACTTGGACCATTACGACCGGAATAACGACGGCTTTGTCGATCTGGCTGAGCTCTCCGCGCCTTCGCTTGTGGGGTTCGCCTGTCTCGATACCGACCACAATGGGCGGGTGTCCGCAGCGGAACGGTTGGCGGGTGAGCATGCGACCTGCCTGCCTAGCCGGGCGATTTCGGAGTAGCGCACGAACGTCCGCAATGGGTCGATAACGGCCCGGCAGCTACGGGTGGCAAGCGGACGCTCAGCGTGCTTTGGACAAGACGCTGGTCAGGGCCGCTGAAACCCAGGCGGCGCCCGCCAGAAGTGCCGCCCAAATGAGCCACACCCACCAGTCGTCAAGGCCCGCGCCATTGCCCCCGTCTTTGTACCACGGAACCAGGAAAAAGTGCGAGCTGACCTGCAAAAATGCATAGAGCCCCGCGATCAAGACCAAGACACCAGCGCATCCCCATCGTCGGATTTCAAGCAGGGTGATGACCCATAGAATGACGAGCGTAATCCACCAAGCGGCACCCATGCGCGGAAGATAGGCGGATGTCGCCAATGTCCGCAATGGGTCGATAGCGGACATCGCGCAGCAGAACCTGGGGGCTCCGTGACGCCCGCGATCTCGATCCATTCCGGTCCCATTCCCGCTGGCAAAGTAGGATTTCATCTGCACTAGACTCGCGGATGAAACAGGACCCTTCCGATTTCACTCCCGGAGCGGCGACCGATGAGCCCGCTCCTCACCTCAATCTTTGCGTCCGCCACGACGGGTTCGACCCGGAGCGCAAATTGCTCTTCCTCACCGCGCTCCGCCAGGGCGCGTCGGTGCTCGATGCCTGCGCGCTGGTCGGCATATCCAACCGTACCGCCTATAATCACCGCCGCCGCGATCACGCCTTCGCCGAGGCCTGGCGGCTCGCGCGCGGGGCGCGCAAGCTGCCGCTGGAGCTGGTCGCCTGGCAGCGCGCCGTCGAGGGCGTCGAGGAACAGGTGTACCGGTACGGCAAGCCCACCCATGTCCGCACCCATTATTCCGACAGCCTGCTCCGGCTGCTGCTGGCGGGCGAGCAGCCCGGCAAATATGGCCGCCGCGCCGCTTTGCTGCCCGACCTCCAATGGCTGTCGCGCATGGTCACTGACTGCGTGGGCGGGCAGACTGCCCCGCTGCAGGCGGCGCTGGCCGCCGCGCTGGACGAGATCGGCGTTCTCAAGGCACGGCTTGAAGCGCCGCCCGCGCAAATCGTGAACTTCATGAACCCCCGTGTCACTCGCCTTAACCCGGCGAACGATGCCGCGCGCAGAGAGAAGGAGCGCCCGTCGCCTTCGGCGGACGACGCCGGCAACATTGTGCCGGAGCCCGGAAATGCGCCGTTGGACGCGTCCCCCGTGAACTTTGCCGGCGAGCAACCGGCCCCGTCGTCACCTCCCCTGCACAGGATCAACATTCGACATCAGATCGTTACAGGTTTACAGGCCCGCCCATGAGTGATCGTCCCTCAACGCCGTTGCTCGACACCGTCGATACGCCCGCCGATATCCGCAAGCTCGAGAAGGACCAGCTTCCGCAGCTTGCCGATGAATTGCGCGCGGAAACCATCTCCGCCGTCTCGGTCACGGGCGGGCATCTGGGCGCGGGCCTCGGCGTCGTCGAGCTGACCGTCGCGCTCCATTATGTGTTCGAGACGCCGCGGGACCGTTTGGTCTGGGACGTCGGCCATCAATGCTATCCGCACAAGATCGTCACCGGCCGGCGCGACCGGATCCGGACCCTGCGCATGGGCGGCGGCCTGTCCGGCTTCACCAAAAGAAGCGAGAGCGAATATGATCCGTTCGGCGCGGCGCACAGCTCCACCTCCATCTCGGCGGCCTTGGGCTTCGCGGTGGCGAACAAGCTGGCCGACCAGCCGGGCAAGGCCATTGCGGTGATCGGCGACGGCGCCATGTCCGCGGGCATGGCCTATGAGGCGATGAACAACGCCCAGGCCGCCGGCAACCGGCTGGTCGTCATTCTCAACGACAATGACATGTCGATCGCGCCGCCGGTCGGCGGGCTCTCCCATTATCTCGCCCGCCTGGTCTCTTCGCGCAAATATCTGGGCCTCCGCCGGATCGCGCAGAAGGTCGCGCGGAAATTGCCCAAGCGCCTCCACGTCATGGCCCGGCGGATGGAGGAATATTCGCGCGGCATGTGGACGGGCGGCACCCTCTTCGAGGAGCTCGGCTTCTATTATGTCGGCCCGGTTGACGGCCACAATGTCGAGCGGCTGGTGAAGATCCTGGAAAATGTCCGCGACGCCGCGGAAGGGCCGATGCTGGTCCATGTCGTGACCAAGAAGGGCAAGGGCTATGGTCCGGCCGAGGCCGCGGCCGACAAATATCATGGCGTGCAGAAGTTCGATGTGATCACCGGCGCGCAGGCCAAGGCCCCGGCCGGCCCGCCCGCCTATCAGAATGTGTTCGGCGACCAATTGGTGAAGGAAGGCGAGCGCGATCCCTCGATCGTCGCGATCACCGCCGCCATGCCGTCCGGCACTGGCGTCGACCGCTTCGCCAAAGCCTTTCCGGAGCGCAGCTTCGACGTCGGCATTGCCGAGCAGCATGCGGTGACCTTCGCCGCGGGCCTCGCCGCGCAGGGCATGCGGCCCTTCTGCGCGATTTACTCGACCTTCCTGCAGCGCGCCTACGATCAGGTCGTCCATGACGTCGCGATCCAGAACCTGCCCGTGCGTTTCGCCATCGACCGGGCCGGTCTGGTCGGCGCGGATGGCGCCACCCATGCCGGCAGCTTCGACGTCACCTATCTCGCGACTTTGCCCAATTTCGTGGTGATGGCCGCGGCCGACGAGGCCGAATTGGTCCACATGACCCACACCATGGCGCTGCATGACAGCGGCCCGATCGCGGTCCGCTATCCGCGCGGCAACGGCATCGGCCTCGCCTTGCCCGAGACGCCGGAGCGGCTGGAGATCGGCAAGGGGCGGATCGTCCGCGAGGGCAAGAAGGTCGCGATCCTCTCGCTCGGCACCCGACTCGCCGAGGCGCTGAAGGCGGCGGACGTGCTGGAGGGCAAGGGCCTCTCCGCCACGGTCGCGGACCTGCGCTTCGCCAAGCCGCTCGACGAGGAATTGATCCGCCGCCTGCTGACCACGCATGAGGTGGCGGTGACGATCGAGGAGGCGGCGGTCGGCGGCCTCGGCGCCCATGTCCTCACCCTCGCCAGTGACACGGGTCTGATCGATTCCGGCCTGAAGCTCCGCACCATGCGCCTGCCGGATCTTTTCCAGGATCAGGACAAGCCCGAAAAGCAATATGCCGAGGCCGGCCTCGACGCCGACGCGATCGTCGAGACGGTGCTGAAGGCGCTGCGCCACAACAGCCCCGGCCTGGAGGAAGGCGCGCGGGCCTGATCGTCAAAGGGGGGAAGATGAGGATTGGTCTTGCGGCGGCGCTTGCCGCTCTGGTGGCCGGTTGCGGCGGAACGGCTGGCAATGATGGCACCGCTGCCAATGCGCTCAGCGGCGGGGGCAACAGCGCCCGGGCTGATGCGACGCAGCAGCGGCCGATCCCTTGCTCGGTCCAGGCCCATGGCATGGGCGCGGTGGTGAACGGCACGGCGTCGCAGGGCGAATGCGACCGCAGCGTGGACCCGCAGCGTATCGCGCTGGACGAGCTGATCCGGATCGTCCCCGATCAGCACCCGTCCTTCTACTACATTCTGGCCCAGCGTCTGTTCGCCGCCGGCCGCCGCGACGAGGCGGTGTTCTGGTTTTACGCCGGCCAGCTCCGCTACCGCATCCGCCTGACCTGCCACCCGGAGCTGGCGCCGGACACGGAGCCGGCTTTGTTCGGCGCGATGAGCGAGGAGGTCGGCCGGCCGATCAACGAATATGCCGCCGCCAATCCCGACGCCTGGGCCAATGCCGTCGAGCGCGCGCGGAACTGGGATGCGGAGACCCGCAACGGCTTCGAGCCCAAGGCGCCCTGCGCCACCGCCATCGCCCAGCAGCGAGACGGCATGGGCCAGCTCATCGCCCATATCCGCGCCAATCCGGACCAGATCCGCCAGCAGCGCACCGCGAACGGGCTGCCGAACCGCTGAGTGTGTCGATGTGAGAAAAAGGGAGGGCCCCACCGTAAAAGGGGATAAACGGCAGGGCCCGCTCGATGTACCTGAATTGCCCCCTCTGGCTCTCGAGCGAGCCGCCTATGCCTCCGCCGGGCACAGGGGTCGATATGGTACTTCTACCTTAGAGCTTGATCTGGATGACCTTTCCGCTCTTTGGCTGTGCCGATGAGCAAGAGCCGCGCCGATCAGCTTCTCGTGGACCGCGGGCTCGCGGAGAGCCGCAGCAAGGCGCAGGCCCTGATCCTTGCCGGCCTGGTCTATGCGGGCGAGCGCAAGGTGGAGAAAGCGGGCCAGCCTCTGGCCGATGACACGGCGCTGGAGGTGCGGGGCAAGGACCATCCCTGGGTCTCGCGCGGCGGCATCAAGCTGGCGCACGGGTTCGACCATTTCGGCTGGGACGTGACCGGCGCCGTGGCGCTCGACGTCGGCAGCTCGACCGGCGGCTTCACCGACGTGCTGCTGCAGCGGGGCGCGGCGAAGGTGTTCGCGGTGGATGTGGGCACCAACCAACTCGCCTGGAGCCTGCGGCAGGATCCGCGCGTGATCGTCCATGAGAAGACCAATGCCCGCTATCTCACCGCCGAGACCGTCACCGAGCCGGTGGCCATCATCGTCTGCGACGCGAGCTTCATCAGCCTCGCCAAGGTGCTCGACACCGCCCTCGATCTCGCCAGGCCCGGCGGTCGGCTCATCGCCCTGATCAAGCCGCAATTCGAGGCGGAGCGCCAGGAAATCGGCAAGTGCGGGGTGGTCCGCGACCCGGCCGTCCACGAGCGGGTCTGCGCTGAGGTCGCGGCTTGGCTCGAAAGCCGTTCCTGGCGTGTCGCCGGGGTGACGCGGAGCCCGATTACCGGGCCCGAAGGCAATGTCGAATTCCTGATCGGCGCGGAGAAAATCGCGCCCACTGAGACACTTTGAGACAATCCGGCTCTCGACACGCCGCCAAAATTGCGCATTGACCACGACGGCAGGTAAAAGAGTAAGGCGTGACCAGGCAGCTCCTCATTCCTCTTCTCGCGGCTTTGCTCGCGGCCTGTGGCGGCGGCGATGCCAAGCAGGGCGGCGGCGGTCGCCAGACTCCGCTCGTCAAGGCGGAGGCCGCGACGGCGATGGAGTTCGTCGACCGGATCCAGGCGGTCGGCACCGCCCGCGCCAATGAGCAGGTTACATTGTCCGCCCCGGTCACCGAGCGGATCGTCCGCCTCAATTTCGACGATGGCGCCTTCGTGCAGCGCGGCCAGGTCGTTGCCGTGCTTCGCCAGGCCGAGCAGAGCGCGCAACTGAGCGAGGCCAATGCCCGCCTGCGCGAGACCCAGCAGCAGCTGTCGCGCATCTCAGAACTCAAGCAGCGCGGCTTCGCCACCCGCTCCAGCTACGACACGCAGGTCGCCGCCGCCGCCGCCGCGCGCGCGCAGGCGCAGCAGGTGCAGGCGCAGATCGGCGACCGGGTCGTGCGCGCGCCCTTCGCGGGCTGGGTGTCGCTCCGCAACATCTCCGTCGGCGCGATCGCCAGTCAGGGCACCGAGATCGCCACGGTCAGCGACATCTCCACGATCAAGCTCGATTTCACCGTGCCGGAGACGATGCTCGCCGCGATCCGCGAGGGCCTGCCGATCCAGGCGCGGTCCGCGGCCTGGCCGGACCGGCCGTTCAACGGCACGGTCCGGACGATCGACCCGGTGATCGATCCGAACACGCGCGCGGTGACGGTGCGCGCGCATCTGCCAAATCCGGACCGGGCGCTCCGCCCCGGCATGATGATGAATGTCGCCATCCAGAGTTCGACTCGCAACGCGCTGTCGGTGCCGGAGCTCGCCGTGCTCGGCGAAGGCGCCCAGCGCTACGTATTCGTGCTCGGCGAGGGCAATCGCGTGCGGCGCACAGAGGTGCGGACGGGCCAGCATCTCAACGGCCGCGTCGAGATCGTCTCCGGCCTCAGGCCCGGACAGCGGGTCGTGACCGAAGGGATCATCAAGGTCACCGACGGGATGGAGGTTCGCCTCCAGGGCCAAGGGCAGGGGCGTCCGGGCGGCGGTCAGCCGCCGCAGCGCGGACGGTAAGGTGCAGCTCTCCGACCTGTCGGTGAAGCGACCCGTCTTCGCGGCGGTGATGGCGATGCTCATGGCCGTGGTCGGGCTGGTCGGCTACTTCGCCCTTTCGGTGCGCGAATATCCGGACGTCGATCCGCCCATCGTCTCGGTCCAGACGCAATATATCGGGGCCGCGGCCAATGTGGTCGAGACCCGGATCACCGAGGTATTGGAGGATCAGCTCGCCGGCATTGCGGGCCTCCAGACCATCACCTCGCGCTCGCAGGACGGTCAGTCGCAGATCACGATCGAGTTCTCGCCCGGCACCAATATCGATTCAGCGGCCAATGATGTGCGCGACCGCGTCGGCGCCGCGGCCAGCCAGCTCCCGAACGACATCGAGCCGCCGGTCGTGCGCAAGGTCGATGCCGATGCCGCGCCGATCCTGTTCCTCGTCGTGTCCCGCCCCGGCTGGACGCCGCTGCAGCTCAGCGACTGGGTGGACCGCAATCTGGCCGACAGGTTCAGCTCGATCGACGGGGTCTCGCGGGTCTTTGTAGGCGGCGAGGCTCGCCCCGCGATGCGCGTCTGGCTGCAGCCAGAGCGGCTCGCGGGCTTCAGCCTCACTCCCGGTGACGTCGAAACGGCGCTGAACCGGCAGAATGTCGAGCTTCCGGCCGGACGCCTGGAGGCGCAGCAGAATGTCACCCTGCGCGTCGACCGGCCCTTCGCGACCCCCGAGCAGTTCCGCACACTCGTCGTCGGCCGGGGCACCGACGGCTATCTGGTCCGGCTGGGGGACGTCGCCCGGGTCGAGCAGGGGCCGGAAGACCCCTATACCTCCTTCCGGCTGAACGGGGCGCAGGCCGTCGGTCTCGGCATCGTCCGCCAGTCCGGGGCCAACACGCTCGCCGTCGCCGACGCGGCGCGGGCCATGGCCGATCAGGTTCGCCCGACTTTGCCCGAGGGCATGACGATCACCGTCGGTTCGGACGACAGCCTGTTCATCAGCCGCGCGATCGAAGGCGTCTGGCACACGCTCGCCGAGGCCGCGATCCTCGTCGTGCTCGTCATCTACCTGTTCCTGGGGAGCTGGCGCGCCACCCTGATCCCGGCGGTGACGGTGCCGCTCTGCCTTCTCGCCAGCTTCGCCGTGCTCTGGCTGCTCGGCTTCTCGATCAACCTGCTGACCCTGCTCTCTCTGGTGCTCGCGATCGGCATCGTCGTTGACGACGCGATCGTGGTGCTTGAGAATATCCATCACCGGATCGAGGAAGGAGAGCCGCCGCTCGCTGCCTCTTATAACGGCGCCCGGCAGGTCGGTTTCGCGATCATCTCGACGACCATGGTGGTCTGCGCCGTATTCGTGCCGATCATGTTCATCGCCGGCCAGACCGGTCTGCTGTTCCGCGAGCTTGCCGCGGCGATGATCGGCGCGGTCGCTTTCTCCGGCTTCTTCGCGCTCAGCCTCGCGCCGATGCTCTGCTCGAAGCTGCTTAAGCAGGAGAAGAGGGGGCGGCTGGCCGGTTGGGTCGACCGCCGTTTCCGGGCGCTTGAGGGGCGCTATGCCGGTGGTCTCGATCGCGTGCTGAGGAAGCCGCTCATCCCGGTGGTCGTTGTGCTCCTGCTCCTGGGCGGCGCGGGTTTCCTCTATACCACGCTTCGCTCCGAGCTCGTCCCCGCCGAGGATGCGGGGATCATCCAGGTCAACGTCACCGCGCCTGAGGGCACGAGCTTCGCCCAGATGTCGGCTTATGTGAACGAGGTGCAGGCCCGGATGCTGCCGATGCTGAACCAGGGCGCGGTCCGGTCGCTGATCACCCGCGTGCCCGGCGGCTTCGGCCAGAGCGACGATTTCAACAATGGCGGTTTCACCGTCTTCCTCCGCCCTTGGGAGGAGCGCACCACGTCGACGGCCGAGGTCGCCCAAACCATCAACCGCGAGCTCGGACAGGTGGCCTCGGTGCGTGGCAATGCTCAGGTCCGCAACTCGCTGAACCGCGGGCGCGGGCAGCAGATCAACTTCGTGATCGCCGGCGCCACTTATGGCGATCTCGCCCGGGTGCGCGACCGCATCATCGCCGCCGCCGCGAGCAATCCGGGGATCATCAACCTCGACAGCGACTATAAGGAAAACAAGCCGCAACTCCGGATCCAAGTCGATACCGCGCGGGCCGGCGATCTCGGCGTCTCCGTCGCCGACGTGTCCAACGCGTTGCAGACCCTGCTCGGCTCGCGCCGGGTCACGACCTATACCGACCGTGGGCGCGAATATCGGGTGGTCGTGCAAGCCGAGCAGAATGCACGCACCACGCAGGACAATCTCGCCCAGATCTATGTGCGCAGCCGCATGGGCACGCTCGTGCCCCTCTCCAACCTGGTGCGCGCCGAAGGGGCGGCTGGCCCGCGCGATCTCGGCCGCTACAACAAGCTCCGGGCGATCACGCTCTCGGGCGGCCTTGCCCCGGGCTATTCACTGGGTGAGGCGCTGACCTTCCTCGAAAATGCTGCGGCCCAGTCGCCGGAAGTGCTGTCGGTCGGCTATCGCGGCGAGAGCCAAGCCTTCAAGGAGGCCGGCGGCTCCATCTACTTCGTGTTCCTCCTGACGATCCTCATCGTCTACCTGCTGCTGGCCGCCCAATTCGAAAGCTTCGTCCATCCCGGGGTGATCATCACGACGGTGCCGCTGGCGGTGGCCGGTGGGCTGATCGGGCTCGCGATCATGGGGCAGACGATGAACCTGTACAGTCAGGTCGGCCTGGTCATGCTGGTCGGCCTCGCCGCCAAGAACGGCATCCTGATCGTCGAGTTCGCCAATCAGCTGCGCGACGCCGGGCGCGACATTGACACGGCGGTGCGCGAGGCCGCGGCGCGGCGCTTGCGGCCGATCCTGATGACCTCGATCGCCACCGTCGCTGGCGCGGTGCCGCTGATGCTGGCCGGCGGCGCGGGTGCCGCGGCCCGGGTCGCGATCGGCGTCGTGATCGTGTTCGGCGTCTCGATCGCCACCTTGATCACGCTCTTTTTGATCCCGCTCCTTTATTCGCGCCTCGCCCGCTTTACGGGCTCGCCGCTGGCGGTTACCCGCAAGCTCCAGGGCCAGCTGGACGGACCCGCGCCGGAACCGCAGCCCGCCGAGTGAGTAGGTGATGAGATGAGTGGCCTCGCGTCCCGGTCCGAGCTTCGGATGAGCTTCCTGCGCTATGCGCTGTTCACGGTGCCTGGGGTGGTCTTGCTCGGCTCGCTCTCTGGCTATTTGTCCAATTCCGGCTATTCCAACGCTTGGTTCGTCGCGCTGCAGAAGCCGGGCTTCATGCCGCCTGGCTGGGTGTTCGGCGCCGCCTGGACCTGCCTCTACATCCTGATCGGGCTGTCGCTCGCCATGCTGCTCCACGCCAAGGGCGCGCAGAAACGGGACCGGGCGCTGGTCCTTTTCGTCGGCTCGCTGCTGCTGAACTTCGCTTGGTCGCCCGTTTTCTTCGGGATGCACAAGGTGACGCTCGGCCTGTCGCTGATCGCTGCGATGATTGTTGCGACCATGGCGTTGATCCTCATCCTCTGGCGGATCCGGATCGTCGCGGCGCTGCTTCTCTATCCCTATCTTGGCTGGCTGATGTTCGCCGGGCTGCTCAATTACGAGATTCTCCGGCTCAATCCGAATGCCGAGACCCTTGTACCCGGGACCCAGACGATCAATATCGACGTTGGCGGCAACACCGCCGACGCCCCCTAAGGATTAGACAATGCAATCCCAGAACCGCCTGTTCGACGATTTCGTGAAGGTGATGAACGGCGCCGCCGGGACCATCGCCGGCATGACCCGCGAGGCGCAGGCCGCCGTGCAGGACCGGGCCCGCGAATGGATTGGCGGGCTTGATCTCGTCTCGCGCGAGGAGTTCGAGGCGGTGAAGGCGATGGCCGTGGCCGCGCGCGAGGAGAATGAGGCGCTGAAGGCCCGGCTCGACGCGCTGGAGGACAAGGCGCCAAAGGCTGCGGCGAAACCGGCTGGCGGCAAGGCGCGCTCTCGTCCGGCGGCGTAGCGGCCGGGCCGCTATCCACAGCTTTGTTAATCCTGTTTCCAACGGTCGCTTGCGCTTCAGGGCCTGCGCGGGCTAATTTCGCGGGAACAAATCGGGACTGGCGCTGGCAAAGATGAACATGGACGAATTCGAGCTTGAACGCGAGGCGAGCGCCCCGATCGACATGCTCGAAACCTATTATAGCGCCTTGGGCTGGGTCTATGAGCGGAGCGGCGAGGATGAGATCGTCTCCTCCTTCCAGGGTAGCTGGACCCAATATGAGCTGCGCGCCATCTGGCGGGCCGAGGACCAGGTCCTGCAATTCCTCGCGCTGCCGGACATCCGCGTGCCCGAGGACAAGCGCGCCGCGACATACGAGACGATCGGGCTGGTCAACGAGCAGCTCTGGCTCGGCCATTTCGAGCTCTGGTCCGCCTCCGGTCTCGTCCTCTTCCGTCACGCCGCCTTACTGGAAGGCGGCGAGGAGAGCGGGACGTTGAGCCTGCAGCAGGCCGAGACCCTGGTCGAGGCCGCGATCGAGGAGTGCGAGCGCTTCTACCCGGTCTTCCAGTTCGTGCTCTGGGCCGACAAGACGCCCCAGGAAGCCATCGCCGCCGCGCTCATCGAGACGCAGGGCGAGGCCTAGATCATGACAGACACGCTGCTGCCGGGTCCGCTCTGGCTGGCCGGCTGCGGCAACATGGCGGGTGCGATGCTGGCGCGCTGGCTGGAACAGGGCGTCGACTCCGCACATGTCAGTGTGATCCGCCCGAGCGGCCGGCCCGTCGAGGGCGGGGTCAGGGTCACCACCTCCTGGCCCGAGGATGAGGTGCCTGCGATCGTCCTGCTCGGCATGAAGCCCTATCAGGTCGACCAGGTGGCGGAAACGCTGGCGCCGATCCTGGACCCGGAGACCATCCTCGTCTCCATCCTCGCCGGGGTCGAGCTCGCCTCGCTCCGCGCCCGCTTCCCGACGCCCCGCAATATCATCCGGGCGATGCCGAACCTGCCGGTGCGGCTCGGCAAGGGCGTGATCGGCTTGCACGGCGAGAGTGAACCGGCGGCGCGGGCGCTGATCACCGGGTTGATGGCGGTGCTCGGCCATGCCGAGTGGATCGACGACCAGCGCGCCTTCGATCTGCTCACCTCCTTGTCGGGTAGCGGCCCGGCTTTCACCTTCCGCTTCATTGACGCGCTCGCCAAGGCCGGCGCTGCCCTCGGCCTGCCCGAGGCGCAGGCGCTCGCTTTCTCCCGCGCGGCGGTTGAAGGCGCGGCGGCGCTTGCCGCAACGGGCAGCCTCAGCCTGGACGAGCGGGTGCGCGCGGTGGCCAGCAAGAAAGGGACCACGGAGGCTGGCCTTTTGATCTTGGACGCGGAGCTGGATGATCTCGTCCTGCGTACATTGGAGGCGGCCCGCAACCGCGAGCTGGAAATGGCCGCCGAGGCCCGCCGCAGCGACACGGTTTGACCTATCGGGCCTCGCCGCTTAGGCGGTGCTCGCCATGTCCAGTTTCGCTCTTGAACCGAATCCAAGCCCTGTTCCCGCGGGGGAGCGCGCCAAGCAGCTTATCGATCCGGGCTTCGGGCGGGTATTCACCGATCATATGGCGATCGCGCAATATGATGAGGGGGTCGGCTGGCACGACGCGAAGATCACCGCGCGCCGGGCCCTGACCATGGATCCGGCCGCCTCGGTGCTTCATTATGCGCAGGAGATTTTCGAGGGGCTCAAGGCCTATGCCCGCCCGGATGGAGGTGCGGCCCTGTTCCGCCCGGACGCCAATGCCCGGCGCTTCAACGCCTCCGCCCGGCGGATGGCGATGCCCGATCTGCCCGAGGAGCTGTTCCTGGACTCGATCCGCGCGCTTGTCCGCACGGACATTGACTGGATCCCGCAGGGCGAGGACGGCGCCCTCTACCTCCGCCCCTTCATGTTTGCGAGCGAGGTCTTCCTCGGCGTGAAGCCGGCCGCCCGCTATCTCTACATCGTCATGGCCTCGTCGGTCGGCTCCTATTTCAAGGGCGCGCCGAGCGTCTCGCTCTGGGTGACCCGCGAATATACGCGCGCCGCGCCGGGCGGCACCGGCGCCGCCAAATGCGGCGGCAATTATGCGACCAGCCTGATCGCCCAGGCCGAGGCGATCCGGAACGGCTGTGACCAGGTCGTCTTCCTCGATGCGGTGGATCGCCGTTGGGTCGAGGAGCTGGGTGGCATGAACATCTTCTTCGTGTTCGAGGATGGCAGCCTCGCCACGCCGCCGCTCGGCGGCACGATCCTGCCCGGCATCACCCGGGACTCCATCATCACGCTGGCCCGCGACATGGGCCTGACGGTGCGCGAGGAGCCTTACGCGATCGAGCAATGGCAGGCGGACGCGGAGAGTGGCCGCCTCACCGAGGCCTTCGCCTGCGGCACCGCCGCCGTGGTCACCGCGATCGGCAGCGTGAAGGGCGCTGAGAGCGGCTTTGCAATCGGCGGGCAGTCGGTCGGCCCGGTCACCCAGCGCATCCGCGAGCGCCTCGTCGCCATCCAGCGCGGCCAGGCACCCGATCCGCATCACTGGGTCGAGGAGATCGCCTGACCCCTTCCCAATGAAGGAGCCGCGGCTATAAAGCCGCGCTCACGCCTGCTGGGGCGTCGCCAAGTGGTAAGGCACCGGTTTTTGGTACCGGCATTCGCAGGTTCGAATCCTGCCGCCCCAGCCAGCCGCTGCTTGCTTCGCAAGCCGGTCGGTTTCGAGTTCGAGCGCAAGCAGCGGAGCGCGCCCGTCAGCGATGATCGACGACACCGGTTTGCAGCCGGAGGAGGTCGTTGTGCAGGAAGCCAGCTCAGAGACTCAGAAGTTCGATAGCGTCGAGCGCCTCGACTGGAGTGCCATCGCCGCGGACCTCGACGCACATGGCCACGCCGTTCTCACAGCCTTGCTCACGCCCGCTGAATGCGATGCCATGGCACACCTCTACGATGGCGGTGCGGACTTCCGGAGCACGATCGTTATGGCCCGGCACTGCTTCGGGCGGGGTGAATATCGCTATTTCGCTTACCCGTTGCCGCCGCTCGTGGCAGGGCTTCGGGCCGCGCTCTATCCCTGGCTCGCACCGCTCGCCAATGAATGGCATGCGCGCATGGGGCTTGATGCGCGCTTTCCCGCCGATCATGCCGCCTTCATCGCGCGCTGCCACGCCGCCGGCCAGGTGGGACCGACACCCTTGCTCCTCCGCTACGGGTCGGGCGACTATAATTGTCTGCACCAGGACCTGTACGGCGCCCATGTCTTCCCGCTGCAGGCTGCGATCCTGTTGTCTGAACCAGGTGAGGATTTCGAGGGTGGCGCGTTCGTACTGACCGAGCAGCGCCCGCGCATGCAGTCCCGTGTCGAGGTGGTGCCTTTGCGAAAGGGCGATGCGGTGATCTTCGCCGTCAACGATCGGCCGGTACGCGGCGGCCGCGGCGATTATCGCGTGAAGATGCGCCACGGCGTGAGCCGGCTCCGCGCGGGCCATCGCCACACGCTCGGGATCATTTTCCACGATGCGGCCTGAAGGCCGCGATCAGGCTGCGGCGACGGGCAATTCCACCTCGAAGCAGGCGCCGGCGTCCGCGGGGAAGGCTGTGATCGTCCCCGCGCATGAGGCCAGCAGCGACCGCGCGATCGACAGGCCCAGGCCCGTCCCGCCCTGTTCCCGCCGTCCGGTATGGAAAGGCTCGAAGATTCGCTCCTGATCGGCCGGGGTTATGCCCGAGCCGTTGTCGGACACGCGGATCGCGACCTGGCCGGTGCGTGCCTCAGCCGCGATCCGGACCTCGCTCGCGCCGGCCTGGCGGCTGTTCTCGATCAGGATCTGGAGAACGGTTTCGATCAGCTCCGACGCGGCGGCAGCGTTCGGGAGATCGGACGGCGCGTCGACTGTGACCGCAAAGCCATCGCTTCGCATTGCATCGGCGATGGCGCGAAGCGGCGCCTCCACGCCTGTTGTCGCATTTTCCGCGGCCACCGCCATGTCGGCCCGCGCGAGATGGAGCAGCCGCTCCAGCAGCAGCGACAGCCGCGCCGCGTCCGCCGCGGCATTGGCGAGGAAGCGCCGGCGCTCCTCCTCGCTCATCGTGCCCGCATGGTCCTGCAGCAATTCGATCGCCCCGCTGATCCCGGCGATGGGGGTCTTGAACTCGTGGCTTACCGCAGCGGCGAAGTCGCGCAGATAGCGGGAGCGGCGCTCGATCCGCTCGGCCATGGAAGCGAAATTCTCGTAGAGCGTGCGAATCTCGATCGCGGCCGTGGCCGGCGGGTCGGGCACGGTGATCGCGCCGTGCGCCACCTTCTGCGTGGCCTCGCCCAATGCCTCGATCGGGCGCGCGATGCCGCGCGAGAGCAGGCCGGCGAGCAGGACGAGCGTGCCGAGGATCAGAAAGATGCCGAGCAGGATGCGGCCGCCATCCTGATAGATGCCGAGGAAGAGGCCGCGCGGGCTACGCGAGACCATCACGGCGCCGACCACCTGGCCGTCCACCACCGCCGGCCGCACATGATGGACGCGGATGCCGGCGGCGCGGCTCAGGAACTCGCCCCAATAGCGGGCCTGATAGTCGCCGCGCTGGCGCAGCACCGTCGCGGTCCGTCCGGCCAGCGCTTCGCGCACCTCGGGCAGGGAAGCATAGCTGAGGCCGACATCGTCGCGGCCGAGCACGACCCGACCGTGCCGGTCGAGAATCCGGATCGCGGTCAGCGCGGCCCGCGCCGAGTCGGAGGCAATCGGGCGCAGCCGTCCGGCCACGGCGGCGGCGCGCGGGTCGACCGGGCCGGAGGGTGCCGCGGCGGGCTGCTCGCCGAGCACGTCATTGCGGCTCAGATCGATGGTCGGGCGCTCGGCTTTGAGCGGCTCTTTCGAGAGCCGGACCTGGCCGTCCGGCGCCCAGAAGCTCTTATAGGCGCTGCTCAGCACCATGGATTGCGCGATCAGCTCGGCCTCGGTCTGGCGGACGAGGGTGTTCTCGTAGACGCGGAGGAAGACCGCGCCGACTCCGGGGAGGGCGGCGACGAAGATGAAGGTCATCAGCAGGATCGTGCGCAGCCGCAGCCGCGGCCAGTGGCGCTTCAGTAAGTTCTTGAAGCGGCCGATCAAGCGCTTCCGCCCTGACAGGGACCGATCCGGTAGCCGATGCCGGCGCGGGTTTCGATGAGATCGGGTCCGCCGGCGGCCGCGAATTTGTGGCGGAGGTTGCGGATGTGGCTATCGATCGTGCGGTCGGTGATCGCGAAGCCGGGGCCGTGCAGCCGGTCGATGATCGCGTCGCGGGTAAAGACGCGCGCGGGCAGGCTGGCGAGGAGCAACAGCAGCTGGAACTCGGTGACGGTGAGCGAAATCGCCGCGCCGCCCCATTGCGCTTCCCAGCTCTGCGGATCGAGCCGGAGCTTGCCGTGGGTGACGGGCCGCAGCGGCCCCGCTTCCTCCCGCGCCCGGCCGCCCCGCTTCAGGATCGCGCTGACCCGCGCCACCACCTCGCGCGGCGAGAAGGGCTTCACCACATAATCATCGCCGCCCAGCTCCAGACCAAGCACCCGGTCGATCTCGTCATCGCGGGAGGAGAGGAACAGGATCGGCAGATCGTCCGACGCGCGCAGCTTCCGGCAGACGTCGAGGCCGTTCAGCCGGGGCATGTTGATGTCGAGCACAACGAGGTCCGGCCGTTGCGCCGCGACCGCCGCCAGCGCTTCCTCGCCGTCGCTGGCCTCCGAGGTCTGCATTCCCGCCTTGCCGAGCGCGAAGGCCAGGACCTGGCGGATGTGCGGATCGTCATCCACGATCAGGATCTTGTGGCTCATCGCGTACATCTCATTCACCGGACTTCATTCTCTGTCAAAGGGGCGGCCGCGCCATTGCCGCGCAACGAGGTCGGCATCGGCTCTTCTTCGGGCACGAAGGCACGCGCGTCGTCCTGATCGGCGGTGTTGAGGTCGGTGGGTGGTGGCGCTGCCGCCGGAACCTCGGCAGGCACCGGCACGCAATTCGTATAGACGCCGCCCGATGCCGGCAGGCGATGCTCCGCAATCAGGCGCTGCGCTTCGGACAGGCGATCGGCGCCGCGCAAGGTCCAGCCGCGCCAGTCGGCCTGCCGATCGGCCAGTTCACTCATGATCTGGACGCGCTCGCCCAGCGCGCGGGCGCGCAACGCGGCCGGCACGCCGGGCCGCGTCTCCAGCTCCAGCAGCGGCAGCAAGGCGGAGGGGCCGAGGTCGCGCAGATAGCAGATGTCCAGTTCGACGCCGCGGCCGCCGACATCGCCGGCATGGCGCACGTTCCAGGCTGCCGCGACCCGGCCGAGATCGACACAGGTGCAGGCCGCGAGCACCGCCAAAGCGGCGAGCATGTTGGCGTTGATCAGCCAGGCGCCGCTCTTCCCGCGCAGCAGGCGGAAGCAGATCAGCACCAGCCCGAGCGCGACCAGCCCCATCCAGATCAGGGCCGCGATGCGCAGCACGGTCAGCGAATAGGATTCAATATAGTCGACGGTCCGGTAGATGGTGGACGCCACGAGCAGCAAATTCTGCGCGATCCAGAGCGTGACCAGCAGCTTTACCCCGCTTGAGCGCGCAGTGGCGGAATCCGGCCGCAACGTCACCAGCACGAACAAGGCGGCGAGCAGGGCCGTCGCGATCAGTGGATAGGCCCCGCGATGCGCATAACCGGCCAGGGTCAGGTCGCCCGGCAGCGGCGCGCCGCTCCACAGAAAGGCGAGGTCGAGCCCGTTCTGCACCGTGAAAACGAGGTTGAAGGCGATCAGCGATAGCGTGACCGAAGCCGTCGTCACTCCGGGAAGCAGCTCCTTGCCCTCTCGCGGCACAGTGCCGTTACCGACGCCGAAACTCCCGCGCGGCGGGCGCACCAGGCTCCAGAATGCGAGGAAGATCAGGCCGGCGAAGATAATGCGGGCGAAAGCCTCTTCGCTGAAGGTCGCGTCGATGCGATTCAGGAAATCCGAGATCAGGGGGTTGGCCGCGGCGAACAAGGCGATGAAGAGCAAAGACCCCAGCACCGGTATGACCAAAGCCGCCACGATCCGTCCAAGGCTGCCCGCCCGCCGGCCGCGCGTCCGGTTCAATATGGCGAGGTCGCGGAGCGGCGCAAACGGGCTGAACATGCCGTGCACGACCATCCGGTGGGTCCAGCGCCAGCCGTCGCCGAACCTTTCGGCGCGGCACAGCAAGGCAGCGAGGCTCAGCATCGTCCAGTAGAGTGACAAAGCGAGCAGGCCCGGATCGGCGACAAGGACCAAAGCGAAGAAGGCCGCCGCCGCCAGCGCCGCCCGCGATGCGCGGTTCCGCCAGAGCAGGGGCCGGAGCAGGACCGCCGCGACCAGCAGCAGCAACGCGAAGCCGCCAATCGTCGAGCCGCCACGCTGCATGACAAACAGCTCTTGCGCGACCCCGGCGAGCGCGAGAGCGCCGATCAGTTTGGCGAGAAAGCTCCAGTTCCGTAACGCGCGCCGCGGCTTTCCGTCCGTGTCGACCATGATCGTCCCCTTGGTTCGGTCGGGACGGTCAATGGCAAAGGCGGGTTCAGCCCTGGTCCGCGCGCCATGGCGCCGCAGCGCTGTTTATGTGCAGGAGCCGTGCAGTTGGTGTTCGGGCCGCGATCAGCGCGCCGCGGCTGAGGTCAGCGCGGTGCTGTGGGGCTGCGCATCAGCGCGTGCGCTCGTCACGGTCGCGACCGTGCCCAGCGACGTGAGGAACAGGACGGAGAGGATCACGCCGATCCGGCGGGCTTGCGGCTGCCGGTTGCGGAGAGGGTCGCGAGCGAGCGGCCGTGGAACGCCTTTTCCATCACCACGATCGCCGGCTCGGCGATGCCGCGCTCGTGGCCGTACTTGCGCGCCACCTTGATCGCGGCCTCGTTCGCCTCCAGGCCGGAGTTGCAGAAGAACACCTCGT
>Ga0268266_10001356_pt1 | contig 29568 bp, 20 predicted proteins | sample KBSS13metaG_FD_190356 | JGI IMG/M metagenome (GOLD analysis project Ga0268266, IMG submission 190356) | Switchgrass rhizosphere microbial communities from Kellogg Biological Station, Michigan, USA - KBS S1-3 metaG (SPAdes) (version 2) | ecosystem: Host-associated > Plants > Roots > Rhizosphere... | reverse complement strand
CGCGAGCAGCGCGTCCAGGACGGCACGCGGCGTGAGCGAGGTCTCCCCCACGGCAGCGGCGTTCAGGAACATCGCCTGCGGACCGGACACACCGACAGGGACGGTTTCGTAGTAACGGGAAACGGCGAGGTTGCCGAGAAGGCCGCGCAGCGCGGCCACCGCGAAGTTCAGGTGGGCGCGCCGGTCACCGACGTTGGAGCCCAGTGAGACGGCGCAGGCGGCCAACGGTTCGACTCAGCGACTACTCAATCCACCGCGAGGACAGCACCTCGCCGTGGGACGGACCGACTTGCGCGCCGCGACGGCCCAGCAGATCCTGACGGCCCGCCAGCGCCTGTTCGAAGAAGCGCTTCTGCTCCAGGGTCTCGCCGAGGATGACGCGCAGCATCTTCGCGTGACGCGCGTTGGTCAGCTCGTCGATGCGCGGACGCCAGCGGTCCACGAAGCGCTGGGCCTCCTGCACATCCTGCTCGAACACGGCCTTTGCCGCCGCATCGCCCTTGCCGCTCGCGGTCCGGACGGGCTCGCTGACGTCGGCGACGGTCCCGCCCAGTTCGGTGATGGCGGTGGCCACCCACGTGAGCTGCACGTCTTCGCGGTTGATGATGTATTGGTAGGTGTTGTTGGCGTCGTATTGCGCGATGAGCCGCGCGCCGGCCTGGTGCTGCAGCATCATCGTGAGCTTCTCGCGGTAGAACTCCTGGAGAAGCGCCAGCAGCCCAGTCACGAGTTCTGCTTTTCTTTGCAGGTGATGCAGACGCGGGTCCAGGGAATCGCGTTGAGCCGCGCGGGCGCGATCGGCTCACCGCAGTCGCGGCACATGCCGTACGTCCCTTTTTCCATGCGCCACAAGGCTTCCTCGATCGCCTGCAGGATCTTGGCGTCGGTCTGCTTCAGCTTCAGCGCGATGTGCACTTCGTTGTTGCCGCTCGCCTGATCCGCCATGTCACCCTGGCGGGTGTTGTTATCCATCGACGCCTGCAGCGGCTTGATGCCGCCCGCTCCTAAAATCTCAGTCCGTTTCTTGAGGAGCGCGTCCTTGAATGTCTGTTCGTCCATTGGGTTTGTCACTCCCGCCCCTGATGTCGCTTTCTGGGCCTGCACAACATCACATCATAGCACTACGGGGTCAGATCTCGATTTTCTCGCGGCCCATCACGCTACGAGAAAATCGAGATCTGACCCCGACGTCCCTGTTATTCCGCTCGGAGCGTCGCGAGCGGCTTGTTTCTCAGGACGTCCAGACTGGAGACGACGCCGATGACGGCGACGAGCAGCGCCGTCAGCAGCACGCCGCCGATATGTTCACCGGCGAACAACCGCCACGGAATCTCCAGCGCATACCGGCTCACGCCCCATGTCAGTCCGATCGCGCCGAGCGAGCCGATCAATCCAGCCAGCGACCCGAGCACGCCGTACTCGAGCAGCAGCATGCGCGCGATCGTCCGCGTGTTCGCGCCGAGCGTCTTGAACACGGCCGCTTCGTAGACGCGTTGAAATTTCGTCATGGCGACGGCGCCGATGAGGATCAGGCCGCCGCTGAAGAGCACGAGGCCGCCGACGACCGTGATAGCCAGGGTCACCTTCGACATGACGTCGCGGATGGTGTCGAGCACTTCGTGGAAATCGATGATCGAGACGTTCGGAAAGCGCTCGACCAGGTCGTGCTGGAAGCGGGCCCGCGCGGCAAGTCCCTCCGGTCCCTTCAGCGGCGTGACGAAAGTCTGCGGCGCCTGATCCAGCACGCCAGGACGGAAGACGAACACGAACCCGCCGTTCCTCGACTCGCGCCACTCCACGTCGCGGATGCTGGTCACCCGCGCCGATATGATCCGCCCGAGCACGTCGAAGCGCATCGTGTCGCCCACGTGGAGGCGCGCTCGATCCGCAATCATCTTCTCCACCGAGACTTCAGCATCCGCCGCAGGGCTGTTCCAGAACGCCCCCTGAATCACGCGTTCGTTCTGTTCCAGGTGATCGCGGTAGGTGATCGTGAACTCGCGGCCGATCGAAGCGCCTTTTTGACGCACTTCGTCGGCACCCTCCAGGTTGGTCTCCGACCCGGCGACGCCAACGACTCTCGCGCGAAGCACCGGAATCAGCTGGTAATCCCCCGCGCCATGCGCGGGATCTCCGAGAAACGCCCTGACTCCGTCGGCCTGCCCTTTCTGGATGTCCAGCAGGAACATGTCAGGTGCGTTCGCCGCCACCTGCAGCGAGAACTCGTCGAGCAGGCTCGCCTGCAGCGATCGCACGCCGACGATGAAAAAGGCGCCGAGACCAACGGCCAGCAGAATCACCCGCGTCTGGTTCCCGGGACGCGACAGGTGGAGCACCGCGTGACGCAGGGGGAACGATCGCGAATTTGCCATCGGTGCGATGAGGGCGACCAGCGCCCGGCCCGCCAGGTGCAGCACCACGGCGAGCCCCGCGAACCCGAGGCAGACGACGATGCCGACCTTGAACGAGGCCGCTTGCCAGGCCGTGAGCGCGACCAGCGCCAGCGAAACGACGGCAATCACGGCCATGCCGGCCCAGTCGCGCGCGCGCCGGACGCTTTCGTCGCGCAGAAGCAGCGATGGTTTGATGAACCGCACATGAAGGAGCGGCACCACCGAGAACAGGAGGGACACCAGCACGCCGATGGCGATGCCCTGGATCGACGCGCTCCAGCTCACGCCGTAGTGAGCCTGCGCGAGAATCGATGTCGACGAGCCGAGCATCCAAGGAATCGACGCGAGGACGCCCCGGGCCATGGCCACGCCGAGCAGGCTGCCCGCCAGGCCGAGCGTCATCACCTGAAGAATGTAGACGGCGATGATCTGGCCGCTGCGTGCACCGAGGCATTTCAGGACCGCGATGCTGCGGATCTTCTGGAGGATGAAGACCCGTGTAACGCTCGAGACAGCGATCCCGCCGAGGATCACGATGATCAGGCCGACGAGGCTCAAGTAGTTCTCAGCGCGATCGAAGTCGCGCCCGACCTGATCTTCGGTGGAACGGAACGATCGCGTGTTGATGAAGTCGTCCTTGAAGTCCTCGCGCAGCAATTTCACCAGCGGCTCGACGCGCTCTTCCGGCATCTTGACCAGCATCGCGCGGCGCGCGCGGCTGCCGAACCCGAGCAGGCCGGTCGACGCCAGATCCTCGTAGGCGATGATCACGCGCGGACCGAGGCTGAACTCCCCCATGCCGCGCCCCGGCTCCCGAACGATGACGCCGCGGATTGTGAAGGCGGCCTGGCCGATCACGATCTCGTCGCCGACGGCCACGTCGATCGCCGTCAGCAGTTCCGGACGCACGAGCACGCCGTGGCCGGCCAGCAGCGCCGGCGAGTACGTCTGTGAGCCCTGCAGCTCGATGCTGCCGTAGAGCGGAAACCGCGGCTGCACCGCTCGCAGCTCGGTCATCTTCGCGACGACCTTCGCTCGATCCGCCGGCCTGACCATCGTTGGCGTCTCGATCGTTTCGGTGCGCTCCGCCATGCCCGCGTCGGCGAGACGACGATCGATCGTCGCGCGCGCATCCGGTGTCCACTCGCGATTGGTGCTGATGAGCACGTCGGCCGCGATCAGCGACTTCGCTTCGGAGCCGAACACGCCGCGAACGCTCTGGATGACCGAGCGCAGGGCGACAATCGCCGCCACGCCGACCGCGATGCAGATGAAGAAGAAGAACAGACGCCGCAGCGACGCCCGCGTTTCCCGAACCGCCATCCGCAGCACGAACATCATGATGCTTCGTGTGGACGCACTCGGGCGTCGGCCATCGACGCGGTCGTCGGCGTCGCCGCAACCGGCGGGTGGAGCGGCAACGTGCTCTCAACCACCCGTCCGTCGCGCAGAACGAGCCGCGCATCCGCCATCGCCGCGAGCTCGGCGTCGTGGGTCACGAGCACCAGGGTGGTGCCGCGTCCTGCGTGGATGGTCCGCAACAAATCCATGATGTGGCGGCCGTTGGCGGTGTCCAGGTTGCCGGTCGGTTCATCGGCGAGGACGATCTTGGGGTTGTTAGCGAGCGCGCGGGCGAGCGCGACCCGCTGCTGCTCGCCGCCCGAGAGCTGCGACGGATAATGATGCGCGCGGCCCGTCAGCCCGACTTCTTCCAGCAGGCGCTCGGCGCGCGGACGCGCGTCTGCGACGCCGGCAATCTCCATCGGCACCGCGACGTTCTCATAGGCAGTCAAGGACGGAATGAGGTGGAAGAACTGGAAGACGAATCCGACCTTCTCACCGCGCAGCTTCGCGAGCTCGTCTTCGCCCAGTTTGGTGATGTCCACGTCGTCGATCAGCACGGAACCGGACGAAGGCGCGTCGAGGCCGGCAATCAATCCCAGCAGCGTCGACTTCCCGCTGCCGGACGGGCCGACGATCGCCACGAATTCCCCGTGCGGAATCTGAATCGACAGCGGGTGGAGGATGGTGAGCGGCTCGCTGCCGCTCATGACCGTTTTCGAAACGTCGCGCAGCTCGATCATGTATTGGGCCGTTTCCCGGCTTCTGCAATGGGCTTCAGGATCGCCCACACGTTGTCGGCCACGATCCGCGCGCCCGCGGCCGTGGGATGGATACCGTCTCGTTGGTTGAGTGTTTCGTCGCCCGCTACACCCTGCAGCAGGAACGGCACGAGCGCCACGCGGTACCTGGCCGCCAGCGCCGGATACACCTTATGAAACGAGACGATGTAATCGCGGCCGTAGTTCGGCGGCGCCTCCATGCCCGCGAGAATCACCGTGATGCCCCGCGCCTGTCCGCGCTCGATGATCTGCGCCAGATTCGCCTGGAGCTCGTCGGCGGGCAGCCCGCGCAGCCCGTCGTTTCCTCCCAGGGCGATGATCAGGATACGCACGTCGCCCTCGAGCGCCCAGTCGAGCCTTGCCAATCCGCCGGCTGAGGTGTCCCCCGACACGCCGGCGTTCACCACTTCGTAGTTGAGCCCGGCCTCGTCGATCCGCTCCTGCAGAAGAGCGGGATACGCGGCGGCCTTTGCGACGCCGAGCCCGGCCGTCAGGCTGTCGCCGAGGATGGCGATGCGCGGACGACTCGCCGCCGCCGGCTTCGCGGGAGCGGGAGGCGTCGCACTCGTCGACGCAACGTCCCGTGATGGCGCGCGCGTGACGTCCCGATCGTCGCTGCGTGTGGAGCATGCGGCGACCGTGACCGCGAGCGCCGCCGCCAGCCAGAATTTCATCTTCTCTATGTTACGTCGTCGGCTCCGGCTGTGTGGAAATTCGGGCCGGACCTGCGCTCTTGACGCACCCTGCCCCTCACTAATTCTGCGCTTGGCCTGTCAGGCCTGACCTCTCTTCGTCGCCGACGGCCCCTATAAGCTCACGTTCGTCGAGGGCTATCAGCCCGTCGCGCGATCGCCGCCGCGATTCGCGCCTCCAACAAATCACTGTCTCGGGTTCTCCCACGCGGGGACTCCCGACTTCTTGTCGGTGACACGAGGTGCTCTGTGCGTTGGCGTTCTCTGGCGATCGCAATCGTTCTCTCCCTGTTGGCCGGCGCCATCTTCGATCATGCTTCCACGTGGGCAGCCGGGCCGTCAGCCGTCTACAGGCGCTACTTTGCGGACGGCTCGACCGGACCGCTCTTCGACACCCGATTCGCGATCGCCAACCCTGGAACACGCGCGGCCAACGTGATCCTGACGTTCGCGCGAACCGACGGCCGACTGTTCATCCGCAGGCTGGTGGTCGCGCCGAGCTCACGCACGGCCTTCTCGCCGGCATCGATGGCCGGACTCGAGGACGCCGAGTTCGGCACAACGGTCGAGGCCGACCAGCCGTTGATCGTGGATCGCACGATCACATGGGATTCAACGACGTACGCGGGCCGCGCCGACGCCGGCGCGGCGGCGCCTTCCACAACCTGGTTCCTTGCAGACGGCGCCACCCACTCTGGATCGAATCTTTACTACGCGATACACAATCCCGGCGCTTCGCCAGCCGACGTGACGATTCAGTACCTTCTGCCGTCCTCGCAGGAGAGGCGGACGAAGAGGTATTACGTTGCGCCACACAGCCGGTCGACGGTTTGGGTGAACGAGGAGGCGCGCACCGACTCCCGGCTGTCCGATCTGAACAACGCGGATGTGTCGGCCGCCGTGTCCTCGACAACCCCGATCGTCGTCGAGAAGACGATGTACATGAGTCGTCCAGGCAGAACATACGGCCCGGCGCTCAGCGGCGCCGCGGCTCCAGGAGTGTCCACCACCTGGTTCTTCGCGGAGGGCGCGACCGGATCGGCGTTCGGCATGTTCCTCGTGATGATGAATCCGGCGGACGCCGACGCGCTGATTGACGCGCGCTACCTGTTGCCGTCGGGCGATCAGGTCACCAGGACGTACGCCGTCCCCGCCCGGGGCCGGCTGCCGGTCCGCGTCGACCTCGAGGATCCCCGCCTGGCCGGAACACAAGTCGCAGTCATTCTTATGTCAGCCAACGGCGTCGGCATCGTCGCCGAGCGATCGATGTTCTGGCCTGGACCCGCCGCGGGCGACTGGAAGGGAGCGACGGCGAGCACTGGCACGACGGCCGCCGGGTCACGGTGGGGCATCGCCGCCGGCGAAGTCGGTGGTCCACGGCGCACGCGGACGGAAATTCTCGTCGCGAACACATCGCCGACCGCTGGGTCAGTCGCGGTCACGCTGTTGTTCGAGAACGGAAGCCGCGACCGGAAAGTATTTCTCGCCGGCACGATGAAAAGGTTCACCGTCGATGTCGGCCGTGAGTTTTCCTCGGCGGACGGCAAGCGGTTCGCCGTGGTCGTCGAGAGCATCGATACGCTTCCAGCCGATCTCGTCGTCGAATGGTCGATGTACGCCGACGGACCAGACCAAGGATCGACTGTCGGCTGGAGCGCACCCGCGTCGCCTCTCGATGAAGCCCACGCTGGTTCGACGACCAGCACTTCAGATGACGCTGCGGCGTCCCGAGGTGGAGTCGCGGGACGGTTCGCCGCCGCCGAGGCGACGCCTTCGCCGGCCGGCAGCTTCAATATCAAGGTCGTGACCGATGCCTCGCCCGATCTGTCCGACATGGACAGCCTGATTGCGAGCACGACGTCGCGATGGCCGACGACCGACCAGAAAGTGTGGGCGCTCTTTTATTGGAGCCACATCCTCAAGCGGCAGACGCCGCCGATCACGTTGCACGGATTCGACGTCACCGATCCCATTCGCAACCTGGTCGACTACGGCTACACGATGTGCAGCACCACGTCCGGCATCAACCAGTCGCTCTACGACGCGCTCGGCCTGGAACACCAGTACTGGGACATCTGCAATCACACCGTGTCTGCCGTCCAGTACGACGGGAAGTTCCACATGATCGACACGTCGATGTCCAATCTCGTGACGCTGGACGATGGCGTGACGCTGGCGTCGGTACCGGAAGTGGCCGCTGATTCGGCTCGTCTACTACGGGAGCACAGCGTATATTCCACGAGCCCGAACGGCTTCCTGACGGGGACCGACACCGGACGCCATCTGAGCGACATCGTCAGCCCGGAGGACGGCACGATCGCCGCCGGCTTTGCCGCCGACTTCTGCAGCAACGGGCTCAAATACCGCGACTACTACTACAACTGGAATCGGGGCCACCGGTACGTGCTGAACGTCCGTGAAGGCGAATCGTATACGCGTTACTACCGCCCGCTCGGTACCAGCGCCGACTACTGGATCAGCAGCGAGAAGATCGCCAACGCCGATCCTTCAACCACGTTCCAGATTGATCCCCTGAACAAGTTCGGGCTGCGCGGAAACGGCAGTTGGGTCTTCTCTCCGCCGTTGACGACGAACGCGTGGAGCGCGGCCGCGTACCGCTCGGACAACATCGTCCTGGCCGCAGGCGGGCTCGAACCTGCCGATCCGGCCCAGATGGCAGAGATCGTCTACAAGGTGCAGGCCGCCGATGTGATCGCGTCGCAAAGCGTTCAGGCACAGTTCTCCAGGACATCGGCGTCAGCGATGGCGTCCATCGCCCTCAGCCTGAACCACGGCGTGACCTGGCAGACGATCGGCGACCTCGGAAGCACCGTCGCCGCGGTCGTGCCGGTCACTATCAACCTCCGCGATCAGGTGAACGGCGCGTACGAAACCCTGATTCGCGTGCAGATGACGTCCGATCCGGCGTCGCCCACGACCATCGAATTAACTGGCATGACGATTTCGACGGTCACACAGGTGAACGCCAAGGCGCTGCCACGCCTCAACATCGGCCGCAATCAGGTCTTCATCGGCGAAGGCGATCAGTCCGACTCGATGGTTCTCTGGCCCGATCTGCGAGGCACTCTCTGGGCGAAGGACGCGTACGACTCGAGCAACATCGCCGCGCAGGCGGTCAACGTCCCTCGCAAGTACTCCGCCGTGGTGTATCCGTCCACGTTGAATCAGGACGCCTATCTCACCTACAAGATGGAGGCGCCCACCGACATCACCCGGCTGGTCTATGGTGCGCGCTTGTATAACTCGCGTGCCGGTTCGTACATCGACTTCCTGCACTCCTTCGACAACGGCGCGACCTGGATTCCCTCCTATCGATTGAGCGATACGAACAAACCGTTCGACGTCATTCACTACGAAACGATCACGAACATACCGCCGGGCGTGAGACGCGTGCTGTTCAAGTACCTGATTCACAACACATCGACGGCAGGTCCCGGGAGCGCCAGCGGGCTCTATGCCGTGCGGATGGAGGCGGACTACCAGCCGCCTCAAGGCGGCGGACGGCCAATCGACGTCACCTTCCGCTGGAAGGAAGTCCAGACCGATCGATCGCTTGCCGATCGCAGCTTTCGGCAGCGAGTCGCGGCCTTTCCCACTACGGTGACGATCGACGTCGGCGGCAGCGATCATCCGGTGATGGAATCGCTCAAGGTGAACGTCGAGGATCCGTCCGACGCGACCCCGTTCGGATATGGTGACGGCGTCGACGTCGGCGGGGAGCGCTACGTTCCGATGCGAAGAGCTGAGGGCACGAACGTCGCCGTCAACAAGCCCTACACCGCGTCACGCCCGCCATCCGGTTTCCAGAGCTCGGCGCCGGCCGCCAACACCACGATCCTGACCGACGGCATCGTCGGAGGGCCGGTGACGGGAAGCAACTACTACTGGTGGGGACAGTGCTGGTCGTCGGGATCGACTGTCGATCTTCAGGTCGATCTGGGTCTGTCTCAATCCGTGAGCGCATTCCGCGCGCACATGTTCGGATACCCGTTCTGGGACGCGTTGAAAGGCCAGGTTCAGGATCGCGTCGAGATCCTCACGTCGGTCGACGGCATCGACTTCGTTTCTCAAGGCCTGTTACCGACTTCTCTGTGGAAGAAGGACATCCCCATCAACTACATGCTGCAGGACGACGAGACGGCCACCGGATGGAACTTCGAGCAGACGCTGGCGTCGGCGGTGCAGGCGCGCTACGTGCGCTACCACATCACGCCCAGGCGCAATCTCTGTCTCAGTGAGCTTCAGGTGTTCGATCGGATCGACTACCAGCCGTTCGATCTGCGCATCGCCCTGCCGGAGAGCGTACCGCCACCGGCGAACTCACCGCCGTCGGTGATCATCACCAGCCCGCAGAACGATGCTCAGTTCGAGCAGCCGGCACCCATCATCGTCGCTGCCGATGCGCAGGATGTCGATGGGAACCTCTCACGCGTCGAATTTTTTTCCGACGCCACGTCGATCGGAATTGCGACGGCCGCCCCGTATCAGGTGACGTGGGCAAACGCCCCGGTCGGCCGTCATTCGCTGACGGCGCAGGCGACCGATGCGGCCGGAGCATTCACGGCTTCAGCGCCTGTCGAGGTGACGGTAGTCACTCCGACAACAACACCACCGGGCAACGGTATCGACGAGATCGTCCTCTACGCTGCGGCATCGCCGCTGATTGTGGATGGATGGAGCGTGATCGGAGACGCGACCGCGGCCGGCGGTTTGCTCCTGCAGAACCCGGATCGCGGGGAAGACAAAGTCCTCACACCGCTGGCGTTTCCGCCACAGGCCTTCGAATTGACGTTCACCGCCGACGCCGGCAAGCCCTATCGGTTGTGGTTGCGGGGCAAAGCGCAAGGCGACAGCTACAAGAACGATTCGGTCTTCGTGCAGTTCGATCACAGCGTGGACGCCTCCGGAAATCCGATGTGGCGCACGAACGGCTCGAGCGCCGCCAGCGTGATCATCGAGGAGTGCGACGGTTGTGGACTCCAGGGCTGGGGCTGGGCCGATACCGGATACGGCCGCTCGACGCCAGGTCCCCTCGTGTCTTTCGCGCAAGCAGGAGTGCAGCACATTCGGATTCAAGCCCGCGAGGATGGCCTCGGCATCGACCAGATCGTTCTTTCCGCTGTCAAATACATGAGTCTGTCGCCGGGTTCTACCAAGGACGACACGACAATCCTCGCAGCGACACAGCCAGGCACCGGGCCGCCGGAACCGATCAACGACGTCGTGCTCTATCCCGGCATCGACGGCGAGGTGGGCGGCGGATGGTCGATGGTCGCGGACACGACGGCCGCCGACGGCATCCGCCTCCAGAACCAGAACTCAGGGCAGCCCAAGCTGTTGACGGCTCTGGCGAAACCTGCGCAGTACTTCGACGTCGTGTTCTATGCCGACGCGGGCAAGCCATACCACGTGTGGGTGCGCGGGATCGCGCAAGGAAACAACTACAACAACGATTCGGTTTTCGTGCAGTTCGACCACAGCGTCGATGCCTCGGGCACCCCGATCTGGCGAATCGATACAGAGTCGGGGACTCCGGTAATCCTCGAGGATTGCAGTCAGTGCGGTGTCGAGGGTTGGGGGTGGGCCGACAATCGGTACGGTGCGAACCTTCTCGGGCCGGACGTCTATTTCGGGTCGTCCGGGCTTCAGCGGCTTCGGGTGCAGGTGCGCGAGGACGGCCTGGGAATCGATCAGATCGTGTTGTCCGCGATGACCTATCTGAATGCGAGCCCGGGCGCGATCACTAACGACATTATTATTGTTCGTCGCTGACGCCGTCGAGCTGACGCTCGAGCGATTCGATCGCCTGCTGCAGCATGCGGACGTGGGCCGGCGTGCGCGCCGACGCGAGATCGGACCTGGCGCGAGCCAGCGCCAGCTCTATCGTTCGGCGCTTCGCTAACGATTCCCGCTCCTCCGGGGTCAGAGCGCGGCCCAGCTGTGTCTTCCGCTCTTTCTCGGACTGCTGGAACTCGACGTCCTTGCTTTCGAATCCTCGCGCCATACGACGACTACAGTATTCTATCGGCATGCACAGCGCTCACGAGCTGATGACGCGTTGGCCGGCCCTCGATGTCCCCGAGAAGCGCGACCGGCTGCAGAACTCGCTTCGCCTCTCACCTGCCGTCGCCGGATCGGTGTCGAGTGCAACAGCCGCTGCGGAGCGAGCGGCGGCCGGTTTGTGGAAGGGCGACCCGACTGTCTGGAGCGGCGACGAAGGCACGCAGAAAGAGATCGCCGATCGACTCGGATGGATGAGCTCCCCGCTGTTGATGGCCGATTCGATCGAACGGCTGCACACGTTTGCCGGCAGCATCAAGCGGAACGGGTTCAACGACGTGGTCCTTCTCGGGATGGGCGGATCGAGCCTCGCGCCGGAAGTCCTGCGTGCGGTGATTGGCGTCGCGCCCGGCTGGCCGCGCCTGCACATGCTCGACTCGACCGACCCGGCCGCCGTCCGCGCCGCCGCCACCCCCGAGGAGCGCACCTTATATCTAGTGGCCAGCAAGTCGGGCACCACGATCGAGCCGAATTCGCTCGCCGCCCATTTCCGTCAGCGGCTGCAGGACGCCGGAGTGCCGCGCTGGTCCGATCATTTCGTCGCGATTACCGACCCCGGCACCGAGTTGGAGCGCCGGGCGCGCGCGGAACACTTCCGCGATCTGTTCATCAACCCGGAGGACATCGGCGGACGATATTCCGCACTCTCCTTCTTCGGCATGGTGCCGGCGGCCCTGATGGGACAGGACGTGGCGGCGATCATCGGCTGGTCGCTTGCGATGCTGGCGGCCTCTGAACCGGGCGGTGCCGGTGCTCTCTCGAATCCGGCGGTCGCGCTCGGCCTTGTGATGGGCGCCTGCGCGCGTACGGGTCGCGACAAGCTCACGCTGATCGCGCCTCCCGAACTCGACGCGTTCGGTCTCTGGGTCGAACAGCTCATCGCCGAGAGCACAGGCAAGCACGGCCGGGGCATCGTCCCGATCGCCGGCGAGCCGCTCGGCAGTCCCGACGTCTACGGGGCGGATCGTGTGTTCGTACGCTTGCGATTGCCCGATGCGTCAGGCGAGGAACAGCGCGACGCCCAGGTCGCGGCCATCCGCTCGACTGGCGCGCCGGTGGTCGACATCGAGCTGCCGGAGCTGAAGGCACTCGGCGCCGAGTTCATGCGCTGGGAAATCGCGACCGCGATCGCGGGCGCCTTGATCGATATCAACCCCTTCGATCAGCCGAACGTCCAGCAGGCCAAGGACGCCACCAACGGTCTGCTGCGCGAGTTCAAATCGAAGGGACGGCTGCCCGTCGCGGCGCCCGACAAGGCCGTCGGCAGTCTGGCGCTGACGCTGACGTCCGCGGCGCGTTCGGCGCTCGCAACCGCCGGAGCCGACGCGGTGCTCTCACTGCTGAAGCCTGGCGATTATTTCGCGTTGCTGGCCTACGTGGGACCGGATCCCGCGCTGGCCGAGGCGCTGCAGCGGTTCCGCGACGACGTGCGCGACCTCGCGCGCGTGGCGACGATGTTCGGCTACGGTCCACGGTACCTGCATTCGACTGGACAACTGCACAAAGGCGGACCGGACAGCGGCGTCTTCGTGCTGATTTCAGCGACTCCGGTCGAGGATGTCGCCATTCCTGGTGAATCCTTCTCCTTCGGCACTCTCGAGCAGGCGCAGGCGACGGGCGATTTCGCATCGCTCGACGCCGCCGGCCGGCGGGCCGTCCACGCGCATCTCCCCTCGCAGGATCCGGCCCTCATCCGGGCGCTTGCCGACACGCTGCTCACCGGTGTGAAATCCGGCTGAGCCCGCGCGCCCTCAAATCGTGTCAGAGTTGAAGCACATGCAAATTGGATTCATCGGACTGGGCCGGATGGGCCTGAACATGGTCACGCGACTGCAGCGCGGCGGCCATTCGGTGGTTGCCTACGATCGCAGCGCCGACGCCGTGTCACGCGCGGAAGCCGCCGGCGCGAAAGGCGTGTCCACGCTGGACACGCTCGTCGAGGAGCTCTCACAGCCTCGTGCCGTCTGGGTGATGGTGCCGTCCGGCGAGCCCACCGAGTCCACGGTCAGCGCGCTCGCCAGGGTGCTCTCTCCCGGCGACACCATCATCGACGGCGGCAACACGAACTTTCACGACGATGTGCGGCGGGCTCAGGTGCTCGGGGCGAAGCGCATCGACTACGTGGATGCCGGCACCAGCGGCGGCATCTGGGGTTTGCAGGAAGGCTACTGCCTGATGGTCGGCGGCAAGGCCGACGTGTGCAAACGGCTGGAGCCGGTGTTCCTGACGCTCGCGCCGACCGACGGGTACCTGCACGTGGGGGATCACGGCTCTGGCCATTACGTGAAGATGGTTCACAACGCCATCGAGTACGGGCTGATGCAGGCCTATGCCGAAGGCTTCGAGCTGATGCACGCCAGCGATTTCAAGATCGACCTCGGCGCCGTTGCCGGCCTCTGGAATCACGGCAGCGTCGTACGCTCGTGGCTGCTCGAACTGGCCGCACGAGCCCTGGCGGAAGACGCCGACCTCTCGGGGCTGAAGGGCTACGTCGAGGACTCAGGAGAAGGACGCTGGACGCTGCACGAGGCGATCGATCGCGGCGTGCCTCTGCCGGTTACGTCCGCCGCGCTCTTCACCCGGTTCCGCTCGCGGGCCGACAACCCCTTCTCCGAGCGGATGCTCGCCGCGCTCCGGAATCAGTTCGGCGGACACGCCGTGAAGAAATCTTCGTGACGATCGTCATCTTCGGCGGAGGCGGCGACCTCGCGCACCGCAAGCTGCTGCCCGCACTCTACAACCTCCAGGTCGACGGCCTGCTTCCGAAGGACGTCGTCATCGTCGGCGTCGGCCGCAAGGAGATGAGCGACGACGCCTACCGGCAATTCGCGAAAGACGGCATCACGCAGTTCTCGCGCCGGCCGATCGAGGAGAAGGCCTGGCAGACGTTCGCCTCCTCGCTCTTCGCGGCGACCGCGACGATTGACGGCGAGAGCAACATGGGGCCGCTCGGCTCGCGCCTCGACATCATCGAGCACGAACGCAATCTCAAGGCGGAGCGCATCTACTACCTCGCCTTGCCGTCATCGCTCTTCGTTCCGACGGTCAAACAACTGCAGAAAGCCCACTTCGTCAGCCGCAGCAACGGCGCCCGCACCCGGATCGTCGTCGAGAAACCAATCGGCACGGATTTGAAAAGCGCCTGCGCCATCAACGACGCGATCGCGGAAGTGTTCGACGAGCCGCAGATTTACCGCATCGATCACTATCTGGGTAAAGAAACCGTTCAGAACATCCTCGTGATGCGTTTCGCGAACAGCATCTTCGAGCCGCTCTTCAATCAGAAGTACGTCGATCACGTCCAGATCACGGTCGCCGAGGAAGAAGGCGTCGGCACGCGGGCGGGCTACTACGAGCAGGCCGGCGCTTTGCGCGACATGGTGCAGAACCACATGCTGCAGCTCCTGTCGCTGGTCGCGATGGAGCCGCCGCACTCGCTCGATGGCGATGTCATCCGCGACGAAAAGCTGGAGGTTCTGCAGTCCCTGCGGCCGCTGCGCGGCGCCGACATCGACACGAACGTCGTGCGCGCGCAGTACGCGGGCTACTCCACCGAACCGGGTGTCGCGCCGACATCGCGGATCGAGACTTACGTCGCGCTCCGGATCTTCATCGACAACTGGCGGTGGTACGGCGTCCCGTTCCTGCTCCGCACCGGCAAGCGGCTGCGTAAGCGCTCCAGCGAGATCTCGATCCACCTGAAGGAACTACCGCCGATTCTCTTCAACGCGAACCCGGACAAGCGGCTCGAGCCCAACATCCTGGCGATCCGTATCCAGCCCGACGAGGGCTTCTCGCTCGAAATCAGCTGCAAGCACCCGGGGCCGCGCATCGATGTCCAGCCGGTGAAGATGGATTTTCACTACGGCGAGCTGTTCGGCGCGTCGTCGCCCGAAGCGTACGAGCGGCTCCTGCTCGACGTCATGGCCGGCGATCCGACGCTCTTCATGCGGCGCGACGCCGTCGAAACCGCCTGGCGCTGGGCGATGCCGGTGCTCGAACGGTGGGCCGAGCAAACCTCGCCGCTGCCGACGTACGTTCCCGGTTCGTGGGGACCGGCTGAAGGCGATCGGCTCATCGAGTCGATCGGCCGGAAATGGCGGCCGCTCTGATGCGTTACCTCGTCACCGCACGCGTGAAGGCAGGACGCGCGGAGGCGCTCGAACACGCGATCGTCGACGGATCGCTCGGACGCGGGTCGGTCGCGGGCGACGAATATTTTCGCAACATGGACGCCGCCCGTCAGATGGACGACGGCCGCGTGCAATGGGTGGAGGTCTGCTACTGCCCGACGCCGCTGGCCGAGGAGCGGGAGTACTGGGAACCGTACTTCACGCTCGAGAAAGTCCAGGACGCGCATGCGCGCAGCCGATGCCGCGACTTGAACGGGACCGAGCCGTGGGCGTGCAGCGAATGCGACTGCACGGCGCGCCTCGATGCGAGGCTTGCGTCCAGGGGGCGGCCGTTTCGTTCCGCCAAGTAAGGTTTATACTCGCCGCGTGCCGTCGTCTTCCCTGCAGTCGCTGCTGACGCGCGCCGGCGCGTCGCTCGAGCGCGGCCTCGGCGCCGCGGCCGCTCAACTGCTCGCGCCGGCCTTGCGCACGTCGCTCACGCGCGACGAGGAGCTGACGGTCCGCTCGATGCTCGCCGAAGCGGCGCTGCTGCAGGACGATCTCGACCAGGCCGCAAACGCCCTCGGCCGCCCTCCGGACACGTTTCGCGACACCGTACCACCACGCCGTCTCTCCACTCTCTGGCGGCTGCACGGCCGGCTGGCGTCGGCGCGAGGCGATCAATCGCGCGCCATCGCGATGCACGCGCGCGCGCTGAAGCAGGCAGAGGCCGCGCACGACTCGGCCGGCATCGGCCGCGCGCATTACGAGCTCGGTCAGTGCTACCGCCAGGTCGGCGACGTCGCGATCGTGCGCGAGCACATCAGCAAAGCTGCGTCGGCATTGCACGCGGCCGGCGATCGGCGTCACCTCGCGCTGGTGCATTCGCTGTCCAGCATTTCGCTCGCGCAGCTGGGACGGTACGAAGAAGCCATGGTCGCCCTTCGGCATGCCGAGCGGCTTGCTGCTGCCGTGCAGGCCGAGGACGTATTGGCGACGGTCTGCGGCAACCAGGCGAACGTGATGATGCTGCAGCATCGTTACGAGCAGGCGCTCGCACTGGCGGAGCGAAGCGTGTCGCTCCACGAATCGCACGGCTCCGGACATGGTCTCGCGGTGGCGCTCGCCACGCTCGGCCAAATCTGCGTCCGGCTCGGCGATCTCCGCCGGGCGGAAGAGGCCCTGCATCGTGCCCTCGAGGTGCGCAGTCCGATTCAGTTCCACGAGACGACGGGAGCTGTGTTCGACACCCTGGCCCAGATTCATCTGATCCGTGGGCGTTACGACACAGCGAGCGACTTCCTCGGCCGCGCGAGCGAAGCATTCGGCGCCTACGGACGGCAGACCAGCCAGTGGTACGAGTGGTCGGTGCGGGTGCTCGGGGCAAGGCTCGCGCTGCGCCGTGCAGCGCTCGACGACGCGCTCGCGCGCGTGGACGACATTCTCCAGGCGGGCGCGCCGCCGTTCGACGCGCTGCAGGCCACGCTCATCGCCGCCGAGGCCTTGGTCGCCGCGGATCGTCTCCCCGAGGCCGAACAGCGCCTTGCCGCCGCGGCCGAAATGCTCGATCCCACGATCGCCCCGGCCGCATGGGGAGAGTACTTGCGTCTCCGAGGCTCGCTGCACGCGAAGTTGAACAGCGGCGCCGACGCCTATCACGACTACTCGCAGAGCGCGGCGCTGCTCGATCTGCTCGGGGAGCGGTACCAGTCGGGACTCAGTCACCTCGCGCTCGGCCGGCTCGTTGCGGAAACCGGCGCTCGCTCCGTCGCGGAGCGCCATCTGAACAAGGCGCTCGAAATCTTCGAACAGCTCGGCGCCGCGCGCGACATCGACGACACGCACGTCGCGCAATCGCTGCTGACGTCAGTCGGCACGGGCCAGTACCTCATCTCGCCCGCCGATGCCGACGATGCCATCGTCCGGCGGATCGTGGATGCGGCCGCCCTTCCGAATCTGCTCGGGCGAGAGACCGCGGCATCATTGCTCGAGGCCGCGGTCGCCGACGGCGTGGTGATCTATGTCCGGCTGGCCGGTGGAGACGTTCGTGTGATCGCCACCGCGGGCTGGGAAGAAGAAACCGGGCGGATGATGGCGCGCTCAGCCGCCAACGGCAACGCATACGGCCGCGGCGTCATCGCCATCGAACCGCTCGGCCGGGACGCTGAGGGTCCGCGATTTGGATTGATCGCGTCGCCGCGTCCGATCGGACACCCGGTGATGCGCCGCCTGCGGATGATTGCGGCCGTGGCACGGCAGGGATTCGCGCTGTGCATGGCGCGCGACCGCCCTGTCGCTGTTGCGGGCCTCACCGTCGAGGCGCCGTCACTTGAGCCGCTGCTCCCGGGCTTCCTGTCCGCCAGCACGGCGATGACGCGGGTGGTCGAACAGATCCAGCGTCTGCAGGGAAACGATCTCACCGTCCTGATCACCGGAGAAAGCGGCACCGGCAAGGAACTGGTGTCGCGTGCCATTCACGTCGGTTCGCACCGGAGCGCCGGCACCTTCCTGCCCTACAACTGCACGACAACGGGCCGGGATCTTGCCGACAGCCAGCTGTTCGGCCATCGGCGCGGAAGTTTCACCGGAGCCGTGACCGATCAACCCGGGCTGATTCGCACGGCATCAGGCGGCACGCTCTTCCTCGACGAAATCGGCGACTTGCCGCTCGACGTGCAGCCCAAGTTGCTGCGCTTTCTCGAGCAGCACGAGATCATGCCGATCGGGGAGACAAAGCCGCAGCGCGTCGATGTCCGCGTGCTCGCGGCGACCAATGCGGATCTCGAACAACGGGTCGCCGAAGGCAAGTTTCGTGAGGATCTGTACTATCGCCTCAGCGTGATACGGATTCACGTGCCGCCGCTGCGCGAGCGGCGGGAGGAGATTCCGCACCTCAGCACGTTTTTTCTGCGCGAGGCGCTCGAGCGGCTCGGCAAACCGGACGTGCATCTCGGCTCGGAAACGCTGGATGCGTTCTCACAGTACTGGTGGCCGGGGAACGTCCGCCAGTTGAAGAACGAGATTCAGCGCGCCGTGGCGCTGAGCGCGCCGGGCGGCACCATCGATCCCGCTCATCTCTCCCCGGAAATCAGCAGCACCCGGCTGCCGCCCTCATCCGGCACGATCCGGGTGGCGAGGTCGGTGCCGAACCTGGCGTCCGCGGTCGAACAGGTCGAACGCGACCTGATCCAGGCGGCCCTGGACCGAGCGGACGGCAACATCTCGGAGTCCGCGCGCGCCCTCGGTCTCACCCGAAGGGGTCTGTACTTGAAGATCAAACGGCTGGGACTCGACGCCCGAACGGAGGAAGTCGATACGCACTGACGGCCGTCCGGCTCCGACGTCCCCTGTCAGAGTGCCCAGATTGCGGCTGTAGCAGCTACCTGAATCCGTCGATTTCTGGATACTGAATACTCAGTTACCAGCCTAAGTGAATACCCAGTATACTGTTTTCGCGACGACGGAAGTTTTTGTGATTTCTTTTAAATTGCTGCTCCATAGCGACTTAGCCTCAAAGCCCAATAATCGGTCTGCTCACAACTGCACGCGGCTCGACACTTGATAGTAGGTTGGTCGTCACTTCTCATCCTTGGGGGCCGACGTGAAGCACATTTGGACTGAACCGACACCGCCGAAGCGCACCGACTCGCCGAAACGCGGTGCGGAACGCCGGGCCGTTGCCTTGCCGGCCCGGCTCACGTGGAAGGATCAGCGCGGAACCACTCGCTTCGCCTCTGTCGTCACCCGGAACGTGAGCGCGCTCGGCGTGTACGTAGAATGTGACTCGCCGGTGTCGATTCCCCTGTTCCGGCTGGTGCAGTTTCAGCTCGAGCGCGATTCGTCCAAGAGCCAGCTGCTGCCCGAGACGCTTCAGCAGGGTCGCATCCTGAGCGCGGTCTACCGCATCTCGCCGCCGTCGGCATCACAGCCGCAGGGCCTGGCGCTTCGCCTGATGGTCGATCCCCGGCGCAACGCCGTCGCCGAGCCGCAGCGCGCAACGGCCTAGCCGTATCCGTCGTTCGTCGTTCGATGTTCGGCGTTCGTGGTTCCAGACCGCGAAAACGACGAACGGAGAACGACGAACCACGAACGACAAACGACGACCGACAAACGACTAGCCTCTCTTCCGCCAGTACCTCGCCAGCCCGCGCCAGTTCAAATCGAAACGTCCCGCGATTTCGTACGCCTGCGCCTCGGACTCGGTCATGCGGCGCCGCAGCTCACGCCGGATCTCATCGCTGAACCACGTTTCACGATCCTCGTCGCTGCCGGGTCGCTCCAGCGATGCCTTCGCCAGCCCGCTCGTGAGATCGAGGTGATCCATCATCTCGGTCATGTGAGGGCCGACCGGTGCGAACGGACCGAAATGCGTCAGGAACAGCGTCTCGGGATGCCAGGCGTTGATGCGGGCAAACCCGTCGCGCCACGCCTCCAGGTCGATGTCGGGCGGCGGCGTCGGCGGCAGGATGAATCGCCCGGCCTGGAGCCTGACGCCAGCCGTGTCGCCGACAAAGGCGATTCCCGTGTCGCCGCTGAAAAAGCTGACGTGATGCGAAGCGTGTCCCGGGGTGTAGGCGACATCGAGATCGCGGCCAGCGGCGGCGATCCGCTCGCCTCCGCGAAGGATCGTCAGGGACTCGGCAGGAACAGGACGCATCTCGCCCCACAGCCGATCCATGGCGTCACCCCACAGCCTCGACGCGCTCGCGATCAGCTTCGTGGGGTCGACCATGTGCGGCGCCCCCTTCTCGTGCACGTACACGCGCAGCGCCGGATTCTCGCGCACGAGGGTGCCTGTCGCGCCGGCGTGATCGAGATGAATGTGTGTCAGGAGCAGGGTTCGGACGTCGGCCATCGAAATGCCCGCTCGCTCGAGGCCGGCTCGCAGCGCCGGCAGCGTGCTCGAGGGTCCTGGATCGACGATCGCGACGCCACCGGGCCCATGGAGGACGGCAGAGGCGATCACGCCGGGCACGCCGCAGAAATTCACATCGAGGTACGAGAGTCCGGAAGCCAGTGCGATCATGAGTGACGATCCCGCCGCGCGCGCATGAATCCGATGATACCCGCCACGATGACGAGGGCGAGCGCGATCAGCCCGGTCCGGCCGATCCAGCGTTCGAGCGTGGCCCAGCTGTAGGCCAGAAAATAGCCGGCCGAAGCGACCGCCAGGCACCAGGTCACCGCGCCCGCCGCGTTGTATGCGAGGAAGACCGGCCACCGCATCGTGCTGCCGCCGGCGAGAACGGCGCCGACCACACGCAGGCCAGTGATGAAGCGCGCGGCGAACACCGTCTTCGGACCATGACGGTCGAAAAAGCGATCGAACTCGGCGAGGCGTTCGCGCGTCAGCCCGATGCGCCAGCCGTGACGCTCCGCAATCTGGCGGCCGCCACGACGCCCGATGAAGAAGCCGAGGTTGTCGCCGAGCGTCGCGCCGGCAATCGCCACCACGACGACCCAGAGAAACGACAATTGTCCGTTGTGCGCCAGCGCGGCGCCCGCCAGGAGCGCGGTTTCGCCGGGGACTGGAAGGCCGGTGTTTTCGAGGAAGACGCCGCCAAACACAACGGCATACCCGTAGCGCGCGAACAGATCGAGAAGCCACTGTGGCATGGGACGAGGACTGTGGATTGAAGACTGACGCCTACTGACGATGCCCCTGACCGCGAAGCGGACGGCCTGGACGCTCGGCCGTGATCGCGCCGTCGCTGACGATCCGTTTGCCGTTGACGAACACATGGCGTACGCCGGTCGAGTAGTGCTTCGGATCGTCGAACGTGGAGACATCGCGGATGGTCGCGGGATCGAAAACGGTGATGTCCGCGATCATACCCGGCCGCAGCAGACCGCGGTCGACGAGGTGCACCCGATCGGCGGCCTTCGACGTCATCTTCCGGATCGCCTCTTCGAGGGTCAACAAGTGTTCGTCACGCACGTAGTGACCGAGAATCCGCGGGAACGATCCCCACGCGCGCGGATGCGACTTCGACTCGGAGAGCATGCCATCCTGCGCTTGCGCGCCGGAATCAGTACCGACGCCCACCAGCGGATGCTTCAACGCCGCCCGCACATCGTCCTCGTCCATGATGGAGGTGATTACGGAGCTCTCGCCGCGATCGGCAATGACGAGATCGATGACCGCGTCGCGCGGGTCCTTGCCCATCGCTTTGCCAATCTGGGAGAGCGTCATCCCTTCGTACTTGGCGAGGTCCCGGTTCAGCACTGACGAGAGCATCACGCCGTCGCCGCCGTTCGCGCCGTACCACTGGTTCTCCCAGGTGGTCGCGTTGGGATCGTCCATGTCTTTCTTGATCCGCTCGCGGGTCGCCGGGTCGGTCAGGCGCGGAAGCGTCTTCTCGATGCCGCCTTCTCGGGACCATAGCGGCAGGCACGAGTCGAGGCCGTTGGACGCGCGCGTGTACGGGTACTGGTTCGCGGTCACGTCGAGACCGCGGGCCCGGGCCGCCTCGATGCGCTTCAGGACTTCAGGCATCCTGCCGAAGTTGGCCTTGTACGCCGTCTTCAGATGCCAGATTTCCGCCGGGATCTGCGCGCGCTCGGCGACGGCGAACACTTCGTCAAGTGATTCGAAAATCCGCGCGCTCTCCGATCGCTGGTGGGTGAAGTACACGCCGCCGTAGCGCGCCGCCACCTTGGCGAGCTCCACGATCTCGTCCGTCGAGGCAAAACGATCCGGCACGTACTGGAGCGAGGTGCTGACGCCGAGCGCGCCCTGCTCCATCGCCTGCGCGACCAGCTGCCTCATCTGATCGAGTTCGGCGGCAGTCGCCGGACGATCGTCCTTGCCGATCACGTAGTTGCGAATGCTTCCGGCGCCGACGAACGTCGCGACGTTGATCGCCGTGTGCGATCGCTCCTCGAGCCGCTTGAAGTAGTCGCCCAGCGTGCGCCAGTCCTGCGCCACGCCGAAGTGCTTTGCGTTCGGCGACGCCTCGAGGATCAGGCGATCGTTGACGGGCGCGATCGACGTCCCCTCCCCTGTCACTTCTGTAGTCACGCCCTGCAAAATCTTACTGGCCGCGCGGCCATCGACGAGCACGTTGAATTCTGATTGACCGAGCAGGTCGATGAAGCCCGGCGAAACGACGAGGTTCGCGGCATCGATTCGCGTTGCGGCCGTCGCGCCGTTCAAGGCGCCAATCGCCATGATGCGATCGCCCACGATTCCGACGTCGCCTTTGAACCACGGCGCGCCGGTGCCGTCGACGATGCGCCCGTTCGCGATGATGACGTCGAATGACGGCCGCTGCGCGGATACGCGCGCGAGCTGCCACACTCCTGTCACAAGAATTACAAGAACCGATAACGCCCACCGTGAAGATCGCATAAGCGGATGCTAGCAGATCGCGTACTGGAAAGTGGTCGCTGTCCTCTCTTCGATGCTACGCGTCGCCAAAAACCTTTTAACTTTTGCTCGTCGTGGTGGTCCAACGCATGCAGTGCTTCATCGCGCCAGCTGCATGACACATCGACGCACTCCTTTCTGGTTCGCCCTCTCACTGCTCGCCACACTTGCCGCCGCATCCAAGGCTGAGTCGGCGACCGTCGTCGCGCAACAAGGCGACGCGGCGATCGCGCACGATGCCAACGCCGGCACGTGGACGCTTTCCGCCGGCGGCGCGACGCTCACCCTGGCGCTGGATCCATCGCGCGACTTTGCGATCGTCAGCCTCCTGTCCGCGAACGGAACGTCCTGGGCGCTCGGCACGCAGGCCGATTCGACGGTGCGGCTCGCCGGTCACTCGCTGGCGTTCGGCAACCGGAGCGCCGGCTTCGCGTACGAAGACGTCTCGGTGGAGACGCGAGGCGCGACGCTGCAGTTGAACGCCACGTTCAAGGTGGCCGCCGGCGGCCTCACGGTCACGCGCCACTACGCGATCGTGCCCGGCTCTCCGACGTTCGAAGCGTGGACTACGTATACGGGAAGCGGTGCGGTCCTCGCCGACTTGAACGCGTTGCAGTTGACTGTTCCCAACGGCACGGTCAACTGGCTGACCGGGCTTCAGGGCGACGCCGCAAACGTTCCGACCGACACCGCGTTCACGCTGCAACAGCAGACCCTCGCGATCAACAGCCCCTTCACCATCGGCGCTTCACACCGGGCTTCCGAGCACACCGTTCCCTGGTTCTCGATCGACGGCAGCAAGGACGAACTCTACGGCGCCTTGATGTGGTCGGGGGCGTGGTCCGCCGTCTTCGAACGAACTGTCGCGGGAACGGTAATCACCGTCGGTCTCGCGCCGATGTCGACGACCTTGACGTCGAGCGCCGTCGACGGTCCGCACGTGTTGTTCGGCGTCGCGCCGGGTGGTGTCGCGCAAGGCACCGCGGCCTTGCGCTCTTACGTGATGGACGCTCTGCGTGCCGGGCGTCCCATCGCCTCGCTGGTGACCTACAACACCTGGTTCGCGTACGGCACCGAGATCGACGACACCTCCATGCGCGCCGAGATGGATCACGCGGCGGCGCTGGGCGTCGAGTTGTTCGTGATCGATGCGGGCTGGTACCCGGGAACGGGAGCGGCAGGCCCCTTCGACTTCGACGCCGGTCTCGGCGGCTGGACGGCCGATCCGGCCCGCTTTCCCAACGGCCTGCGTCCCCTGCGCGAGTACGCCCACAGCCTCGGCATGCAGTTCGGGCTGTGGGTGGAACCGGAGCGCGTGAACCTCTCGCTCGTCGGCGCACCGGGCGTTGAAGAAGCGTGGCTGGCCACTGAGGGTGGTCAGTACGGATCGGATCACGCCGGTCAGATCTGCCTCGCCAACGCCGCCGCACGCCAGTGGCTCATGGACCGCCTGACAACGCTCCTCGACGATGTGCAGCCCGACTACCTGAAGTGGGACAACAACATGTTCGTGAATTGCGATCGCGACGGCCACGGGCACGGCCCGGCCGATGGCAACTTCGCGCACACCGGGGCGCTCTACGACATGTTCACGCAGCTGCGCGCGCGCTATCCCGGAATGCAGATCGAGAACGTCTCGGGCGGCGGCAACCGCCTCGATGTCGGCATGCTGCGGTTCACGGACGTGGCGTGGATGGACGATCGCACGGCGCCGTCGGTGCACGTGCGCCACAACATTCAGGGACTGAGCGCCGTGTTCCCGCCCGCCTACCTTCTGTCCTTCGTCACGGACCACGATACCGAACCGCTGCACGACGCGCCGGATCTGCCGCTGTATTTCCGCAGCCGCATGGGCGGCGCCCTCGGCCTCTGCTTCCGCGGCGATTCATTCACCGAGGACGAGGACGCCGCGATGGCGAGCGAGATCGCGATCTACAAAGCGGCCCGTGGAACCATCATGCAGTCGGCGGGCTCCCTGCTGACCAAGCAAGCGACACCCGATGACGGTCCGTCGTGGGACGTGCTTCAGGAGAGCACGGCGGAACACGATAGCGTGGTGCTGAGCGCGGTCCAGTCAGATACCGGCGTCCAGACCATCAACGTCAAGCCAACCGACCTGGCACCTACGACGACCTATCAGGTGCAGTCGGTGGATACCGGCCTGCTCGGCACCGCGACGGGCGCGGCGTTGATGACGCAAGGCATCGATGTCGTGCAGTCGCCGGTGTCCGCAGCGCATATCCTCATCCTGACCGTGCAGCAGTGACTCCAGGCCGTGGTGAACATCGGCCGCCACTGCCGTTCGACAAGCCGCGGATGAGCCGGCTCGGACTACAATGAGGCGGTGATCCTCCACCAGTTCTATCTCAACTGCCTGGCGCATGCTTCGTACATCGTCGGCGACGAACACAGCGGCGTCGCCGCGGTCGTCGACCCGCAGCGCGATATCGAACAGTACGTGTCGTTCGCCGAAGAGCACGGGCTGAAGATCGCGCACGTGATCCTCACGCACCTTCACGCCGATTTCATCGCCGGGCACCTGGAGCTGCGGGATCGGGTTGGCGCCACCATTTATCTTGGCGCGGCGGCCAAGGCTGAATATGCCTTTACGCCGCTCGCCGACGGCAGCCGCATCGAGATGGGACGCGTCCGGCTGCAGGCGATTGAAACACCAGGACACACCCCGGAATCGATCTCGATCGAGGTGTTCGATCTCGATCGCAGCGAGACCGAACCGAACGCGGTCCTCACCGGCGACACGCTGTTCGTCGGCGATGTCGGCCGTCCCGACTTGCGCGCCTCACTCGGATGGGCGGCGACGGACCTCGGCGGCCTTCTGTACGATTCGCTTCGCACCAAGCTGATGGCGCTGCCCGACGCGAGCCTCGTCTATCCGGCTCACGGCGCGGGCTCGCTGTGCGGAAAAGCGATCAGCAAGGAAACGGTTTCCACGATCGGCGAGCAGCGCCGCTCGAACTACGCGCTGCAGCCGATGACCAAGAGCGCCTTCATCGAGCTCGTGACGGCGGACCAACCCGACGCGCCGGCGTATTTCACCTACGACGCCGTCCTGAACAGCAAGGAGCGGCCGACGCTGGATCAGGCGCTGGCTCGCGAGCTGAACCCGATGACGCTCGAACTCGTCCTCGCGCTGCAGCGCACCGGCGGACAGATTCTCGACACGCGCGATCAGGGAGAATTCGCGGCCGCGCACCTGGCCGGCAGCATCAACATCGCGCTCGGTGGTCAGTATGCGACCTGGGCCGGCACGATCCTGAACCGCGAGCGCCCGATCGTCATCATCGCGGACCCCGGGCGCGAGCACGAGGCCGCGATACGCCTCGGCCGCATCGGCTTCGATCACATCGTCGGCTACCTTCAGGACGGGCTGAGGAGTCTCGAGGCCCGGCCGGACCTGACGGCGACAACCGAACGCGTCAGCCCGCCGCTGGCGGCGGAGCGCATCCACGCCGGCGAAGCAGTCGCGGTCGATCTGCGCGCGCCAGGCGAACGCGCCCAGAAAGCGGTTCCCGGGAGCGTGAGCATCCCGCTCAACCATCTCTCAGAGCGCCTCGGAGAGCTTCCGAAGGATCGTCCGCTGCTCGTGTATTGCGCGGGTGGCTATCGGTCGTCCATCGGCGCAAGCCTGCTGCAGCAGAAGGGGTTCACCCAGGTCAGCGAGATCGCCGGCGGCATCGCGGCCTGGGAAGCCGCTCAACTCGCGCTGGATCGCTCGCAGGAGTCGAGGCCGCACTGAGTGCACGCACGGCTAAAGCCGTGCGCCACATCTGAACACACGCCGTCCGGCCGGATCGTGCGCCACATCTGAAACGCACGAGGCAGCCTCGGTGTGGCGCAGGCCTTCAGGCCTGCGTGATTCACACACACCCATTCAACGCCAGATCGAACGCATCGTAGTTGCGGTGCGGACGATACCCTTCGACGACCGCTCGATTGGCCAACATCGGGACGGTCTGTTCCGCTCGCCCGCCGTGCGATCGCAATGGTGCGTCGAGCGCCGACAGATCGTGATCCGCCGGACGCGTGCCAATCACGGTCGCTCCATCGCTGAACATCACCAGATCGCCGGTGCGGTCGAAGGGCAGGTCGTACCGTCGGCAGGCCTCGTCCCGCACAATCGCAAGGTCGACGCCGCTCAGCGACTGCAGGCGCTGCGCGAGTGCCGGCGCGCCATCGGGTTTCGCGAGGTACACCATCGCGCACGAACCCAGCGCGCCGTGGTGCAGGACGTACGGATCGGTAATCGGCAGTACGACGCGCGCCTCTTCGATGCCGAGCCACTCGTCGAGCACGTCCTGGAGATAGATCGCGCGCACCCGGCCGGCTGGGTCGGCCTTGGCCTTCATGCCGTGGTCGGCCGTGATCACGAGCGTCGCGCCCAGCCGATCGATTTCGGAGAGCGACCGATCAATGGCGGCGTAGAAACGATTCGCCTCCGGCTCCCCCGGCGCGTGTTTGTGCTGCACGTAGTCGCTGGTCGAGAGATACATCAGGTCAGGCGACGCCGACGCCAGCAGCTGCGCGCCCTCGGCCAGCGCGCGCTCGCTCAGGGCGGCTGAGTACACCTCGGCACCGGTGGCTTCGATCGACACACAGGTCCCGTTCACGCCATCGCCAAGCAACCGCCGCAGCTTGTCCTTGGCGGTGACGACCGCGACACGAACGCCGGCACGCGAAAAGGCGGCGGGAATCGTGTCGGCGCGAAGGTACGACGGATCGTTCATCATCACGGCGGTCCCGGTGGCGCGATCGAGAAAGAAATTCCCGCCGATGCCATGAACCGACGGCGGCACGCCGGTGACGATGGAGACGTTGTTGGGATTGGTGAAGCTGGGCAGCGCGGACTCGACAAGCTGGAAGAACTTGCTCTCGACGAGCGACCCCAGGAACGGCGCGGCTCCAGCCGCAACCGCACGATCGATGTACTCGAAGGCCGAGCCGTCGAGACACACGACCACGACCGGCCGTTCGGGCCACCGGTACGACCGGCCGTTGACCTCGATGGTGCCGACCATCAGCGTTTTGGCGCCAGCGCCTTCGAGATTTTCGCGACGACGGTGAAGTTTGGATCGACGACGTTCGCGATTTCGTACTCCGCGGCCTGCCCCATCAGAATCTGCGCCCCGCGCTCGGTCATGCCGTAGTCGCTCATCAGCCACTTCTGCAATTCGGTGGTGGCGTGCTGGAACGCTTCGAGCAGCGGCCGCGCGCTGCCGAGCACCATCACGTGCGTGGCGGTCTCGAGCCTCGGCCAGCCGATCGCCTTCTTCTTCACGAGAGCGACGCTGAACTCGACGTCCATCGACGTCTCGAGCCCGGTGCCCACTACTTCGCCTTCACCCATGCGCGCGTGACCGTCCCCGAGAAAGAGCAGCGCGCCGGGTTCGTTGACCGGCAGCATCAGCTTCACGCCCGCACCCATCGACGCGTAGTCCATGTTGCCGCCGAACGCGCCCGGCACTCCGGTGGCAATCGCCTCCTTGCGCGCGGGTGCGACGCCGATGCAGCCGAGCATCGGCTTCAGCGGAAGTTCGATCCCGCCCGGCTGCAGCTCGGTCTGGTCGAGACGGGCCACGCCGCGGGCCTTGTCGATCGTCCACGTCGTGCGCCTGGCCTCGCGATCGACCCTGGCGGCGATTGCCGCCGGATCCACGGTGTACGGCGCCAGCAGGCTGCTCGAGTACGCCGACGCGCGATTCGTTTCGAGTTTCTCGATGGTCACGACAATCATGTCGCCCGGCTCGGCGCCTTCGATAAAAAACGGCCCGGTCTCCGGATTGCCGCCGCTGGCCACCGATTTCCCATTCCAGTCGACGCCGCCGGCGTCGACGGTTTTCGTCACCACGCGGTCGCCGGGCTTGATGCGCAAGGCCGGCGGGTGTGCAAACGAGTACGTGTTGTAGAACACGGTAGGAATGAACTGGTGCGTCTCGGCACCGAGGGGCACGGATGCGAGCAGAAGTGTTGTAAGGACGGCCGCAGCGAACTTGTTCATGAGTGTGTCTCCGGGACGACGTCACCTGAGAACAGGCGGCGGTCTTTGCGCAAGGCACTCGCGTGACAGGCGCGCGGACGGCTGCGAAACGGTCGGACCGTTCTGTTCACGACGGACGCCATCGTACATCCTGATCGCGCCGTCGCGGAACGACACCATTGGAGCCCAGTCGAGACGAGCCGACATATTCGTCGGATCGGATCGCGCGCGTAGCGCGTCGATTTCCTGGGCCTCGAGCACGAAGTACGGGTGATGACCGTGGGCCGCCAGCCAGTCGATGGTGCGATCCAGCCACGCGGGATCGCCCACGTCCCACCGGAGCGTCAGCCGTCCTGCGTAGTACCGGATGCTCCCGCTGTGCTGGGCGGACACGATGACGGCATCTGGATCCGTGAGCGATTCGACCGTCCTGGCGACTTCCACGTACTTGGCTTCACCGCGCGCGATCGCAAACGCGTCCCGCTGCACTGCCTGCGCAATCCCGATGCTGCAGACGCCAACGACCGTCACGATGGCTGCTATGCGCAGGCCGCGCGACGAGGATCGATAGGCCGCGGATAAGAGCGACGCCGTTCCGATCGCCATCAGCGGCCAGACCGGAAGGAGAAACCGGAGGTACCACCACGCGTCCCACGGGACGTATACCAGGTAGGAGATCCAGACAAAAGCCGCGAAAGCGCAGAAAAACGGGAGGGCTTCGCAGGACTCACGCGTGCGCCACACGCGCGTCACGGGAGCCGCAAGCGAGAACAGTCCGGCCAGTGCGAATGGAGTCTCAGCGG
>Ga0268266_10001354_pt1 | contig 29590 bp, 34 predicted proteins | sample KBSS13metaG_FD_190356 | JGI IMG/M metagenome (GOLD analysis project Ga0268266, IMG submission 190356) | Switchgrass rhizosphere microbial communities from Kellogg Biological Station, Michigan, USA - KBS S1-3 metaG (SPAdes) (version 2) | ecosystem: Host-associated > Plants > Roots > Rhizosphere... | reverse complement strand
GAAAGCCGGTCAGGACATGGCCGCGCAACCATTCGCAGGTCGTCAGGCATACGGTGAAAACGAACAGCCGCGCCGGTCCGTCCTGCCAGAAATAAACGGCGACGGCCGCGGCCAGCGCCCCGAACAAGGCCAGGCCCGCCGGCAACAGCAGCAGCGCAAAGGGCAGTTGCCAGAGATGCTGGTCAGGTTCGACCTGAAAGGGATAGACGATCCAGTGCAGGCCAACCAGAAATTGGCCGAAGAAAAAGGCCCAGCCAATGATCGCGGCGCGGCGCACCGGGCGGGCGCCAAGATCGGCGCCATCCAGCAGCAGCACCAGCGCCCCGTACCCCAGCAGCATGGCGGGAAAAAACTCCACGGGCGCGAAGGCGGTTGCGGAGAACGCGCCTGCAGCAAAGGCGAGCCCTGTGCGCCGCCAGCCGGATACTGCTCGCAAGCTTTCGCCCAGGTTGACGAGAAACGTCATTTCGCCGAGTCGGCGGGTTTTTGCGGCAGCCTGATACGCAGCCTGCGTATCTTGCGCGGATCGGCCTCCAGCACCTGGAATTCGGTGCCATCGGGGTGCGCGACAATCTCGCCGCGCTGCGGCACCCGCCCCAGCAGCGACACCACCAGCCCGCCCAGACTGTCGATGTCGGGCTCGGCCTCTTCCTCGCCCGCTTGCGCCAGGAAATCGTGGCCGGTTTCGGCCCTGAAATCATCCAGGTCCATGCGCGCATCGGCGATGTAGGAACCATCCTCCGGCTTCAGCGGCGCGGTGATCTCGTCATGCTCGTCGGAGATATCGCCAACGATTTCCTCGATGATGTCCTCAATCGAGACCAGGCCGTCGGTGCCGCCATACTCGTCGATCACCAAAGCCAGATGAGTGTGGGTCGCCTGCATCTTGAGCAGCAAGTCCAGGGCCCGCATGGAAGGCGGTGCGAACAGGATGGGGCGCCTGAGTGCCGTGATCTTGGCGTCCGGTGAAACGCAATAGGCGCCCCCCGCTTCGGGCGAGAGCAGGCCCATCACGTCCTTAACATGGATCAGTCCGGTGGGATCGTCCAGGGTCTCCCGGAACATCGGAAGGCGCGAATGCTGCACTTCGCGGAATAGCTTGAGCAGCTCGGCCAGGCCGATGCTTTCGTCCACCGCCACGATCTCGGCGCGCGGCGCCATCACATCGCTCACCTTCAGCTCGCCGAAGCGCAGCAGATTGCCCAGCATCACCCGTTCCTGGGCGGAGAGCGCCGGGGACTCGCGATCGCTTTCCTCGATCACCTCCTCCAGGCTTTCGCGCATGGCGGTGGCTTCCCGGTCCTGGCCGGTGATCTTCTGCAAAAGGCGTTTGAGCGGATTGTCGTTCATTGCGGCGCGGCGTACGGGTCTGGAACACCCAGACGTCCCAATATCTTCACTTCCAGACCTTCCATTTCGCGGGCCTGTTTCGGCCGTTCGTGATCGTGCCCGGCCAGATGCAGAACGCCATGCACCACCAAGTGGGTCGCATGATCTGCCACCGTCTTGCCGGCGGCCTTGGCTTCTTTCTTCGTCACACCATAGGCCAGCGCGATGTCGCCGGCATACCCGCCAGCGCCCGGAAAGGAGAGCACATTGGTCGGCTTGTCCTTGCCCCGGAAATTCTGATTAAGCGCACGCAGTTTCTTGTCATCCGCCAGAAGAATGGTGAAGCCGCCCTTCAGCCGCGCCGCCTTGCGCGCCGCCTTGGCCGCGCCGGTGAGGCGCGCGGCCAGGCCACGATGCACACGCCATTTGGGGTCTTCGACCAGCAGGGTAATCCCGCTCATGATTCCCAATACTATCTATTTATTCTGGCGATTATAGGCGGCGACGATGCGGCCCACGAGCGGATGGCGCACCACGTCTTTTTCGGCGAATCGGGCGACGCGCACCCCTTCCACGCCCTCCAGGATGCCCAGCGCCTCATTCAGGCCCAGCGCCACCCCGCCCGGCAGGTCACTTTGGGACGGATCGCCGGTGACAACCATGTGACTGTCTTCGCCCAGCCGGGTCAGCGCCATTTTCATCTGGGCGGGCGTGGTGTTCTGGGCCTCGTCCAGGATCACAAAGGCCCGCGTCAGGGTGCGGCCGCGCATGAAGGCGAGTGGCGCGACCTCGATCACGCCCTGCTCCATCAGCCGGCCGGCGGCTTCTCCCAGCACATCGAACAGCGCGTCATAGAGCGGACGCAGATAGGGATCGATTTTCTCCTTCAGGTCGCCGGGCAGAAAACCCAGCCGCTCGCCCGCTTCCAGTGCAGGGCGCGATAGGATCAGCCGGTCCACGCGGCGTTCGTGCAGCATATGTGCGGCGAAGGCGGCAGCCAAATAGGTCTTGCCGGTGCCGGCGGGACCGATGCCGAACACCAGCGGGCATTGACGCATCAGCTCCAGATAGGCGGCCTGGGCGGGCGAGCGCGGCCGGACCGCGCGCGAGGATGCGGTTTTGATCGCCCCCGGCGCATTGATCCGGCCCGCATCGGTGAAGCGGATCTCCGCATCCACTTCGGCAAGGGTGATGCTTTCGCCCGCTTCCAGCCGGGCATACAGCGCGCGCAGGATGGAGGCGGCGCGTTCGCGCTCCTTGCCGGTGACGGACAGAAGATTGCCTCGCGTGTCGATCCCGGCATCCAGCTTCTGCTCGATGCGGGCGAGATGCTTGGCATGAGCGCCGGCCAGCGCCGCCGCCAGCGCATTGTCGGGAAATTCCAGGGTCAGCGCGTTCTTCCTGGCGCTCAAACCAGCACTCCATGCAGACTGTTGGCGGTGCGGTGGGTGATCTTCACCGCGCCGACCTGGCCGATCCGGGTGGCATCGGCCTCTACATGCACCGGCTGCTGGTAGGGCGTGCGGCCCATCAGCTGGCGAGCGTCGCGGGCCTTCTTCTCAAACAGAACCGGCAAGCTCTTGCCGATCTGGGAATCGTCGAAGGCATATTGCTGATCCAAAAGCAGCTTCTGCAATGCGCCCAGCCGCGCCGCCTTCACATCCTCCGGAATCTGCTTGCGCAGGGTGGAGGCAGGCGTGCCCGGGCGCTTGGAATATTTGAACGAGAAGGCGGTGGCATAGCCGATGTCGCGCACCAGTTGCAGCGTGGCTTCAAAGTCGGCATCGCTTTCGCCGGGAAAGCCCACGATGAAATCGGATGTAAGCGCGATGTCGGGGCGGCTGGCGCGGATGCGCTCCACCAGCCGAAGATAGTCATCGCACCTGTGCTGGCGGTTCATCGCTTCCAACACCGCATCTGAGCCTGACTGAACCGGCAGATGCAGGTAAGGCATCAGCTTGGGATTGTCGTGATGGGCGGCGATCAGATCGTCGGCCATGTCGCGGGGGTGGCTGGTGGTATAGCGAATGCGCACCAGACCCTCGATCTCCGCCAGTTCATCGCACAGCCTGGCAAGACTCCAACCCTCACCGTCATAGGCGTTTACGTTCTGGCCCAAGAGCACCAGCTCGCGGGCGCCCTTGTCCACCAGCTGTCGCGCCTCGCGCAGAATGGCAGCGGGCTCCCGCGACTGTTCAGCGCCGCGCGTGTAAGGCACCACGCAGAAAGAGCAGAACTTGTCGCAGCCCTCTTGCACGGTGAGAAAGGCGCTGACATTCGTGGCGCTGGGCGCGGGCAGGGAATCGAATTTCTCCAGCGCCGGAAAATCGGTCTCCAGCACATGGCCGCTTTCGCGCGCCTGGCGCGCGATCATCTCCGGCAGGCGATGATAGGATTGCGGCCCCACCACCAGGTCCACCGCGGGCTGGCGCGCCACAATCTCTTCGCCCTCGGCCTGGGCGACGCAACCGGCCACAGCCAGCACCATGCGCCCGCCATCTTTTGCCTTTGCGGCCTTCAGGGTCCTGAGCTTCCCCAGTTCGGAATAAACCTTGTCGGCGGCCCTTTCGCGGATATGGCAGGTGTTGAGGATCACCATGTCGGCGCCCTCCGGCCCGTCGGCCGCGGCATAGCCCAGCGGCGCCAGCAGATCCGCCATCCGGGCGGAATCATAGGCGTTCATCTGGCAGCCATAGGTTTTGACGAAGAGCTTCTTCATGCAGGCGGGTTTATCGGGTCCAGAGACAGCAAATTCAAGGATTCAGGCCAGGGCCCGGCCCTGCAGGGCTTCCGACACACCGGTCTGGATCACCTGCTGGGCCTGGAGCGCCAGGGTTTTACGGTCCATGTCATCCAGGCTCAGAGGGGCATGGAACTGGACCACGACCTCTAGCGGACCGGCCAGCATGGCCTCCCACAGATGCGGCACCATTTCCATGTCGCCATACCAGGCGAACAAAGGCCTATTCTCGCGGCCCATGGGCAGACCATAGAGACCGGTAAAGGCGGCCGACACGGGTTGCACGGCTACATGTTTCCCATCGGCCAGAACCGCTTCCGCTCCACCCAGAAGCGCGCTCTTGAATGGCAGTACGCGGTTGCCGTTATGGCTGGTGCCTTCGGGGAACAGCAAAAGAGTTTCACCGGCCCGGAGGCGATCGCGGATAACGTCGCGCACCTCGCCGGTGGCGCTGCGGCGCTCGCGCTCGACAAAGACCGTGCGCTGCAGCCGCGCCAGAGTTCCGAAAAAGGGCCAGCGCGCAACTTCGGCCTTGGCCACGAAGCACAGCGGCGTCGCCGCCGAAAAGATCAGGATATCGGCCCAGCTGGTGTGGTTGGCGACCAGCAGCACACCCTCGCCCGTTAGGGGCTTGCCCTTTATCCGGATACGGATGCCGAAGATGGCGCAAACCAGCCGATGGTAGAGGCCGGGAAAGGTCCGCGCCGCCGGCAGCCCGAGTTTGATGAACAGCCACTGCACCGGCATGGCCGCCAGGGTGACGATCAGGAAAACAGCAAGAATGGCGGTGGCACGCAACCGCGCCATCAGGCCCGTGGCCCCATCATGATTGGGGCTTACGCCCTTTGGGAACGCCATAAAGTTCGAGGCGGTGGTCGACGAGTTCAAATCCCAGCTCTTCCGCCACCCGGCGCTGCAGCTTCTCGATATCCTCGTTGCGGAATTCGATGACGCTGCCCGTGGCCACGTCGATCAGATGGTCGTGATGGGATTCGGGCACTTCCTCATAGCGCGAGCGGCCGTCGCGGAAATCGTGCCGCTCCAGAATGCCGGCATCCTCGAACAGCTTGACCGTACGATAGACGGTGGCGATGGAAATATGCGGATCGATGGCGGAGGCGCGGCGGTAAAGTTCCTCCGCGTCCGGATGATCGGCGGCATCGGATAGGACGCGGGCGATCACCCGGCGCTGGTCCGTCATCCTGAGGCCCTTGTCGACGCAGGCTTTTTCGATCCGCGTCAAAGTCATCGTCTATCCCACCCGCGAAAAGCTCACGTTACGGCAAATCGGTTGGCAGTAAAAGCCTGAGAACGCTTGCATCCCTGGCCCCATAATAGGCCTTGCGCGATCCCACATTGGCAAATCCCAATGCGGCATACAGCGCCAGCGCCGCTGGATTGTCGCTGCCGACTTCCAGAAATACGGCCTTGGCGCCGCGCCGCTGTGCTTCAGCAATGGCCGCATTCAGAAGCGCGCGGCCAAGCCCCTTGCCACGAGCCTGGGGCGCAACAGCCAGGGTCAGAATCTCCGCCTCGTCACTAGCCACGCGCGCGGCCACAAAGCCATCGCGATCGTGAAAAGCAAAGGCGCCCGGCGCAGCCAGAGTGGTGCGCAGTGAAGCTGCATCCCAGGCATCCTGAAAACAAGCGGCGTGCAACGCCGCCAGGAGAGCGGTATCGGCTGTTGGATCGAAGGCCATTACGTCAAACAAGGCTTTCTCCACCGGGAAGCTTCGCGTCTGGTGCGCGCAGATATAGCGGACCTGGCGCATCGTCCGGCACGGGATATTTCTTCGCCAGCCGCGCGACCCACAGCGCATCCGGCTGACGGACGACGGAGAGAGCAAAATCATCGCCCAGTTTTTCGTGGGCCAATGCCGCCCCCGTGCCGGCAAGCGCGCAGGCGCCGAATGCGGCGATGCGCGTCATGGCATCTGCAAAAGGCAATACCATCGGGGGCTGCACCACCGTCTCGCCATCGCGCAACAGCAGATAGGCTTCGGCGCGGCGCGCGTCATGAATCGCGGCGGCTTTGGGCGAACCGGTCTCGGCCATCGCCGCCATCGCCATAACTTCCAACGTGGTCACGCCGGTCAGCGGAATATGCAGCGCCAAACGCAACCCGCGCATGAAGGCAAGACCAACGCGCTGGCCGGTGAACGTGCCGGGCCCGACCGTGACAGCCAGACGATTCAGTGCGGCAAATTCCACGCCGGCCTGCTTCATCGCTTCGTCCACCATGGGCGCGAGACGTTCGGCATGTCCGCGCTCCATCGGCTCGAAGATATGGTCAATCAGCCTGTCATTCTCGAGCAGCGCGATGGAACAGGCGCCAAGAGCTGTGTCTACGGCTAAAATCCGCACACACGGCCTCTTATTTCTTGGGCGCTCTCGCTCTCGCTCGCGTGAACGCGCCGGGCTGTATCTACTGCTAGTATCTTCACAGGATCTTGCAGGCTTCGTCGAAGGAAAGCCGCGATGCGCGGGGCCGCAGGCCCTCGCGATCGCCATAGCCGAGATTGCAAAGAAAATAGGATTTTATCGCGGTGCCAGCGAAGAATTCGCGGTCCACGCCATCGCGATCGAAGCCCGACATCGGCCCGCAATCCAGGCCCAGCGCCCGCGCCGCCAGCATGAAATAGCCGCCCTGAAGCCCGGCGCTGCGCATCGCCATGAGCTTCGCTTTTTCCGGATCGCCAGCCAACTCCCTGGAAAGATTTTCCGCGCTGCGCGGCGCCAGCTTCGACAAGGTATGCCTGAAATCCACGTCATAGCCGACGATGGCGGTGGCGGGCGCCGTCATGGTCTGCCGCCGATTGCCTTCATCCAGCAGCGGCTCCAGCCGCGCCTTGGCGTCTTTCGAGACCACGAAATAAAACCGCGCCGGCGTAATGTTGCCTTCAGTGGGTCCAAGCCGTGCCAGATCGTAGATCGCCATCAGCAGCGCGGACGACACCGGCTTGTTCTGCCATTTGCGCAAGGTCCGGCCATTGCGGAAGATCGTCTCCAGCGCCGCATCGGCGATGGCGTGGTCCGGTTCTGCGAGATAAGGCTCGGCGCTGTGCATGACCGAAGCTATCACACCGCTTCGACCGCGGTCACTTCCGGCACATAGTGGCGCAGCATGTTCTCGATGCCGTTCTTCAACGTCATGGTCGAAGAGGGGCAGCCGGCGCAGGAGCCCTGCAGATGCAGCGAGACCACGCCCGAGGCGCCGTCAAAGCTCTTGAAGATGATATCGCCACCGTCCTGCGCCACGGCGGGACGCACGCGGGTCTCGATCAGCTCCTTGATCTGCTCGACCACTTCGGCGTCATCCTCGCTGTAACTTTCCTCGTCGCCGGGTTCGTCCGCCGCGCCTTCGAGCAGAGGGTGCCCTTGGGTGAAATGCTCCATCACCGCGCCCAGGATGGCCGGCTTGAGATGCTTCCATTCGCCGTCACGCTTGGTGACTGAGATGAAGTCCGCGCCGAAAAACACCCGGCTGACTTCGGGGATGGCGAACAGCGCCTTGGCCAGGGGAGACCGGCCGGCGCCGTCGGCGCTGGGAAAGTCGGCCACCTTGCCCTCGCCCATCACCTCCCGGCCTGGCAGGAATTTGAGGGTGTTGGGATTGGGGGTGGATTCGGTCTGAATGAACATGGCGGCGCCTTGGGAAGTCCTGGCATTACATGAACCTCGCGTGCCGCGGCATCAAGGGATTCCAGGAATATAGTTTTATACGGGTAATATTGACCCAGTAATTTCACCCGGATATATCTATCCACATGAGATATTCCGCCTTTTCGGGCTTTGCCCATCTGGAAACCGGTAGCTTGGCCCAGGCCTATGCCGCCTCGCGCGGCAATGCGGAGGCCCTTATCTTCGACCGGGAAACCGGCCGCATCGTGGATATCGATCCCCGCTTCCCGCCGGATGCCGAGGGCCCCCGCCCGGGCCGGCCCAAACTGGGCGTGGTCCCACGAGAGGTGACCTTGCTGCCCAAACATTGGGACTGGCTGGCTGCCCAGCCGGGCGGCGCCTCGGTGGCGCTGCGCAAGCTGATGGAAGAAGCGATGAAAGATCCCCGCCTGCAGAGCCGCGCCCGGCGGGACGCGATCTATCGGCTGGCGACGGCTTTGGTGGGCAATGCCCCCGGCTATGAGGAAGCGATGCGGGCGCTTTATGCCGGCGAGGCCGAGGATTTCGCCGCCCATATCGAGGCCTGGCCGCCGGATGTGCGGCAGGTTCTGGAAGAAATGAGCGAAAGTGCCTTCTAAGGCCTAGAAGTCGACGGCGATGCCTTTGCGCTCCCAGTCTCCAAAACGGGTGGGTTCGGGGCCCTTGGGGCCGCCCTGTTCCGGCGGCAATTTCTGGCTGGATTCCTGGGCACGGCGGGCCTCGGCTTCCGCCTTGGCGCGCGCCCCAGCCTCGGCAATGCGCCGGGCAACGGCGGGGTCGATATCGGCTTGATCGGACATAACCCGATATTACATCTGGAAGTATCGACGGAGAACCCATGAATACGCTTCGCACCGGGATGCTGATGGCCGCGCTGACCGGGCTGTTTCTGGCGGTCGGCGCGCTGATTGGCGGCACCAGCGGCATGATGATCGCCTTCGCCTTTGCGCTGGCGACCAACCTTTTCGCCTATTGGAATTCGGACAAGGTGCTGCTGTCCATGTACGGCGCCCAGCCGGTGGACGAAACCAGCGCCCCGGATCTTTACCGGCTGGTGGCGCGGCTGGCGCAGCAGGCCGGGCTGCCCATGCCCAAGGTCTACATCACTGAAAATCCGCAGCCCAATGCGTTCGCCACCGGCCGCAGCCCGGAGCATGCCGCTGTCTGCGTTACGAGCGGTCTGCTCCAACAAGTCAGCCAGGAAGAACTGGCGGGCGTGCTGGCCCATGAGCTGGGGCATGTAAAACATCGCGATACCCTGACCATGACCATCGTGGCGGTGATGGCGGGCGCCATCTCCATGCTGGCCAACATGGCCTTCTTCATGGGCGGCGACCGGGACCGCAACAATCCGATGGGCATCGTTGGCGTGATCCTGGTCACCTTGCTGGCGCCGATCATGGCGATGCTGGTGCAGGCCGCAATTTCGCGCTCGCGCGAATTCGAGGCCGATCGGGCCGGCGCCGAGATCACAGGCCGGCCCCTATGGCTGGCTTCGGCGCTGGGTCAGATCGAGCGCGCCGCCGAGCGCACGGAGAATTATCCCGCCGACGCCAATCCCGCCACGGCGCACATGTTCATCATCAATCCGCTGCATGGCGGAGGCCTGACCAGCCTGTTCGCCAGCCACCCGCCCACCGAGGAACGCATCGCGCGCTTGCGGGCAATGGCGGGCGGTGCGGCTGTTCCTGTCCGCAAGGGACCTTGGGGCTAACCTGCCCGGCCTCGCGTTGCGCTTGGTCGCGCGCCGCTGCGGCGTTCGTCGCTCGAAATGGTCCACTGGACCATTTCGTTCGCTGCGGCGAACCGCTCCTCACCCCTGAGCCGCGTAACCGCCATCCACCGGGATCGCGGTACCAGTGATGAAATCCGATGCCGGCGCGGCTAGGAACACCGCAATCCCTGCCATGTCTTCGGGCAGGCCCCAGCGCCCCGACGGCGTGCGCGCCAGCACTTTTTCATGCAGTCCCGAAACCTGTTCCCGCGCACCCTTGGTCAGTTCGGTGTCGATCCAGCCGGGCAACACGGCATTGACCTGAATATTGTCGCCCGCCCAGGCCGCCGCCAGCGACTTTGTCAGCTGCACCACGCCGCCCTTGCTGGCGCCATACGGCGCGGCAAAGGACGCACCGAAAATCGACATCATCGAACCGATGTTGATGATCTTGCCGCCCCGCGCGCGCAAATGCGGATAGGCCGCTTGGCAGCAGACGAACAGACTGGTCAGGTTGATGTTCAGCACGCTGTGCCATTCCGTCAGAGAATAATCCTGCGGAGGCTTGCGGATGTTGATCCCCGCATTGTTCACCAGGATGTCCAGGCGGCCGAATTTCTTCACCGCGGCATCCACCGCGGCCCGGCAACCGCTCTCTTCGGCCATGTCCACCGCGATCGCATCGGCGTTCCCGCCCAATGCCGCGACCGCGCGGCGGTTCTTGTCCGCATCGCGTCCGGCCACCATCACGCTGGCGCCCGCATCAGAAAGCCCCCTGGCCATGCCCAGCCCGATGCCGCCATTGCCGCCCGTCACCAGGGCGACTTTTCCCGTCAGATCGAATGTCGTCATGGCTCGCCTCGCTGCCGAATGGTGAGGCGATAATGCCGCTGGAACCGCCGTCCGCAAGTGCGCCTTTGGCCGGACGCGAGGGTTGCTCTAAAGAGACGCGATGGTTGAGCCCAAATCTGCTGCAGGATTGCCCGCCCGCAAGGCGGCGCTGACCATTCTTTCCGGCGTCCTGCAGAAGCGCCGGCCGCTGGACGCCGGACAGCTTGCGGGGCTTGCCGCCCGCGATGCCGGGTTCGCGCGGGCGCTGGCCAGCCAGACCCTGCGCCATCTGGGCGCGCTGGACGCGGTGCTGCGCAAATTCATGCAAAAGCCGCTGGCGCCGCACAAGGCTGGGGCGGCCAGCGAGATCCTGCTGCTGGGAGCCTGCGAGCTGCTGATCCTGAAAGTGGCGCCGCACGCCGCGGTGGATGCGGCCAATCAACTTGCCGCCAAGGACAACAAGGCGATTCATTTCAAGCCGCTGATCAATGCCGTGCTGCGGCGGGTGTCACGCGATGGCGAAAGCACTTTGTCCGGTCTGGACCGCGAACGGCTTTCGGCGCCCGATTGGCTGTGGCAGCGCTGGACGGCGCAATATGGCAGGGACACCGCGCGCGCCATCGCCGGTGCGCATTTGAAAGAAGCGCCACTTGATATTGTCGTGAAGGATGGCGCGCATCCCGAAAGCGAAGCCTTGTTCGGACAGGTGCGCCGTCTCACCGCCGAGGGCCGGATCGAAGACCTGCCAGGTTTCGCGGACGGTGCCTGGTGGGTACAGGATGCCGGCGCCACCCTGCCCGCCCTGCTGCTGGGCGACGTGGCAGGCAAGCGGGTGCTGGATCTCTGCGCCGCGCCGGGCGGCAAGACCATGCAGCTGGCGGCGCGTGGCGCCCATGTGACGGCGGTGGAAATTGATCCCACTCGCGCACATCGCATTCGCGAAAATCTGGCACGCACCAAACTTTCCGCCGAAATCATCGAAGCCGATATGCGCGACGTGACGACGACCGCGCCGCTGGTGCTGCTGGATGCGCCCTGCACCGCCACCGGCACCATCCGCCGTCATCCCGATCTGCCCTGGATCAAAGGCGCAGCCGATGTGACCGTATCGGCGGCGGCCGCCTATGAGATTCTGGAAAGCGCCGCCGCCATGGTCGAGCCCGGCGGCATTCTGGTCTTTGCCGTCTGCTCACTGGAGCGCGAGGAAAGCGAAGAGCAGATCGCCGCGTTCCTTGCTTCGCACCCCGAATTTGTGCGCGAGCCGATCTCGGTCGACGAACTGTTCGGCCACAGCGAATGGATCACGCCCGACGGCGACCTGCGCACTCTGCCTTGTCATCTGTCGGACAAAGGCGGCATGGACGGTTTCTATGCCGCGCGGCTGAGACTGTTAAAGGCGCCCTAAGGCGTACGCGATCGTCAGATAGACTTTGCCGGTATCAGACGAGAGCAATGTCGAGGTCAGAATCCCGCCACCATCGCCCTGCTTGGCCTGGGTCAGCAAAGTCTCGAATTCGGCCAGATAGGCATCGGCCGCGTCATGGAAGCGCTTGTCGTCGCGATAAAGCGTGGTGATCCGGTCGACCGCCGTTTCATCGATCGCATCGGCGAGCCGGCGGGCAAAGACAGCGCGATCGCCAGCCAGATACCGTTTCCAGTCCTCGTCGCCCGGCTCGCTTTCGTCCAGCTGCGACAGGTCGATCGCCATGTCGGCCAGTGCCAGTTGCAGTGCTCCGAGGGTGGCGGCGGTGTCGACTCCCGCCCTCTCCAGGCGGGGCGGGGGAATCTGCAGATCGCTTTCGTCCACCGCAGCCAGCAGGGTTTTCATTTCCCACTTGGCACCCTCAGGTCTACCAGCGTCCGGCTTGCCCGACTTGTCCGCCGGCTTGCGCGAGGTCAGCTTACGGGCGAGGCCCTTGAGCCCGTCAGCTTCCGGCTCGGGCTGCTGCTTCATCGGCCCGCCCAGATCGGGCGGGGTGAGCTTGCCGGTGGCGCGGGCCCGGACAGTGGAGAGGGCGCGCGCCGACAAGTCCAGTATCTGTTCAGTTTCGCTCGACACCATCTGGCGCACCCGCCGCGCCTCTTCCTGCGCCAGGCCCGGCAAACGCAACAGATGCTTTTCCAGATCGCGGCTGGTGTCGGACAGCAGCGTGCGGATCTTGGCGGCTTCCGCACTCATCTCGCCCGCCGTGCGCAGCAGACGGTCGCATTCCGACATCGCCTCGCCAACCAGAAGACGCGCATCGTGCTTGGCCTGGGCCGCGCTTTCCCCGATCAGGGTCTGGGCGCCCTCGCCCGCATCCTTGACTGCCGTGGCAAGCGAAGCCAGCACCTGCGACGCCGCCTCGCTGGTTTCCTTCAGATGCTCCGCCTCGCGCGCGAAGGCCTGGGTGAGCTGCGCCGCGCGGGATGCGGCGTTGGACATGATGGTCTCTAGATGCTTTTCGGCATCGCCGGTGACCATTTCGAATTTCTTGGCTTCGCCGCCCAGAATGCGGATGGCGCCTTCCATGCCGGTGCGCTGCTGCGAGAGAGCGGTCTCGAAATTCTCGCCTTCCGTCCTCAGCTTTTCCACTAGCTCGCTCATCTGGGAGCGATGCTTTTCCTGGCGCGCCAGCACGAACTCGGCCCGCGACATGGCGGCGTCAGATACTTCCTCGATGCGGGAGGCTTGCACCTCCAGCGACTTGGCTGCTTCCAGCGGCGATTCCGCGGCCTGGGTGATGGCGGCGCGAAAGCCTGCTGCCTGCACATCCAGCGACTGGGTCGCCATCTTCAGGGTGCCTTCGGCCGATTCCATCATCGCCCGCAGCTGGGCGGCGCGTCCCGCCACGCTTTCCCCGGCGCGGCCGGCGGCATCGGTGAGGAGGTCGCCCAAGGTCTCGATGCGAGCGCTTTCCTGGTTCAGACGTGCGGAGATGGTGTCGCCGCGCACCTGGGCGCGGGCGCCGGCGTCATCCAATGTGGCGATCTGCTTTTCCAGCACGGCTTCCAGGGTGCGCATGCGCTGGAAGGCGGCGTCCAGACCCGAATTGAGGCCATCCAGTTCGCGCCGCACCACGCGGGCCAGTCGCGTGGCATTATTGGCCGCAACCTCGTCGGCGGTGAACAGCCGGTCGCTGGCCGCCAGCATCTGGCGCGCGGCATCGCTCATGGCCATGCTGCGGGCAAGCGCCGTAGCGATGGTCATGAAGAAGATGGGTGGCATCAACATCGCGGCAGCCAGCATGGCTTTGGTTGCCAGCGGCAGCTCAAGAATTCCGCCAGGGCCCCAGAAGCCCCAGGCATAAGCGCCGCTGACCCCGATCCAGAACAGCGAACAGAGCGCGCCGCTCACCAAGGTCAGCCGTCCGAAGCGGCTTGATCTGATTTTGGGGGCCGGCAGAGTCACCGGAACCGGCGGCGGCGCGGGCGCGTTCGACGGTTTTTCCAGCGGAACGGTCTGCCCGAAATTCCTGACCATGGCTCCCTTAAGCCCTGAATTGCCCGCCTTTTTTAATCTAATCACGTTTAAACCCCGTTTCACACCATTTCACACAAAAAGCCGGGATTAACGGGGCCTTAGCCTGAAATCGGGCAGGATGGCGAGCCTATCCCGGGACGCTTTTCCATGGCCGACACGCCGGTCGATCTTGCCCATCTCGCCCGCTATACCGGGGGCGACAAAAGCCTGAATGCCGAGATTTTGCGGCTGTTCGATGGCCAGATCAGCGAGATGGTAGAGCAGCTCCAGTCCATCATCGCCCAACGCGATCCCAAGAAGTGGCGTCAGGTCACCCATACCATCAAAGGTGCGGCCCGCGGCGTGGGCGCTTTCGCCATGGGCCAGGCGGCAGCCGATGCCGAGCCCGTGGACCCTTCGGCCCATCCCGACAAGGCCGGCCAGGCCTTGGCGACCCTGAAAAACCAGGGCGAGGCCGTGCAGGCCTTCATCGCCGACTATCTGGCGGCTTAAAACTCAGCTCTTTTTGGTGTAGCTGGCAGCGGCATTTTGCATCGCCGCTGTGCAGGCTTTGGGGTTGTGCGAGCCCGGCCTTTCTACATATAAAAACGATGTTTTCTCCAGACTTACATCGATCTAAGTGTGGAATATCGCTAAGGACTTGAAATGACGCAAGCCATCGAAACGGATGTCGCCATCATTGGCGCCGGCCCCATCGGCCTGTTCGCGGTGTTTGAGCTGGGGCTGCTGGATCTCAAGTGCCACCTGGTGGACATCCTGGACCGGCCCGGCGGGCAGTGCACCGAGCTCTATCCGGAAAAACCGATCTACGACATTCCCGGTCTTCCGGTGGTGACGGGCCAGGAGCTGGTCAATCGCCTGCTGGAGCAGATCAAGCCCTTCGATCCGCAATTCCATTTCAGCGAGATGGCGACCAGCCTCGAGAAACTGCCCGATGGCCGTTGGAAGCTGAAGACCGACGCCGGCACCGAAATCACCGCGCCGGTGATTGTGGTCGCGGCCGGTGCGGGCTCGTTCCAGCCCAAGCGCCCGCCGGTGCCCGGCATCGAGAAGTTCGAGAATGCCGGCGACGGCATCGGCGTGCATTACGCCGTGCGCAAGATGGAGACCTTCCGCGGCAAGAACATCCTGATTGCCGGCGGTGGCGATAGCGCCCTCGACTGGGTGATCAATCTGGCCCCGCTCGCCAAATCCATGACCCTGGTACACCACCGTGACGGCTTCCGCGCCGCCCAGCACAGCGTCAATCAGATGCGCGAGCTGGAAAAGGAAGGGAAGGTCAAGTTCCATGTCGCCAGCGTCAAGCAGGTGCATGGCGAGCCCGGCCAACTGACCGGCGTGACCTTGTCCGGCGCCGACAAAAGCGAGTGGCATCACGAGACCGATGTGTTCCTGCCCTTCTTCGGCCTGACCATCAAGCTGGGTCCCATCGCGGAATTCGGCATCAACCTGCACGAGAACCTGATCCCGGTAGACACGGCGCGCTTCGAGAGCCAGACCCCCGGCATCTTCGGTATCGGCGACATCAACACCTATACCGGCAAGCTGAAATTGATATTGTCCGGCTTCCATGAGGCGGCGCTGATGGCGCAGGCTGCGTTCCACATCTGCAGGCCCAACGAGAAGCTGCGCTTCCAGTACACGACCTCTTCGTCCAACCTGCAAAAGAAATTGGGTGTCTCGTGAAGATCAACGCCGTCGACCGCCAGGGCAAGGAATACACGCTGGAAGGCCGTGAAGGCTGGAGCGTGATGGAAATCCTGCGCGACGGCGGCCTGGACATAGCGGCGGAATGCGGCGGGGCCTGCGCCTGCGCCACCTGCCATGTCTATGTGAATGACGGCTGGTTCGAGAAGCTGCCGGCGCCGTCGGAAGCGGAAATCGACATGCTGGACATGGCGCTGGCGGTTGAGCCCAATTCGCGCCTGTCGTGCCAGATCGTGTGCAGCGACGCCACCGACGGCATCAAGGTGACTGTAGCGCCTGAGTGAGAGACTGCGGGCGGCCGGTTAGTAGCCGCCCAGTTCCTTCTTCATCATATAGGCGATTGAGCTTCGTTCGCCGCGGAAATCGCGGCCCGCATCCATCTTGTAGAGGCCGCGCAGATAGGTGGCGTCTATATCGGTGAGCGCAACGGGCTTCATGCCGTCGGCGCAGCCAGGCGCCAGCAGATTGGTGATGGTCGGCACGTTCTGGCAGTCGTCATAGGATTGTCCCTGAGACAGCGCCAGCATGGCGATATAGTCGGCAAGCGGGCCGATCTCCTGACCGACGATCTTTCCCGTATCCACCATGATGATGGCGTTGGTGAACTGGGTCTTCAGCCCGTCACCGATCGCCCGGTTGCCGCTCACATGCACCGCACTGGCCACGCCCATCGCCCCCGGCGATGCATTGTCCCAGCTTATGACCGGCGCATCGGCGGGAAGGAAGCCATCAAAGTCTTCCGTCGCCGTACTGTACCAGGCCTGGATGGGCCGGCTCATGGTGGCAATCCGCTCGGCGCGACTCTGGTAGTGAAAACCCAGCAAGCCCGGTCGCTTGGTGCGCAGAAAATCCAGCAGCTCCTGCGGCTTCGGCGTGGCGACGACAAGAATATTGGGCCGGCAGGTTTCGCCGCTATCCAGCGGCGCGCCGGCCAGCATCGCGACCCGGATAATGCGCTGGCTGATATAGGTATCCAATTTGGACGACAGGCCCACCGCCAGCGGGCAGATGCCCGTCTTCCAGCGGCCGATCTTGCCCAGGAGAGGCGAGGGCGCGACATGCGTCAGGATGAAATTGTTGAGCGCCCGCTCGGAGCGAAGCGCCGGCGCGGTGACGATGACGCTCTCGACCCCGATGCCAGCCGCCGGTTCTTCCGGCGCGGCCTGCTGTTGTGCTGACGCGGCAAAAGAAAAGGCCACAGCCGATGCCAAGGCCGCCAGCAGAACAGTGAAGCGTTTCATGCCCCCGCTCCGGGATTTGGAAAATACCGCGATCCAGATCCAAGCCTATACCGGCAGGCGCGGCGGGAAAATCCCCCGGAGGCGGTGACCTTGGCCGCCGAATAGGCAATGATCGCGTTATGGCCGTCTTGCCCACTTCGATCATCAAAGGCCGTCAGCAGGCCCATCCCGACAAACCTTTGGCGCTGTTCCTGATCGGCATGCGCGTCAACCGGCTGGCCGCCGTCAGTCGGTGGTGGCCGGTGGCCGCGGCCATGCCGCGCATGCAGAAGGAGCTGGCGCAAAAGCCCGAGGCGGGAATGATGTGGCAGCGGAATTTCCTGTCGGGCCGCTGCACCCTGACAGTGCAATACTGGCAGAGCCTGGAGAAGCTGTTCGCCTATGCCCATGACCGGGAGGGCGAACATTTTCCCGCCTGGTCCGCGTTCAACCGCCGCGCCCGGGACAATGACGCGGTCGGCATCTGGCACGAGAGTTACGCGCTGACGCCGGAGGCTTGCGAGAACATCTATCGCGACATGCCGCCGTTCGGACTGGGCGGCGCCATCGGTGTTGCGCCCGCCGCTGCGCGGATGGGCGGCTTGCGCGATCCGTTCAAGCGTGGTTGACGTTCAGATATTCGAACTGTGGATCGCGTCCACCATGGCGTCGGTCACCTGTTTGGTGGTGGCGGTGCCGCCGACATCCGGCGTGAGGATGCCGGCCTTGGTCACGCGCTCCAGCGCCCGCATCAGCCGGGCCGCGGCGTCCCTTTCCCCCAGATGCTCCAGCATCTGGGCGCCGGTCCAGAAGGTGGCGACGGGGTTGGCGATGCCCTTGCCGGTGATGTCGAAAGCCGAACCGTGGATCGGCTCGAACATCGAAGGGAAGTGGCCTTCAGGATTGATGTTGGCGGTCGGCGCAACACCCAGGCTGCCCGCCAGGGCGCCGGCCAGATCCGACAGGATGTCGGAATGCAGGTTGGTGCCGACAATGGTGTCCAGGCTTTGCGGTTTTAACGTCATGCGCACCGTCATGGCGTCGACCAGCATCTTGTCCCAGGTCACATCGGGAAATTCCCTGGAGACTTCGGCGGCGATCTCATCCCACATCACCAGGCCGAAGCGCTGGGCGTTGGACTTGGTGACCACGGTCAGAAGCTTGCGCGGCCGCGACTGGGCCAGCTTGAACGCAAAGCGCATGATGCGGGTGACGCCCACGCGAGTGAAGATGGAGACTTCGGTGGCCACTTCCTCGGGCAGGCCCTTGTGCGTGCGCCCGCCATTGCCGGCATATTCGCCTTCGGAATTCTCGCGCACGATCACCCAGTCCAGATCGCCTGGTCCGGCATCGCGCAGCGGCGAGGTGATGCCCGGCAGAATCCGGGTGGGGCGCACATTGGCGTACTGATCGAAGCCCTGGCAGATCGGCAGGCGCAGGCCCCACAGGGTCACATGGTCGGGAATGTCCGGCGCGCCGACGGCGCCGAAATAGATGGCGTCGAATTTTTTGAGCTTGTCCAGCCCGTCCGCCGGCATCATCACGCCATGCTTGCGGTAATAATCCGAACCCCAATCAAAATTCGTGACGTTGAAGCGCACATCGCCCAGCCGCTTCTGCAGCGCGTCCAGCACGGTGACACCCGCATCGATCACTTCCGGGCCGATGCCGTCGGCAGGGATCGCGGCAATGGAAAATTCGCGCATGGGAAGATCCAACTGGGCTGCGGCTGCTGACTAAGCCCCGGCTTGCCCCGCCGCAAGAGCCTTGTTGTGCTCGGATCGCGCCAAAAGCAGCGTCAAAAGCGCCGACAGCAACAACAGTCCAGCCACGAAATAAAGCCCGCCCAAAAAGCTGCCGGTCCAGCCTTTCAAAAAGCCGATCATGGCGGGGCCGACAAAGCCGCCCAGATTGCCCAGGGCATTGATGGCCGCGATGCCGGCGGCCGCGCCCGACCCGGCCAGGAACTTGACCGGCATGCTCCAGAGCGGCGGCTTGGATGCGCTGACGCCGATATTGACCAAGGCCAGTGCCACCAGCACCCCGACAAGGCTGGCCGCCACACCGCAATAAAACAGCCCGGCCGCCGCCAAAAGACAGGCGATGACCACATGCCAGGTGCGCTCACCCGTGCGGTCGGAATGGCGCGACCAGAGCACCATCGCCACCACCGCGGCGATGCCGGGCCCTGCGTTCAGCCAGCCCACCGCCAGCGGCGACAGGCCGAAGCCCGCGATGATCAGCGGCGACCAGATGCCCAGCGCATAAAGCCCCGCCGAGGTGCCGAAATAGATCAGCGCCAGCACCAGTACGCGCGGGTCCATCAGGCCTTGAAGGACGGAATGGTTGCGCGATGTCTGCTGCTGCTCGCGTTTCAGGCTTTCGATCAGCCAGCCGCGTTCTTCCGCAGCCAGCCAGGCGGCACTTTCGGGCCGGCTGGTAAGAACGAACAGTACGGCAATGCCCAGCAACACCGCCGGCACAGCCTCGATCAGGAACATCAACTGCCAGCCGGCCAGGCCCAGCCAGCCATGCAGTTCCATCAACGCTCCCGACAGCGGCGAGCCCAGCGCTGTGGAGAGCGGCGCCGCAGCCATGAAGACCGATGTTGCCGCCGCGCGATGGCTGGCGGGAAACCAGTAGGAGAAATAAAGGATCATGCCGGGAAAGAAGCCCGCTTCCGCCACGCCCAGCAGAAAACGCAACACATAGAAGCTGACCGGGCCATGCACGAAAGCGGTGGCGCCAGAGACGATGCCCCAGCTGATCATCACCCGCGCGATCCAGACCCGCGCGCCGACCCGGTGCAGAATGAGGTTCGACGGCACTTCAAACAGGAAATAGCCGGCGAAAAAAATCCCGGCGCCCAGGCCGAACGCCGCCGGCGACAGGCCGACATCCTTGTTCATGGTCAGCGCGGCAAAGCCGATATTCACCCGGTCGATGAAGGAGACGAAATAGAGAAGCATGGCGAAGGGCAGGATGCGCCAGCCTATCTTGCGCAGGGTCCGAGCCGCCAATTCGTCCGGCGCGTTCACCATGTTTGTCTCTGCAGACATGGAAACATCATACCGATTTCGCAGGTGCCAGCCGCACATTTCCCATCGTTGCGCGAGCGCCTTGCGCGATCCGTTGCCGCATGGCTAGCTCCGCGCCGAGGGGCTCATGACTGTCGCGCATGTCTATACGGTGGCGTTTCAAGGCATTGAAGCGAGAGAGGTAGACGTTCAAGTCCATATCGCCGATTCCGGCGGCGGACAGTTCAATGTCGTGGGCCTTGCCGACAAGGCAGTGGCTGAAAGCCGCGAGCGGGTGCGCGCCGCGCTGTCGGCCATCGGCCTGGCGCTGCCCTTCAAGCGCATCACGGTCAACCTGGCGCCGGCCGACCTTCCCAAGGAAGGCTCGCACTACGATCTTCCCATCGCGCTGGGATTGCTGGCGGCGATGGGCGTGCTGCCCGCCAGTGAGATGGCGAATTATGTGGCGCTGGGCGAACTGTCGCTGGATGCCGCGGTGACGCCGGTCGCCGGCGTGCTGCCGGCGGCGATCGCGGCCTCGGAGCAAAATCGCGGCTTGATCTGCCCGGCGGGCAACGGACCCGAAGCGGCATTCGCGGGCGGCATCGAGATATTGGCGACGCCGTCGCTGATCGGGCTGGTCAATCACATGAAGGGCGCTTCTGTGCTGGCGCCGCCGGTGCCGCGGGTTGGCGAAACGAAGCGCGCCGCGCCGGACCTGCGCGACGTCAAGGGCCAGGAAAGCGCCAAGCGGGCGCTGGAGATCGCCGCGGCGGGCGGCCACAACCTTCTGATGATTGGGCCGCCCGGCGCGGGCAAATCCATGCTGGCGCAGCGGCTGCCGGGCCTGTTGCCGCCGCTGGATGCGCGCGAGGCGCTGGAGATTTCCATGATCCAGTCGCTGGCCGGCGCGCTGGAAGGTGGCGCCATCAGCCGGGTGCGTCCCTTTCGCAACCCGCATCATTCCGCCTCGATGGCGGCGCTGGTGGGCGGCGGCCTGAAGGTGAAGCCCGGCGAGGTCAGCCTCGCCCATCTGGGTGTGCTGTTTCTGGACGAGCTGCCGGAGTTCCAGCGTGCCGTTTTGGACTCGCTGCGCCAGCCGATCGAGACTGGCGAGGCGGTGGTCGCCCGCGCCAATGCCCATGTGCGCTATCCGGCGCGCTTTCAGCTTGTCGCCGCGATGAACCCCTGCCGCTGCGGCTATCTGAGCGATCCGGCGCTGGGCTGCGGCCGCGCCCCCAAATGCGCCAGCGATTATCAGTCGCGCATCTCGGGCCCCTTGTTCGACCGCATCGACATGCATGTGGAGGTCTCCGGCGTTTCGGCCGCCGACCTCACCTTGCCGCCGGCCGCGGAAGGCAGCGCCGAAGTGGCGGCAAGGGTGGCCGCGGCCCGCCAGATCCAGCGGCAGCGCTTCGAGGACCATGGCATCCGCACCAATGCCGAAGCCGAAGGCGAATTGCTGGACAAGGTCGCCACGCCCGATGCGGCGGGATCAAAGCTCCTGACCGAGGCGGCGGAGCGTATGAAGCTGTCGGCGCGCGGCTATCACCGGGTATTGAAAGTGGCTCGCACCATCGCCGACCTGGCGGGTGCCGAGACCATCGGCAAAGCCCATATCGCCGAGGCTTTGTCGTATCGCCGGATCACCCATCTGCCCTGAGGCGGCCAGCCTTCAGGCTGACCGGCCTTCAGACTGACCAGTCTTCACACTGATAAGGCGGACCGGGACAACAGCGCGCACTGTCCCGATATGGCACGGCGCGCTACCATGGTAACCAGTTTGGCATGCGCCTTGCTGTCCATGATCGGATGGGCTCTCCACGTCCCGATACAGAAGCTTCCATGCAAAACCGGATAGGCATTCTGCGTGTCGAAAAGGGCTTGTCCCTGACCGATCTGGCGCGCCTTGCCGGCACGACCAAAGCGCAGATCCAGAAGCTGGAGCGCGGCGACCGCCGTCTTTCCCTGCAATGGATGTCCCGGCTGGCGCGCGCGCTGAATGTGAAGATGTCCGACCTGCTGCCCGAGGACACGGTCGCCTGCCAGCACGGACAGGAAGAGCGGGAGATCCTCGCGCTCGTTTCGCAGCTGCCGCTGGAAGACAGGATTGCGCTGGTCCGGATCGCCAATGACCTTTTGATGACATTCCGGCGCTGGGAGCTGGGCCACGGCAGATCGGGCGCCGGCGATCATCTGGATGAACCGCTGAAACGCCGGCGCACCCGCGCCTGACGCGGCATTGTCTTCAGAGATAGTGGATACAGGCCCAGATGATGGCCGCCCACAAGAAGACCGACACTCCGATGATGAAGATCAGGCTTTGCCTGGGCGACCATTTTGTGTCGGCCGCGCGAGCGGAATGCGCCCGATAGACCGCTAGTCCCGGCGCGTAACCCGCGTCATTGCCTCTCATAGAACCCGCATTCTGGATACGAGACCTGCTGAAAAACCGAAGCGCCCCCACAGCGCCTGCATTAACCATATCCATTTTGGATACAAACGCAAGTTTGTTCCTGAGACTTATCCCCAGCTGTTAATAATGATTACTCTGGCAGCTGCGTCAAAGTATGGTTAACGTAGTATCCCTTTTGGATACGATGTGGTATGAGGGTGTGCTGAACTAAAAAATATCGCCGGGGGGCGAGAAATGCAGGAAGCAGAAATTCTGGATGCAGCTTTCCAGCTGCTGGATCAATTTCGTGGGAACGCGGAACTTCGTGCCGGTGAAGAGATGGACCGGGCGGTGGAACGCGGCGACGCCATCAGCTTCGATCGCTGGCGGCAGGTCGCCCAGACCATCGTCGCCGCACGCGGCCGCCGCTATCCGCTAGTCCAGGTCGAGGAAGATTCACCGGCAGAGACTGTGGTGCGGCTTCGCACGGGATCCAGCTTCGCTCCGGCCTGAGTTCCCTTTGATGTGACCGCTGGCGCGTCCGGCGCAGAGTATGGTTCCCTTGGGAACTATTCTGGGGCTGCACCCATGTTTACGCGGGCCACAGGCGGCGACCGGGACGGCGCCGCCTTCCTGGGCCGCACCTCGCGGCCGCCGACATCGCGCGGCCGATCCCACGACCTTCGCCTCTTCGGCAGCGCCGCCGATGCTGATCATCCAAGGCGCCGCGGATACGGGAGTCTCGGTCACCCAGTCCCAGGCGATGGCGAAAAAGCTAGCGGACCTCAAGGTACCAGTCGAAACGCTCACCATCCCGGATGTGGGTCACGGCTTTGTCGGCAACACACCTAAGATCACCCGCGCCGCCAACGACCAGGCCCTGGTGCGCACCGTCGAATTCGTTGACCAGCTTTTCGGCTGCTGAGTCACGCCCAATTCATGGGGTCCAACTGAATGGAGCGGTCAATCGGGCCGTACCTAATCGGGGCTGCAAAACAGTCGCTGTAATCAGCAGCGCAATCGGCAAGATTATTAGCGCGGCAAGAAACAGCTTTGCAGTCCGCCGCGACATCCTCATTCTCACCAGTCCGATTGAGTCCCGACGTCAGTGATCCCGCACTGAGCCATCCACGGCGTCCCACATTTCCGGGAACTGCCATTCGGGGATGCCGCGCTCATTGTCCACCAGATGCTCGTCCAGCGCGACGCCGAGGCCGGGGCCGTCGATATTGCCCTTGAGGATGATATTGCCCTCGGTCATCACGATCTCGCGGGTGAGATAGCCCTTGCCCAGCGGGCTGCGCTCCACCTTCGGGCCGCCATTCACCGCCTGCAATGACGGCACCTCATGCGCCAGGAAATTCGGAATGGACGCCGCCACATGCATGGAGGCGGCAAAGCCGATCATGCCTTCCTTGGAATGGGGCAGCATGTCGGCATAGAAGGCTTCCGCCAAAGTGGCGATCGCCTTCAGCTCGGTGATGCCGCCGGTGTGCGTAATGTCGGGCTGCAGCAGCTGCGCCGCACCCGCCGTCAACAGATCGCGGAACTGCCACTTGGTCACCATGCGCTCGCCAGTGGCAAAGGGCACCGTGGTCTTCTTGGCCATCTCGGCCATCAGCGGCAGGTTCTGGAACTGGATCGGCTCTTCGAAGAACCAGGGGCGGAAGGGCTCGATCGCCTTGATGATCTGCATGGCAGCAGGCGGTTCATGCTCGCCATGCATTTCGATGCCGAGATCGAAGTTGGGACCGACCAGATCGCGGATCGCCTTTACCTTCTCGACAAAGCCGTCGATGTAGTACGGGCTCTCGGAGGCGCGTGACAGCCGCCCGCGGGTGGAGGAGACGGACGTCTTCATCGACTTGTAGCCCGCCGCCAGCACGTGGCTTTTGGTTTCTTCCACGCTCTCGGCCTGGCCATAGCATTTGATCCGGTCGCGGGTGGGCCCGCCCAGAAGGTCATAGACCGGCACGCCCAGCGCCTTGCCCTTGATGTCCCACATGGCGATGTCCACCGCCGACAGCGCGCTGCAGAGAATAATATCGCCACGATAGAAAGCGTGGCGGTACATGGCCTGCCAGTGATGCGCGGGCTGGCGCGGGTCTTTGCCTTTCAGATAGGGCTCAAGCTGCGCGATCGCCGCCATCACGGTTTCGATCTTGCCTTCCACCGTGCCTTCGCCCAGGCCGATGATCCCCGCATCGGTGTGCATCTTGACGAAGATGCTGCGCAGGGAATGGACCGGGATGATCTCCAGCCGGGTGATCTTGATGGCGCTGCGCGGATCAGCCAGGGCGCGCGATGTATTGACGGGCTCAGCGCCGGCATTGCGCTCGGCGGCCAGAAGACCGCCCATGCCCAGACTGGCCAGCTTCATCCAATGGCGGCGGTTGGGTTGCGTCACGGCATCCTTGCCTTGTTCTGGACGGCCTTGGCGCGCAGGTCGAGATATTCCTGAATCGCGACATGGGTTACCGGCAGCTTGTCGATATTGTCCTTCATCCACTGGGTGAAATCGGCTTCGATTTCCGGTGTCCATTCCCGGTCGATCTGGCCGCCGGTATATTTCTGCTCGCGCAGGCGCTGATGGCTGAAAGTGTCACGCAGGCGGGTGTGTTCGGAATCCTGCACCACTTTCTCGGCCAGTTGCGGCGGAATGAACATCACCCCGCCATCGCGGCCCAGCACCACATCGCCCGGCATCACCGCGGCATGGCCGATGCGGGTGGGACTGTTGATGGCGATCATGGTGGAGTTGAGTGGGCGGCCTTCGTCGCCGATGCGGCCGAAATGATGTGACGGGTCGTAAGCGCGGAAGAAGGACGTGAAGTTGGGAAGCTCGCGCAGACCGTTGATGTCGCGCACGGCGCCGTCATAGACGATGCCGTTGCCGGAACGGGCATAGATGGCGTTGCCGACATTGTCGCCGATGGAAGGACCATCCACCTTCAGGCCGAAATGGTCGCTGACATAGACGTCGCGCTTTTCCAGCATATCCACCGGCCAGGCATTGGGCCCGCCCTTGCGCCCGTCCACCTTGCCGTCGGCCTCGATCACCCGTTGCAGGTCGAGGCGGCCGGGAATCCAGGTCGAGGTCAAAGCGCGGCCGACCAGGATCTTGTCGGGATAGAGGGTGGCCCAGCCATCCTCATACTGGTGCTCATAGCCGGCGTTGCGCAGGGTGGCCCAGGCTTCTTCCAGGGTGACGTTTTTCATCCGGTCGAGAATGGCGTCCGGCACCTTGGGCCGGCCATCGGCGAAGCGCTCGCCTTTCCATTCCGGCGTGTTGTGGATGACCTCGTCGCGCGGCATGAAATTCTGATGCGCCAGCGCCGATGTCGTCGCCAGCATCGCCAGCGCCACCAGGTAACCCAGTTTTTTCATGATCTTCTCCCCCTGCTTGCCGGGGAATAATCACCGCTCCTCGCCCGCCCGCAAGGAAATTCGTTAGCGATACCAATCGCTGAACAATCTACCGTCGCACGATATCGAAGGCGCAGGTGAGCCGCTGGTCGGCCGACGAGAAGGGCACCGTTCCGTGCCACATATAGCTGGGGAACAGCACCAGCAGCCCCGGCTCGGGCTGGACCAGATGCTCTGCGGCCAATGGCGGCGCGGTCGGCGGCCCGGGCTCGCCGAATTTCAGCCAGCCTTCCTGGCCGTTCATCCCGGCGGGAAGGCGTACATAAAAGGCCGATGAGAGCCAGCCTTCGGGATGGACGTGATTGATGTGAAAGCCGCTGCGCTGGAGACGCACCGACCAGGCGCCATTGATGGCGTAGTTCTGAGCGCCCGCGCCGATCGCCGCGATATGGCGGCGGATCGGCGCATCGATCGCGGCAAACAAGGCGCGGATCGCAGGGTCCGGATAGTCGCCGAGATCGCGCGGCGTCTGGCTGCCATGGCGCAAAGACTGATCCACCGGATGGGTCAGAGGGCCGTGGATGCGGTCCAGCGCCTGGCCGAGATCGGCCAGATAGGCATCCAGGCTGCTCCAGCCTTCGGGCGGTTCAATGCGATAGCGCCCCACCAGACGGTCGTAATCGCACAGCGCCTTGTGGCGGGCATCGCCCGCTAGCCGCCAGGCCGTGGTCAGAAGCGCGGTGGCATATTGATCGGCCGGGCGCGCGGCATGCAGGGCTTCGGCGCGGCGGATGGCCGGTTCGGGGTGGCCCAGCGCCAGATCGACCTCGATCTCGGTCTTGGCGCGCGCCGGTGAATGGGGTTCCGCGGGCGCAAGCTTCAGATGGCTGTCGGCGGCCTGCGGATCAAAGCCCAGCGCCGCGCGCGCCGCCATGACGTGCAGCGCGGGATAGGTTTTCGCCCGCGCCGCCGCCAGATCGTAAGCGGCCCTGTCGTCGCCGGCGGCCCGCAACAGGCGCACGGTGATGGCGGCGATCTCGTGGCTCTGCGGCGCGGCATCGAGCGCGGCCCGAGCCTCCTGCACATCGCCCGTCCGCATCCAGATCAGGTCGGCCAGTTCGCGCTGGCCTTGCGGCGATGACGGATCAAGCCGCACCGCCTTGCGCCAGGCGGTCTCGGCTTCTTCCCGGCGGCCAAGCTTGCCCAGGATACGGCCCAGCAGGGCATAAACCGGCGCCTCATCCATGCCGCCGGTGATGGCCCGGCGGACAGCGGCTTCGGCTTCCGCATCCCGTCCCAGATGATGGGTGACGGACGCCAGCGCGAATTGGGTTGCGGGATCGAGGGGCGAAAGGCGCACCGCCTCGCGCAGTTCGCGCGCGCAGCCTTCGAGGTCGCCCAGCTGGTGCAGGACCAGACCCAGCAGATTGCGCACCGGCGCGCTGTCCTGCCCACCCGCGATGGCCCCCGCCAGCACCTCGCGCGCTTCCAGAGCGCGGCCCTGATCGAGCAGCAATCTGGCCAGATTCAGGGGCGCGCCTTGCATCACGCGTTGCATCACCCGGGCACCATAGCGCCGCTCTTTGCGTGCGGCATCAGCGGCTTCGGAACTTTCCCGCCCTCCGGCCCGTTGTCGCCGGATACTGGGAGGGATTGATGAGACCGATTGCGATGCTGGGTGTGGTGCTGATCGTGCTGGGCCTGGCGGGCCTGTTCTTCAGCCGCGTGAGCTGGACCGAGACCAAACCGGTGGCCAAGGTGGGGCCGCTGGAGCTGAACAGCCAGGAACATCACAGTGTCTGGATTCCGACCGCCGCGGGCATTGCCGCCGTGCTGGCCGGGGTCGGGCTGGTCTTTGCGGGCAAAAAAGCCGCCTGAAATCTGCGCCATTGCCGCCGTTCGCTGCGCTTGCGAAGGCGCAGCCATTTGAGAGCGCTTCGCGTTGCGGGTTGTCGCACTTCCTGCCTATTGTTCTCTCACCAATTTCATGGGGAGAGAAAAATGCGTTCCGTCATCAAGCTTGCCCTGGCCACCACCGTGGGCGTCGCCATTGGCGCGGGCGGTTTTGCCGCTTTCGCCCAGAAGGATCCCAAGGTCGGAGTCACTGTCAATGATCCGATCGGGCCGGTGCCGGATTCGAGCCGCGTCACCGCGACCTTGCCCAAGGACATCAAGTGCACCGGCCAGGTCGGCAAGATGCAGATGTGCCTGCTCTATGGCGATCCGGCCAAGCCCGGTCCGTACATGGTGAAGTACATCTGGTATCCGGGCAATTTCTCCAAGCCGCACTATCACAACAACGAACGCTTCGCCTATGTCGTGTCCGGCACCTGGTGGACCTCGTCCAGCAACGTCTATGACGAGCGCCTGACCTATCCGGTCCATGCCGGCACCGTGGCGGTCGACAAGCTGAAGGGCATCCATTGGGACGGCTCGCGCACCGGCGAGAAAGAGCCCGCCGTGCTGGTACTGGCGGGCATTGGCCCGAACATCACCCAGGGCGTGGATGAGAACGGCAAGGACATGGGTCCGCCGCGCTAGGAGGGAAGATCATGCGCCATCTTGTTGTCGCGCTTGTTGCTCCTCTGGCTCTTGCGGGCCTGATCGCAACACCGGCTCTGGCTGAGACCCAGGAGCAACTCCTCAATCAGGGGCCGCCCAAGACCAGCCAGCCGCTGCCCGACCCCAGCCACATCCCGATGATTTTCGGGAAGGACATTCCCTGGAAGGGCGAGAATGGTGAGCGCAGTGCGACCCTGTTCGGCGATCCCAGCAAGCCGGGCATCTATGGCGTTCTGATCAAGTGGGAGCCGGGGCATAATTCCCGGCCCCATTTCCATTCCACCGATCGTTACATCTATGTGGTGTCGGGCTCGTGGTGGGTGTCGTCCAGCACCCATTATGACCCCAGCAAGATGTATCCGATTCCGGCCGGCACCTTTGTCACCGACATCAAGAACACCATTCACTGGGACGGGGCCAAGGCGGAGACCGGGCCCTGCATCCTGCTGCTGGTGGGCGAAGGACCGATGGTCAGCGGTCGCTATGTGCCCAAGGACGCGAGCAAGGCGCCCGAAGGCCAGGACTTTGTGCCGGCACCGGCGAAATGACATAACGTAAACTTGCAACACGCCGCGCAGGCGGGAGCGACCGGGAACGCGAAGCGCCTCCCGGCGCGACCATAAAAAACGTACGGCGTAATGCTGTAACGGGGTTCTCGAGGGGGACGTTCGTGAAATTCCATCCCGTCTATCTGTGTCTGCTGGTGCCGTACGCGGCCTGGATCTGGGTGCCGTTCTACAACCGCATCGAGCCCAGCCTGTTCGGCATTCCCTTTTTCTACTGGTGGCAGATCTTCGGCATCTTCCTCACCGCCGCCTCGATCTATCCGGTCTATCTGTACCAGGAAAGCCGCCGCAAATGACCGCGACCCTGATCGTCTTCCTGGGCCTGTTCGTGTTCGTGGCCCTGTTGGGCCTGTTCGGCTCGCGCTGGCGCGCCGGTGACCTGTCGCAACTGCATGAATGGGGTTTGGGCGGACGCAGCTTCGGCACCCTGATCACCTGGTTCCTGTTGGGCGGTGACCTCTACACCGCCTACACCTTCATCGCAGTGCCGGCCCTGATGTTCGGCGCGGGCGCGAGCGGCTTCTTCGCCGTGCCTTACGCGGCGCTAATGTATCCGCTGCTGTTCATGGCCTTTCCGCGCCTGTGGTCGGTGGCGAACAAGCACGGCTACATCACAGCGGCCGATTTCGTGCGCGGCCGTTTCGGCCATCGCGGCCTGGCATTAGCCATAGCAGTTACCGGCCTGATGGCCGTGATGCCCTACATCGCGTTGCAGCTGGTCGGCATGCAGGTGGTGATCGCCGCGCTGGGCCTGGATTGGGCGGTGCATCTGCCATTGCTAGGCACGATATCAGTGCCGCTGCTCGCCGCCTTCGTCGTGCTGGCGGCTTTCACCTATACCTCTGGCTTGCGGGGCACCGCGCTGATCGCGGTGGTGAAGGACATTCTGGTCTACATCACCGTGCTGGCCGCGATCATTATCATCCCGTCGGAGCTGGGCGGGTACGGCAAAATGTTCGCCGCTGTGCCGGCCAAGCAGCTGCTGTTGCCGCCGGCGCCCGCCGGCGGTCTGGGTGCGGG
>Ga0268266_10001353_pt1 | contig 29617 bp, 26 predicted proteins | sample KBSS13metaG_FD_190356 | JGI IMG/M metagenome (GOLD analysis project Ga0268266, IMG submission 190356) | Switchgrass rhizosphere microbial communities from Kellogg Biological Station, Michigan, USA - KBS S1-3 metaG (SPAdes) (version 2) | ecosystem: Host-associated > Plants > Roots > Rhizosphere... | reverse complement strand
TCGAGCCGGCCATTCAGGTGTTGTCGCGGTCGATGATCGCTCCCAAGCAGCACGTAGTGCTTCTGCAGGTCGGCCGGCGGGTGATCGTGGTCGGCGACAGCGGCGCGCAGATGAATACGCTGTGTGAGATTACCGATGCCGACGAAATCGCCTCGCTGATGGGCCAGCTCCGGCAGGACAAGTCAGACCCCGTCTCGCGGGCGTTCGGCACGTTCTTTGGCCGGGCCGAGAAGGATTACCCCGGCGACGCGCCGGAAAGTGCTTCGGCCTTAACCGCCGACGTGCCGGACGAGGATGTCGACCCTGCGCTGGCGACCACGCAGGCGGAACTGACGGGCCTGATCGACAAGGTGCGGAGCGTGTCCCAGCAGATCGGCCGCGGATAAAACTTGGCCGAAGCGAACCCGGCTCGCATCGACTGCGTACTGTGGCAAGACTGGCGAAGCAGTTTGAGAAGAATTTCGGCGCGGGCAGGATGCCTTAAACGCGCTGTGGGGTGTTGCGATGAGAATGGAATCTCTCGTTGGCGTGCTGGTGCTGCTAGCCGTTCTATTGGGTTCGAGCACCGCTCGTGCACAATCTATTGCGCCCGAGGGCGTGACCCCCGAAGCCCGCCTCGATCCGCTCCCCGCTACGCCCGGCGCCGGACCGTCTCTCGGCCTACCTGATCTCTCCAAGCGAGAAACTTTCTCCTCGGCCATGCAGATCATCATTCTGCTGACCGTTTTATCGCTCGCGCCCTCAATTCTGATCATGATGACCAGCTTCACCCGGCTGATCATCGTGCTTTCGCTGCTCCGGCAGGCCTTGGGCACGCAGAATTTGCCGCCTAACCAGGTCATGGTGGGTTTGGCGATGTTCATGACCTTCCTGATCATGGGCCCCACGCTCACGCGCGTGAACAACGAAGCGCTGCAGCCGTATATGAACGGTCAGATCGAGCAGCAGGACGCATTGGGCCGGGCGCAGGTCCCGGTCCGCGAGTTCATGCAGGGGCAGATCATCGCCGCCAACAACGAGGCCGACGTTTTTCTGTTCACCGAGTTCGCCCACAAGGATCCGCCCAAGAGCTGGGAAGACGTGAGCACGCTCACGCTGATCCCATCCTTTATGCTGAGCGAATTGAAGACGGCGTTCCTACTCGGCTTCAAGGTGTACCTGCCGTTCCTCATTATCGACATGGTGATTTCGTCGGTGCTCATCAGCATGGGCATGATGATGTTGCCGCCGGTTTTAATTTCGCTTCCATTTAAATTGCTACTTTTCGTTTTAGTCGACGGATGGCACTTGATTACTGGCAGCTTGATGGGTAGTTTTAACGTTCAGTAAAAATTGCGCGCGGATTTGTCATGGATGACAGTTTTGTGCGCTCTGGAGCAGGATGCTCCGGTCCTCTTGCGGTGCAAATCGCAACACTCATGGAAGGGTGTGATCATGACGATCGACCAAGCCACTGATCTGATTCGTAACGCGTTACTTCTGGTGCTGATGATCTCCGCGCCGATGCTTCTCATCGGCCTGATCGTGGGCATTCTCGTGTCGCTCCTGCAGGCGGTCACGCAGATCCAGGAACAGACGCTCACGTTTATTCCCAAGATCGCGGCCATGGTCGGCGCGGCCATCGTGCTCATGCCGTGGATCGGGCAGCGGCTGACGGAATACACGCAGCTCATGCTCGGGCCGACCATGATGATTCCCGGACATTAAGTAGAACCGAGGCACCATGTCTCCCGCGGCGCTGTTCAGCATCGTCCCCGTGTACGCGATGGTCTTCTTCCGCATCGCCGGAATGATGATCTTCGCGCCGCTGTTCGGCAGCGGGCGCATTCCGCGCCGGGTGAAGGTGCTGATGACCGCCATCCTCGCGTTTTCCATCGCCGGCGCCGTGCCCGCACCAGCGGCCATGCCGGCGACGATGTGGGAACTCACGGTTGGCATCGCCGGCGAGATGGCGTTTGGCCTGGCGATGGGGCTGGCGATGAGCCTCACTTTCATCGCCGTTCAGTGGGCGGGCGAAATCATCGGCCAGCAGATGGGTTTTAACCTCGCCGCCGTCTTCGATCCGCAGTTCGGCGCGCAGGGCTCGTTGGTCGGCGATCTGATGTACATGCTCGCACTGGTGATCTTCCTTTGCCTGCCGGCCGAGTTCGGCGGGCCCGGCCATCACGCACTGCTCCGCGGCGTACGCGACAGCTTCGACTCGCTCCCGCTCCTGTCGCTCGGCGTAAACATGTCGCTCCTTGAACTGCTCTTCGGATTGCTGCAGACCACCACCACGCTCGCACTGCAACTGGCCGCTCCGATCCTGGTCACCATGCTGGTGGTCGATCTCTCACTGGGTTTGATCGGCAAGACCATGCCGCAGTTCAACATCATGACCACCGGCACCACGCTCCGCAGCGTGGTCGGAATGATCGTACTGATTCTCGGCATTGCTTTGACCGGAACCGTCGTTCGCGACGCGCTCGTTAATGCGATGAACATCGTACGGCTGACTTACATTCACGGAACGTAAACGACCATGGCGGACGATTCAGGCGACAAAACAGAAGCACCAACACCCCGGCGAAGAGCCGAGGCGAAGGAGCAGGGTAACGTCGCCCGCAGCATGGACCTGACGGCGGCCATGCTCATGATCGGCTCGATGGTGCTGCTGAAAATCTACGGCCTGAACATCATCGGCACCCTCAAAACCTTCCTCGAACAGATGCTTTCCGCCCGCTCGCTGTCAGACACCAACACCACCTCCGCCGTCGTCGATTTCGGCAGGGCGATTGCGATGGTCGGCGTGGCGCTGGCGCCGCTACTGCTGGGGCTCGTCGCGATCGCGGTCCTCTCGAACATGCTGCAGGTCGGCATCGTCTTCAATCCCGCGCGGCTGCAGCCGAATCTAGCCGGCCTGAATCCGTTCAAGGGCCTGGGCAAGCTGCTCGGCAAGGGCAAAGGCCCGATGGCGCTGCTCATGAACGTCATGAAGCTCGTTCTCGTCGCGTTCTTCGCCTACACCGCCATACGCGGAAAGATGGGCCTGATCGTAATGGCCCAGCAACTGTCGTTCATGCAGATCTTCGGCCTGGCGTCGGAAGTTGTTTACGACATCGCCCTCCGCATCGGCATTGTTCTCTTCGTGCTGGCGTTGATGGATTACGCGTGGCAGCGGTACCGCATCGAGCAGGAACTGAAGATGAGCAAGCAGGAAGTGAAAGACGAGATGCGCCGCATGGAAGGCGACCCCCACATCAAGCAGCGCCGCCGCCAGATCGCCATGCAGATCGCAACGCAGAAGCTGAAGAAGGACATCCCGACGGCAGACGTCATCGTGACGAACCCGACGCACTTCGCCGTGGCGCTCAAGTACGACCCGAAAACTATGGGGGCGCCGCGCGTCATCGCCAAGGGAGCTGACTTGATGGCCTTCCGCATTCGAGAAATCGCAGTCGCGGCCGGCATTCCGATTCTGGAACGTAAGCCGCTGGCGCGAGCCCTTTACGCTACCTGCGAAGTGGGCGACGAAGTGCCTGAAGAGTTTTACGCCACCGTCGCCGAGATTCTGGCGTACGTGTACGAACTAACCGGAAAGGTGCGAGACAAACGGCTGCAAACCGTCTGATCGAATTGACTGAACCATGGCCACTGTTGCCGCGTCCAACCCGATCTTTGCAAGAATCCATGCCAACCGCGGCATGATTTTTCCGATCGCATTCATCAGCCTGCTGATGGTGCTGCTGGTCCCGTTGCCGACGGCGATCCTGGACGTGCTGCTGGTGCTGAATATCACGCTGTCGGTCATCGTGCTGGTGACGACGATTTACGTGCAGTCGCCGCTGGAGTTCGCGGTGTTCCCGTCATTGCTGCTGGCCGTCACCCTGTTTCGGCTGGTGTTGAACGTTGCCACCACCCGTCTGATTCTGACGGCCGGCGATCGCTTCGCCGATCCGACGCTGGCGATGAGCGGGGCGGGCGACGTGGTGCGCACCTTCGCCGATTTCGTTACCGGCGGCTCGCTGGCGGTCGGCATCATCATCTTCGTCATCATCTTCATCATCCAGTTCGTCGTGATCACCAAGGGCGGCGGCCGAATCTCTGAAGTGGCGGCCCGCTTTACGTTGGACGCCATGCCCGGCAAGCAGATGGCGATCGACGCCGACCTGAACGCCGGCAACATCAACGAAGCCGAAGCCCGCCGCCGTCGTGAGGCGGTTTCGCAGGAAGCAGACTTCTACGGTGCGATGGACGGTGCCAGCAAATTCGTCCGCGGCGATGCCATCGCGGGCATCGTCATCACTTTCATCAACATCTTGGGCGGTTTCTACGTCGGCATGTTCGAACACGGCTGGGCGCCACTTGAAGTGATGAAGCTGTACACCAAGCTGACCATCGGTGACGGCCTGGTCAGCCAGATCCCCGCGTTCATCGTGTCGCTTGCCGCCGGCCTGATCGTAACGCGAACCAGCAGCAAGTCCGACCTCGGCAGCGAAGTAGTGGCCCAGCTTTTCTCCAAGCCCAAGGCTCTCATCGTCGCCGCCTGCTTCCTCGCGCTCATGGGCTTCACCGGCCTTCCGAAAATTCCGCTCATGGTCATCGGCGGGTGCTGTGCGGGATTGGCGATCACCCTCACGCGCGGCGAGAACGCCAAAGTCGCCAAGGAAAAATCCAACGAACGCGAGAAGGCCGCCGTCAAAGAGCCGGAAAAGGTCGAGAAGCTGCTCGATCTGGACACGATGGAGTTGGAAGTCGGCTATGGCCTCGTTCGGCTGGTGGATGCCGCCAAGGGTGGCGATTTGCTGGATCGCATCAGCATGATCCGCCGGCAGATCGCGATGGATCTGGGCATCATCGTTCCGCCGGTGCGTATCCGCGACAACATGCAGCTCGGGGCCAACGACTACAACATCAAGATCAAGGGCCAGATCGTCGCGAAAGGCGTCACGTATCCCGAGCAATTCCTCGCCATGGACAACGGCGCCACCAGTGGCCCCATTGCCGGCGGCACGCTCACCACCGAGCCTGCATTTGGATTGCCCGCATACTGGATCACCGAGTCCGAGCGCGGCAACGCCGAGCTGCTCAACTACACAGTGGTGGAAGCGACGGCCGTGCTCGCCACGCACCTCACCGAGTGCATCAAGGGCCACGCCCACGAACTGCTCACGCGGCAAGAGATCAAGAACCTGCTCGAAAATCTCAAGCAGCGTTTGCCGGCCCTCGTCGAAGAAGTCATCCCGACGCAGGTCAAACCCGGCGAGCTGCAGAAGGTCATGCAGAACCTGCTCAAGGAGCGCGTGCCGGTTCGCGACCTGGAGACGATCCTCGAAACGCTCGGCGACTACGCCGGCCGCACGAAAGATCTCGATGTGCTCACCGAATATGTGCGAAATGCTATGGCGCGAACGATCTGCAAACAGTATGTTGACGACCGCGATCGACTGTGGGTGCTGACGCTCGATCCGGCGCTGGAAGACGTGATCAACGGGCACCTCGACCGCAGCGAGCGCGGCATCACCAACACCATGCCGCCGCAGACGGCGCAGTCGATCGTGAAACAGATTTCGGACAAGGCAACAGAACTCACGCAGACCGGCCGAAACGCGGTGGTGCTTTGCAGCCCGCAGATTCGCTCGAGCCTGCGAAAGATGATCGAAACGTCCATGCCGCACGTCGCGGTGCTGGCGTTTAACGAAGTGGCACCGGAGGTCACGGTGGAAGCCGTGGCCTTGATTGGGATGAACGGTTAGTAAAAAAGGGGCCGGCGTAGCGCCGGTCGTGCAGTATGAATCTTCAAACGTTTAAAGCGCCCACGATGGCCATGGCGCTTCAGCAGGTCAAAACGGTGATGGGGTCGGACGCCGTTATCCTTCACACGCGCAGTTTCACCACGCGTCAGTGGATGGGGCTTCGCCGCAAGGAGATGGTGGAGATCACCGCCGGCAAGGGCGTGAACGTACAGAAGCGCCCGGTGAAGCGAGAGTTGCCGCCGCCCGCACAACCATCGCAGTCGTCCAACTACTCGCGAACCAGCATCGCCAAGCCGGTTCAGAACGCGCTTCGCACGCCGGTCGAGAACAGCAAAACCCTACTCGAAACGCCCGCAGCTGGCAGCGCGATCATGCTCGGCATTGCGAACGAAATGAATTGCCTGAAGAGCATGGTGACGGACCTGGTCCGCCAGGCCAATCACCAGAAAGCCCCGCAGGTTCCGCAGGATTTATTCGAATATTATCAGCAACTGATTACCAGCCAGGTGGCCGACGAGTTAGCGTCGGAGATGGTGATGACACTGCAGAAGAATCTCCGTCCGGAGCACTTGTCGCAGCCGGCCTTCGTACGTGAGAAGCTCGCCGAGCAGCTTGAGAAGATGATCCCGACCGCCGGCGCGATCAATCGCACCAAGACGACCGGCCCGCACGTGGTCGCCCTCATCGGCCCGACGGGCGTAGGCAAAACGACCACCATCGCCAAGCTGGCCGCCAACCTGAAGCTCCGTGAGAAACACCGCGTCGGACTGATCACGCTCGACACCTACCGGATTGCCGCGGTCGATCAGTTGAAGAAATACGCAGACATCATCGGCTCGCCGCTGCGGGTGGTGAACACCACAGACGATCTCAAAGACGCGATCGCCGCCATGAGCGATTGTGAGTACATCCTGATTGATACTGCTGGCCGAAGCCCGAAAGACACGATGAAGCTCAATGAGCTCAAAGGCTTTCTCGATGCCGCCTCGCCGGATGAAGTGCATTTGGTGCTGTCGACCACCGCATCGCCGGCGTGCATTCAGCTCGCGATCGACCGGTTCAACGACGTGCGCGTCGACAAAATCATCTTCACCAAGCTCGATGAAGCCGCGCACGTGGGCGTGGTGCTGAACGTGATCCGCAAGGTAAACAAGAGCCTGAGCTACATCACCACGGGGCAGGACGTGCCCAACGATATCGAAGTAGGCCGCGGGAAGAAGCTGGCGCAGCTCATCCTGGGAAGTCAGTTGTTGTAAATCTGTAGGGTGGGCATGGCCCACCGGGATTGGTGGGCCATGCCCACCCTACAAGAGAGAGACGTTTATGACTGCAATGATCGACCAAGCATCGCAACTGCGTTCGATGATGAGCCGCCGGCACCGGGCCAGCGTCATCGCCGTTACCAGCGGAAAGGGCGGTGTCGGCAAGAGCAATATCGCGGTGAATCTCGCGATCAAGCTCTCGATGGCCGGCAAAGATGTCGTGCTGCTCGACGCCGACCTGGGCCTCGCCAACGCCGACGTGCTGTGCAACATCGAGCTGCCGGCCAACCTGTCACACGTCATCGCCCGCAAGAAGGAACTGAGCGACGTGATGGTGAAAGGGCCGGGCGGGTTCCGGCTCATCGGCGGGGCATCAGGCCTGGCACGCATGGCGGACCTCACCGATGGCGACCGCCAGCGGCTCATCACCTCGCTGGCCGAGCTGGAAGAGCAGACCGACATCATCCTCATCGATACCGGTGCAGGCATTAGCCCCAACGTGCTGAGCTTCACCCGGGCGGCCGACCACGTGCTGGTCGTGACCACGCCCGAGCCGACGGCGATCACCGATGCCTACGCGGTGGTGAAAGTCATCAGCCGTGAGGACGTGAACCGCCGGGTGAGCTTGCTCGTAAACCAGGCGAGGAACCCGACTGAAGCGCACGTCGTGTACGAACGGATCGCCAAGGTGGCCAAGCAGTTCCTCGGGGTCACGTTGTATGACGCAGGTTACGTATCGTTCGACGAACAGGTCAGCAACGCCGTCCGCCGGCGGGCACCGTTCGTCGTCGGAGCGCCAAAATGCCCGGCCAGCCTCTGCATCGCACAACTGGCGATGCGGCTCGAGCAGGGCGTCGCGATCTCGCAGGCCCATGGCGGATTCTTTAACCGCATGAGCCGCTGGTTCAGGAAATAAGCCATGCCCCAACGCGTCGCCGCCATCCTGTCGATCCTGGCATTTGCCATGTGCCTCCTCGTCGGCGGGCTGCAGGCCGATAACCCGTTCACCACTACCGTCTCACGGGCGCTGGTGGCCATGCTGGGTACGTTTGTCATCGGGCTCATCGTTGGATCGATGGCCCAGAAAATGCTGACCGAGAACGTGAATACGCCCGAAAAAATCTCCAAAGATTTGCAGGCGAAAACGGAGGCCAAGAACCGATAACGTGAAGTGGCGTCTTTGCTGCACGGGCCCCATGGGTGCGAGCGGGAATTTCACGTCGAGTCGAGAAATCGGAAAATTCAGCGTTGAGTCGAAGCGACACATCAAGTACCTTGAGTACGCCGCTCCGCAAATCAAACGCTGAGCAAGCACGGAAGCAACGATCGTCCCAAGGACCGGGAGACCATATGGCCAAGGCCGCAGCAAAGCGTGACATCAAAGACGTCTGGATCGATTACAAGAAAAACGGAACCGAAGAGCTACGTAACCTGCTCATGGTGAATTACCTTCACCTGGTTCGCTACAACGCCGAACGAATTCACGTCAAACTGCCTGATGAAGTGGAACTCGACGACTTAATGTCCGCAGGCATCTTCGGCCTGATGGACGCGATCGCCGCCTTCGACATGGAACGCGGCGTGAAGTTTGAAACCTACTGCGCCCCGCGTATCCGCGGCGCCATCCTCGACGAACTCCGCTCCATGGACTGGGTGCCGCGCCTCGTGCGCAGCCGTGCTCACAAGCTCGACGGCGCCAGCAAGCAGCTCGAAGTCGAACTCGGCCGCCAGCCCACCAACGATGAAATTGCCAAACGCCTTCGCGTGCCGATGGCGGAATTCGAAAAGATGGCCAAGGACGCGTCGGCCGTCGGTGTGGTGTCGCTTTCGCGCAAGTGGTTTGAAACCGACAGCAACAAAGACGTCCGCGAGATCGACGTGCTGGAAGACAAGCGCGGCGCTGATCCGGTCCGCGAGATCCAGCGGAAGGATCTGAAGGAATTGATCACCAAGGGCCTGAGCCGCGCCGAGCGGTTGATTATCATTCTCTACTACTTTGAAGAGATGACGATGAAAGAAATTGGCGCTACGCTCGATTTGAGCGAAAGCCGCGTGAGCCAGATGCACAGCAGCATCCTCGCTCGCTTGAAGGCCCAGATGGCCGACCGGCGGAAGGAATTCCACCAGGCGACAGCAGTGTAAATGTAGGGTGGGCACTGCCCACCATTCACGTTCTGGTGGGCGGCGCCCACCGTACAAAAATCCAAGCTTGCATCCCTCGTGCGCATCTCTAGCATGTTCCTTCAACCGCGTTTGAAGCAACTATGGACATGCGACGTACCCTCAGTTGGCCCGGCGACGGCAAGACTACCCCTGCCGAGGATCGCCGTCGGCGATTGCGCAAGGTCAACCTCCAGCTCCGAAGCCAGGGCTTTGAAGTCGACGGCATCGCAGACGGCGAGTTCTCTGAACTGGCCGACGGGCTGCTCGCCAGCTACCGCGAGAAGACCCGCCTCCTGGCCGAGCACCACTGCCCAGCCGACCGGCGCATCGAAGCCTTCCTCGCCACCCACTTTGCCGAACTGAAACTCCCGTGGCGGATGCGCCTGCCCGACCAGACGATCGTGCTCGACGAACACGGCTTGGCCCGCGAACTCTCGCTGCCGATGAACGGGGACTCGTTCACCAGTCCATTGCTCACCAGTTACCGCGTGCGCAACGGCGTACTTCACAATCCCAAAAGCGACCGCCGCACGACGGAAGGCACGTTCCATGTCACTGAGGGCGGCCTGCCCGTTCCGGGTGACAAGCGGGCTGTCCCGCAGCGCACGTTCGCCGAGCTGTTCTATCACGCGATGCACCCGCCGAAGGAGCTGATGACGCTGCCGTTCACGTCCACCCAGGGCGAGCCGGCCAGTTCGTTCGTGTCGTTGCTCCTGCGGCCGATCGTGTGCCCGGAAGTGCCGGGCGTTTGCTCGCAAAAGACGATGGAAGTGCGATTCTTCGCACCGGGAACACTCGTCAGCAATCTCGACTTCGTGGAAAGCATTTTCGGCAACGCAGGCGACCCGTACCTGCCGCAGAACGATGCGGGGCTCGACGTCGAACACTGGATCGGTGTCACCGGATGCGTGATTCTCGCGCCGCAACTTGTCGAGCTCACAAAAAAGCAGGTCGGCCTGCCTCATTACGATTTCGCCACCGAACGCCAACGCCGCGACAAGATGTGCTATCGCGACGAAAAGGAAAAATACAACGACGGCGTTCCGTTCAAGCTGACCTGCCGCACCAAGGCCGGCGTGATCGTTACCCTCATCGCCGACAATTACTACGGCTACTGTAAGAAGGAAGTAAAGACCCAGATCAGCTACGCGGCTAATCTATTCGGGAACGTAGAGGAAGAACACGCCGGCGGGGCGCTGGCCTTTACCAGTTATGCGTTCGGCGACCTGTTCGTGTCCGACAGCCGACGCGGCAACGGCCGGCTGTTTGCTGACGTGGCAAAGGACTACAAATCGATCATGGACGTACAGCCGGAAGGGTACGGCATCGACAAGACGTGGCCGGATCTGGTTTACATCCCGCAGGAGTCCACCGCGAGCGTCGTCACGCAAACTGTGAATTGGAAATATGACGGGGTGGCCCGATCGATCCCGCTCATGCCGGGTAAAATCTACATGACGCCGTCGGGCTTCAAGATTCACATGGAGAAGCACCCAGGCGCGCCGAGCTGGCGGATCATCGGCACGGTCGGGGAAGGAACGTTCTGCCACAAGCCCTGCACCGTCAGCGGCGGCGGCAAGAGCGAGATCAGCAAACCGATCTCCGACTACATGCTGTACGGGCCGATCTTCGTCTCGGATATCGAGAAAGACCTCGCAACCGTCGACGAGATCTTCAAGAAGGACTATTACAACCGATGGAAGACCGCCGACATTGCCAAGGCCAAGGGCACGCCGGGCCGCAGCCGGCCGGTGCTGAGCCCGCAGCGGTCGCTCGGCAGCGTGATCAAGCTGCTCACCCCGTCGACCGACTACACCGACGAGTACAACGCCTGGCTTGCCAGCCTGCCGAACTACATCTATCCGATGGTCTTCATCATCAAGCGGTTCTATAAGCCAGAGTGGGGCGAGAACTGGCGCGAACATTTCGGCGTCGACATCGTCAACGGCTTCCCCGGCCACGAGCTGAAGTACGGCGAGCGACAGCTCGTCGGCACGTACCTTCGCGTAGGCCTCGGCAAGAGCGGTGCGTGGCGCACCTACAAGCTCCGACAGGATTTCGCCGCAGCAGCGAAGATTCAGCAGGAGGACGACATTTCCGCATCGGTCGTCGTGCCGCGGGAGAAACTGTCGCACCTGAGCCCGGCCCAGCGCGGCAAGAGCAGTAAGTTTGTCATCAACTGCGAGTACCGGCTCTTCCAGCGACCGGACGACGCGGTACACCGCGGGCTTGATAAGCAGACCGAGACCGACATGGCCCGGCACGACAATTTCATCTCCAACTTCGAGCCGCTTGCGGCTTCGCGGGTACAGGAAATGGTCGCGCGGGTGACGCAGTTCGATAAGTTCACCGCGCCCATGCAGAAACTACTGAAGGACGTGGCGCAGTCCGGCGAAGGGTATGTCGTCTCCTCGTCGGAGCCGCGTAATGTCGATGGCAAGCCGAGCAAAAACCCGCGGTACCTGCAGAATCGTCCGGATCTGGTGACGCCGTTCAATCGTTACGTCGCCGAGCAAGGGGCGAGGTTTAACCGCGCGGTGCCGCTCAACAAGCCACTGCTGATGCCGGTGGATTCGGTGCTCATCGGCCGGCGCAACAACCCCGGCGAGCCGGATGTGGGCATTCGGGCGCTAGCTGTCTACAACCCGATTCATTACCAGGAACTGCCCGAGCTGTTCATGGATTTCGTCTGCAGCCTGACCGGCAAGAGCCCGAGCACCACCGGGGCCGGGAGCGAAGGTGCGCTCACCAAGGGTCCGTTTAACGCCCTGCGGCCGATTGTCGATTTGAACAACGCGCTGGTTAGCTACATCCTCACCGGCCTCGGCGGATTCAGCACGTCGGCCGGGTATGTCGGGCCGAACTTCCGCGTCGATCACGACATCAGCCTGATGGTGCCGGAGCTATGGTGCCGACTTTCGCCCGAAGAGCGAGACCCGCAGTCGATGATCGCCAACGGATACCTCGAGCCACTGAAGGACTTCAAGCACGGCAGTGAAACGATCCTCGCCAGCCGGCTGGGCTATCGGATTACCGCCGAGTTCGTGCGGGCGTTCTTCGGGCGTCTGTTCGACAATCCGAGCAAAGTGTTTGAAGAAACCATCCTCCGCCCGGAACTGCAGGACAAGGAACAGTTCATCGACGGCGTTAAAAATATCACCGAAGCGCAGCAGCGCGTTGCCCAAGGGTACCTCGACGACGGCAGCATCAAAGACGCCTGCCCGCCGCTGATGGCGCTGCTGAACATCATGGCCACCGGATCGCACAACGGAAAAGACACGCACGATCCGACCATCCGCTCGATGTTCACGGTCGACTACCTGCTCAAGAGCGACTGGTACCACGAACGCCTGCGAACCAAGCAGTCGGCCGACATCGCCTTGTGGCGGCGGCATTTGGCGTACATTGAGCAGTGTCTGGTAATGCCCACATACCGGGAAGCGCTCGGGCTTGATCTGGCGAGCCGCAAGGCGTTTATCAACGAGGCGCTCGATCGCGCCACGCACGAGCGGTACGTGGTAGACGCGGTGGGCACGCTGGGGCTCGATCCGAGTCTGGTCGGCAAGAGTTGAGCTGACTCGGCAGGGCGCGATGATCAGGTGGCGGGTACGCCGCATTCGGGGCAGCGACCGGGCGTGGCCCGCAGGTCGTACCCGCAACGCACGCATCGTGCGCGGCGTCGGCGAGATCGCCGTTTAAGCGGGACCAGCAACTGGGTGTGAAACGGATACGCCCCAAGCGCGAGAAATGCGCCGCACACAAACCAGAGTGGGACGCGGATCAGGTAACACGCGATCACCGTGCCTCGCAGGCTCGATCCGTAACGAAACCCAAGCCGGTCCGGCCACGACATAGGCCGTTTGAACTCCTCGCTCCACGGCGCCTGGCTCATGTGCTCCCAGCCCAACGTCCTGCCCTGTGTTTCAAAGCCTGTGCAGACTTCCAACTGCCCGCGACAGGAATAGCCTCCCATCTGTCGATTTACGCTTCGAAGAATTTCGCCGCGATCCCATGGCGCAGCTACGTCGCCGATGGGCCAGTGATAGATCAGAAAGTCCTGGAGAAAGTAGCTGCGCACCCAGAGGCCGGCCGATGCTGAGGCGCCGATGAAGCTGACGCATAGCCACACCCAGAGCAGCATCCGCATGTGAAGGCCACTCCGTCGCGTCGTCTACTTGCCGAGCAGCACGCGTTCGACGAATCCCGTGTCGACATCGCCGGACTGGAAATTCTTGTTATCCATGATCTGCAGGTGCAGCGGGATCGTCGTTTTGATCGGCGCGATGTGGAATTCGCCAAGCGCCCGCTTCATGGCGGCGATGGCTTCTTCGCGCGTGTTACGGTGCACGATCAGCTTACCAATCATGCTGTCGTAGTTGGGCGGGATGCGGTAGCCCGCGTACGCATGTGAATCCATCCGCACGCCGGGACCGCCGGGGGCGCGGTATTCTTCGATCAGGCCTGGTGAGGGCGTGAAGTTTCGGGCCGGGTCTTCGGCGTTGATGCGGCACTCGATGGCGTGGCCGCGTTGTACGACGTCCTTCTGGGTGAAGCTGAGCTTTTCGCCGCTGGCGACGCGGATTTGTTCCTTGATCAGGTCGATGCCGGTCACCATTTCGGTCACCGGGTGCTCCACCTGGATGCGGGCGTTCACTTCAAGGATGTAGTAGTTGAGCTTCTTGTCGACAAGGAACTCGACGGTGCCGGCGTTGTAGTACTTGGCGGCCTTGATCAGCCGAACGGCCGAGGCGCAGAGCTCTTCGCGGATCTTCTGCGGCAGCACCGGCGACGGGGACTCTTCCACCAGCTTCTGGTGGCGGCGCTGCATGGTGCAGTCGCGCTCCCATAGGTGGCAGGCGTTACCGTGCATGTCGGCGATGACCTGCACTTCAACGTGCCGGCCGTACTCGACGTATTTTTCGATGTAGACGGTGCTGTCCTTGAACGCGTTTTCCGCTTCCGCCTGCGCCTGCTTGAGGCCGGCCCGGAGCGAGACGTCGTTGTGCGCCACGCGCATGCCGCGTCCGCCACCACCGGCGGCGGCCTTGATGATGACGGGGTAGCCGATCTTCGTGGCGATCTTGAGGGCTTCCTTTTCGTCATCCACTGCGCCGTCTGATCCGGGAACCGTCGGCACCTTCGCTTTTTTCGCGATGTTCTTGCACTGCACCTTGTCGCCGAGCGACAGCATCGCCTCAACCGGCGGGCCGATGAATTCGATCTTGCAACTGCGGCAGATTTCCGCGAAGTGGTGCTTCTCGCTCAAAAAGCCGTAGCCGGGGTGGATGGCCTGCACGTCGGCGATTTCAGCGGCGCTGATGATGCGCGGGATGTTCAGGTACGACTCCGCGGGCGGACCGTCGCCGATGCAGATCGCCTGGTCGGCCAGCTTGAGGTACGCAGCGTCCTTGTCGGCCGTCGAGTACACGATGGCGGTTTGAATGCCCAGCTCGCGGCAGGCTCGGATGATCCGCAGGGCAATTTCACCGCGATTGGCGATCAGAATCTTCGAAAACATTCAATCAACTTTCTTTATTCGTAGGAATCAAATGAGACAGATGATGGGCACAGTGCGCCAGTCGCAGCGTACGTGCTTCATCAGGCGTCAGCTTGCCGAACAGCCGATGCGGAGCGAACGGGCCGGGATGGTTCTTGGCCTTCTCCAGTGCCGCGGCGAGATGGTCGATCTCCGCGTCGCCGCAGTCGGCGGGGGGGAGAAACTGCTCCGGCGCCTGCAGGCCCGTCGGCAGCACGCTGGTCGCCAGGATCTTTTCCATCATCGGGCGGAAGGCGTTTTGCTCGGGCGTATTTTCCGGGAACGGCCCGGGCCGCATGCCCCATTCGGTCGCTTTGGCGAGGTGCCAGCAGACTTGTTGTAAGTTCCAGTTTCCCGATTGCTTGTACCCACGCTGGAGATTCTTCACGTCGGCGATCACGTCGGCTTCGCTGGCGTACTTGAGTCCCGTGCGACGACCTTCATTCGGCTTGAGGAACGCCAGGTGGTGCGCGATGTGAATCAACTGAAACCGCCGATACTTGCTCGTCAGCACCGGCCCGAACGGACCGGCGTCGATGTACTCGGCGTTGTACGCTGCCAGCCGCTTCAAGTTCTGAATCAGCTCGTCGATCAGCCCCTGGCTCGGCTCATCGGGCGGGCTCATTGCCGCGGAGGAATCGAGCTTACTCGCCGGCCAGCCGTTGGCGACGACCTTCTCGAGAAAGGCCTGCATCGGCTTCTGGTCTGCAGTCGCTTCGTGCGATTGCGGCGGCGTGGGCGAGTGGGCGATCGGAAAACCGACGTGATACGCAATCTGCGCCAGCGACCAGTTCCCGCTCTTGATGTACCCCTTGCGCAGCCGCTCGATGTCGGCGATCGCGTCGGCTTCGGTGGCGAAGTTGAGAGGGCGTACGTCGGCCATGGCTACCTCTTACGGCTTGACGAGGAACAGCGTCTGCCCGAACTCCACCGTCTGGCCGTTCGTGCAGAGCACCTTGGCGATCGTGCCGCGCGTCTCCGCCTTGATGTTGTTGAACACCTTCATCGCTTCGATCACGCACACGTCGGTCTCTTCATCGACTGTGGTGCCGACGGAGACGAACGGCTTCGCGTCCGGCGAGCTGGCCGAGTAGTACGTGCCGACCATCGGGCTCTTCACCGCGACCAGGCCCGCGTTTTCGTCGACCGGTGCCGCCGCCTTCGCCGGTGCGGCCGCGGCCGGTGCTGCGGCGGGGGCCGGTGCCGAATACGACTGCGGGCCGTGCGACGCGTACGTCACCGGGCTCACCGCAATGCCGCGCTTCAGCACGACTCGCTTGTCGCCTTCACGCACGTCCACGGTGTTCAGATCGTTAGCCGCCATCAGCTTTACGATTTCTTCCAGCAGGTTCACGTCCATCGGACTGCCGGACGACTTGAACGGTGCTTTGGCAGGCTTTGCAGCCTTTTTCCCTTTTTTGTTCTCTCTCAAGGCAAACCTCGGTTGAATGCTTCTTTTCTGATTCATTGTTACAAGCTGCAACCCTCGAACGTCTTGTCGAGGCTTGTCAGCACTTCGCAGCCAATGCTCGTGATGAGCACGTCGTCTTCGATCCGTACGCCGCCAAGGCCCGGGAGGTAAATCCCCGGCTCGACGGTGACGATCATCCCCGGTTTCAGTTCTTCGCCGTCGGCCGATTTCCGCAGCACCGGCAGCTCGTGAATGTCGCGCCCGATGCCGTGACCCAGCCCGTGGCCGAAATACTGGCCGTACCCGGCTTTGTCGATCAGCCCCCGCGCCGCGGCGTCGGCCGTCTTCGTCAGCACGCCCGGCTTGAGCGTGGCGATCGCCGCCATCTGCGCGTCGAGCGTGATCTTGTAGATCTCTTTCAGCTTGGCCGGCACGTTGCCGAGCGAAAACGTGCGGGTGATGTCGCTGCAGTACCCCTTAAAGCGGGCGCCGTAGTCGATGAGCAGAAACGTGTCTTGTTTAATGTCGATATCGCCCGGCCGATAGTGCGGCAGCGAGCTCGCCGGCCCGGTGGCGATGATCGGCTCAAAGCTCGCGTCGCTCGCGCCGCGGCGGCGCATCTCAAACGTCAGCAGCCCGGCGACGTAGTTCTCGCTCCGCCCCGGGTGCAGCTCGTGCCGAACCGACAGCAGCGCCTCCTGCGCCACCCGCACGGCCTCCCGAATAATGCCGATCTCCACGTCGTCCTTCACCTTGCGGACGTTCACCATCAGGTCATCCACGCCCCCCAGCCAGATCGCCAGCTTCTTCTCCTCCAGCGTCTTGCGGAGCGATTCCACCTGCCCGTACATCGTAAAGTTCGATTCAAACCCGACTTTGGCGGATTTAGTCTCCACCAGCGCCGTCACCAGTGCGTCGGCCATCTTCCCTTCGCGCATCACCGTCTTCAGCCAGGGGCATTCGATCTGGGCCTGCTCGCTGTAGCGGAAATCGGTCACCAGGATGAAGGAATCGGCGGTAAACACCCCGATCGAGTCATGCCCGGTGAAGTCGGAAAGGTAAGCGAGGTCGGCCGGGTGCGTGAGCAACAACGTATCAAGCCCCCGCGAGGTCATCGCGGAGCGAACGGCGTGCTGTCGAGCCTGAAGATACGGCTTGACCGAGAGGGTTGGACTGGCAGTTGCGTGCATTGGAAATAGAGTCGGGGAAGCGTAATCCAACGGTTTAGAAGCGTCAACGAAAGGGGGGCCAAGTGACGTTAAGATGGGGGAACTATGCGGGCCACGTCGGTGGGATCCGTCCCGTCACGCGAAACGCCCGTCCGCGTGAAGAACGAAACTAGGTGGAATTGCCGGCAGCGCCGATTATCATGCCGACACTCATGCCACTTCGGGAATGTTATCTCGCGCAGTGTGCGGGTAATTGGATGTTTTTTGCCGGGGACCCATGTCGGACGATCGCCAACCGCTCCAACTTGACGAAGTGGTGGTAGCGCTCCGCAAGGACGGCGCGTGTGCGATTGTCCACGTCCCGACCGACCAAGACGTGGACCTCTACGCGAACATCTACAATAAGAAAGAACCGTGGTGCGTCAGAACGCTCTTCCGTGATATTCCCGAGAAGGATGTACTTCGCGCTGCATTCGCGCTCGGCTTCCAACTCTCGTCCATAGAGAGCCCCAAGTTCGGACCGACCTACGAGCTATCCCGTAACTGCTTCGGGGATACGGCGGCCGCGATCAAATCGATCGCACTGGCGCGGCTGCTGCCGGGTGTCGGAGCGGACGACTGGCTGTGGGTGACGGCATCGGAGCACGACGATCGCGAGTTGCCACCTCCCGAGCCGCCGGAGAACTGGCCGCCGCGCCGCGAGCCCAGCGCTTAGCCCGCCAATACAGCAGATGGAGCCTGCCGGCAGGCGACACGGTTCCGGCTCGGCCACCGATCGGTCCTACTTTAACCAACTTCAGGAACACCCCATGCGACCCCTTCGCTATTCCATCAACGTCACCCTCGACGGCTGCGTTGATCATCGGGCCGGCTCGCCGGCGGATGAAGCGTTGCACCGTCACGCGGCGAAGATCATCGAGCAGGCCGACGCGCTCCTCTTCGGCCGGGTGATTTACGAAATGATGGAGTCCGCGTGGCGGCCGGTCGCGGAAACCGGCGTCAGGCCCGACTGGATGCCCGCCTGGATGGAACCGTTCGCCCACACCATCCACAAGGCCAAAAAGTACGTCGTCTCCAGCACCCTCACCCACGTCGATTGGAACGCCGAGTTGCTCCGCGGCGACCTGGCGTCGGCCGTCCAGCAACTCAAACAACAACCGGGCAACGGCCTGTACACGGGCGGCGTAACGCTCCCGCTGGCGCTGGCCGAACTGGGATTGATCGACGAGTACGAGTTCATCGTCCACCCCCGCGTCGCCGGCCACGGCCCAACGCTGCTCGCAGGACTCTCCAAGCCGCTGGACTTGAAACCCATCAGCCGGCAGGAGCTCGCCTCGGGGGCGGTGGCGATGCGGTATGAGGTGAAGCGGTAGTCAGTGGGAAATCAGTAGTGACCCCGTTTTCCGCCTCCCGCATTACCGCCACGGCCTCTCGCCGAGCCGCTGTGCTTCCTGCCAATCGACGCTGGCGACGCCGCCGTCGGGTCTGATCCGAAACCAATTTCGCCGGGGTGGGCGTGTATTGCCGGAGCAAACGCGCACGACAATTCCCGAGTCATCCTCCGCAACGACTCGCGTCATCGATCCGATCGGTGACTCGCCGGCGCTCTCGCGGAATGCGCGAACTGCCGCAGCGCGAGCCTGACGGCGTGACTTCCAGCGTTGGAGAAAATCGCGCAGCATGCGGGATAACGGACCGCCGTTCACCGGCCGCGGCCCCGCCGACGACCATCCGAATTAGAGTAGATATTCTGCGGCCGCGGTCCAGTGCAGCGGCGGGTTATCCGGCGCCCGACCGCCGAACGCCTTCAAAAGGTCACGTAAACTCCACGACCGCTCTCTACACACGCGCGGAGCAGTTCGGCGAACGGGCGCAGTTTCGGCATCTTCGCGACAACACCTTCCACGCGGAGCAACGAATCCACGACCCGCTGGGGCGTTTGGAAGTACGAGCCTTGGCGGCCCGGGTCGAACTCGCGACCGCTCGGGCCGATGGGGAGCCCAAGCATTGCGGCGCGATCAGATTCGCATAATTCGCCATCAATCGCCGACCAGTCATCTGCGAGGCCGCGATCGTCCAACGGATCGTAAAAGCGAGTCAGTGCGAAATCGCCGTACTCGTGAACGTCGCGGTTCTCCAGCAACGCTTCCCATTTGGTATCGAGGGGCTCGCCTTCATATGGGTCGCGCAAGTCGTCATAGTGCGCGTCGATGTACCGTTTGATGCGCCCAGCGTCACCGCTCTGGAGTGCAGCGAGGAGAAGCGCATAGAGCCCGTCGGCTTCGAAGGCCCGCCAGTCGAATGCGTACGCTTTATGTGACATCGACACCGCGAGGACCTCCCGCCGGATAACGTAATGCCGTTGAGCGGCCGCGGCGGCGCACGGGCGACGCTGGGCCGCAAGTGAAATAAACCGCCGCTGCGGTCCGCTTCAGCGGCGCATTATGCGGCTATGGCCGTGTTGCCGGCTGAAGCACGATCTTTAATGGCCATTTGGTTGGCAAATCTACCTGCTGCGAATTAAAGCCAGATTTGCTTACGCTGACCCACTTTGTGTCCTGACCAATATTCAACGGGACCGAAGCTTCGCCTCTTGCGTTAGTCGTTTCAGGTGAGCCATTCATCGAGAGCGACACGGGCGCGACCTGCACACCCTGAATCGGGGCTCCATTCGGATCGACGACTTGGACGCGCCCACTGCCGCACCCGGCAACGAACAGCGAGACGAAGATAAGAGCGAGTAGCCGCATAACCGGTATTCTAAAGAAAATAATCGGGACAGGTCCAATTCTCAGCGGTACACGGCCCAACTCCCGGCCCGGCCGGTACTTGTAAAAAACTTCACAATCCGGCCGAAAATCGCGGCTTTTGGCCGACTTTTTTGGTCGGCCATCGTATTAATACAGAGTCGCTTCGCGGAAGCGGGGCGATGGCTTTTGGCTCCTTCTCCCGCTGTGAGAAGGCTGGGATGAGGGCGGGTTGCGAGGCCGGCAGGCCCTTGCAAATCGCCCTCACCTAGCCTCTCCCGGAGGGAGAGGGACCGGAGTCGCTCTTTGACAATCGAATAGGCCAGGTGTCGTGCCGCGGGCGACTCGAACGGGGTACGCAAACGGGTCACTTTTGCGCACCTAGGCGCACCTAAACGCACCTTTTCGTACCTAGGCGCACCCGCGCGAATCGGCCCAAGTGTTGGCCGGACCGGGGGATGGGCGGCCGACAGACGCGAAAACGTCTTATTTTCATTCGCGACCGTCTGATTTACACAAACGTCAGCGGTTGACGCGACTCTTAACCTGCAGCGTGTGCCTCAGCAAGCCGTTCTGCTCGTGGTATGCGGAGCATAGCCTACGTGAAACAGGACGCAGGTCGTAAGGCTTCGCAATGGAAGGTGTTGTCTTGAAACTCGGGCCGGTCGGCTCTCATGAAGACCATATCCATTTGCCAAAGTGCTGTGTCGCCGGGGCGGTATCCGATGTCGAATAGGTCGATGCAGCGAAAGCCCATGGATCGCATTTTTTCGCACATCTCAAAAAACTGCAAGCAGCCGGGGGTTAGCGTGAAGTTGTAGCACTCGATCACAAGCACATCTGTTTGTTCGAGCGTGTCTTTTGCGCCCGCAAGGATGGGGACCTCAAAACCGTGCGTATCGAGTTTGATCAAAAACGGGCCGCGCAATCTGCGCTTTGCGACCTGAGCATCGATCGTGGTGGCTGGCAAGCGAATGTTGTTCGCGCCGGTCGGGTCGCCCGACGCGCCTCCGCCAAACGGGTCATCGGTCGTGGCGAAAGAAATCTCGCCCTCTTCAGCGGCCGCTGCCGCAAGGACGTATGACGCGTTGGGATGTCGGGCGCAAAACGCCTTCAGTCCGGATTCATGAACCGGCAGCGCTTCGATGAGGAAGTAGTCGGCCGAGGGGACGTGATGCATCAACTTCTCGCTCCAGATTCCGTCTGAAGCGCCGACGTCGATGACGGTGTTGAAAAGTCCCACGCCGCGACGCGAAAGCCGCATTAACGCGTCGGTGCCGGTCGGTCGATCCAGAGGTCGGGTGAGGTCATTCGGTTTTCGTCTGATCTCAAAGCCGGCCGTGCCAAACAGATTCCGCACCAGTTTCCCGAACACTGAAGGCATGCGTACTCCGGTTGGGTGTCGTATGATCAAACCAAGCGTTGACATTACAATTCAAAAAACTAGAGTTGTCCATGATGGTGAAGTTCGCGGCAACTTCTGGGCAGTGGAACAGCGGAAACTTTTATCCGCCCCGAATAACCGTGTCCTGAGCCAGCCGATCCAACCGGAATTTTTACGAGCCTCAGGACAACCGTCCCGAGGCTTTTTTATTTGGCGGAGTCTGACATGTACTTCTGGCGAGTCTCATTTATCCACTTTGGAGGTGTGTTGTGATCGTAGTCATGAAACAAGGGTCGACGCAAAAGCAGATTGACCACGTCATCAAACTGGTGCGCGAAATGGGACTCAAAGAACACGTGATCGTCGGCGAGGAACGAACGGTTGTGGCCTGTATCGGCAACGATCGGCTCAAGGACAAAACGTCGCTGGAAGGCGTCGACGGCGTTGACAGCGTCGTGCCGATCTTGCGGCCGTACAAAATGGCGTCGTCGGAAGTGAAGAAAGAGCGCACGGTGGTGCCGATCGGCACGGCCGGCGCGATCGGCGGGAAGAAGATCGGCGTGATCGCGGGGCCCTGCTCCGTAGAGAGCAAGCAGGGGATCATCGAGATCGCCCACGCGATGAAGGAGTGCGGCGCGATCGGCCTGCGCGGCGGGGCGTTCAAGCCGCGGACGAGCCCGTACGCGTTCCAGGGCATGGGCGAGGACGGACTGAAGCACCTGGCGGCGGCCCGCGATGCAACCGGGCTGGCGATCGTGACTGAGGTAATGGCCATCGAGCAGGTGGACATGGTCTGCGAGTATGCCGACGTGCTGCAGATCGGGGCGCGGAACATGCAGAACTTCAACCTGCTGAGCAAAGTCGGCGAGGCCCGCAAGCCGGTGCTGCTGAAGCGCGGGCTCAGCGCGACGCTCGAGGAATTCCTGCTGGCGGCGGAGTACATCATGGCCCGCGGTAACACGCAGGTGATCTTGTGCGAGCGGGGCATTCGCACGTTCGAGGATTACGTGCGCAACACGCTGCCCCTGGCGATCGTGCCGGAACTGCAGCGGCTGTCGCATCTTCCCGTGGTGGTCGATCCAAGTCACGGCACGGGCAAGGCGCATCTGGTCGCGCCGATGTGCAAGGCCGCCGTGGCGGCGGGGTGTGACGGGCTGATCGTCGAGACGCACATGGACCCGGAGCACGCGCTGACGGATGGAGCCCAGTCGCTTACGCCGGCGGCGTTCAAGGCCATGATGGCCGCGACGAAGCGCGTCGCCGAGGCCGTGGACAGGACGATGTGATGGAACCGATTCTGCTCGACATCCCGATGCCGATCGTCACCGAGCGGCTTGTGATCCGCGAGCCGCGTGTCGGCGAAGGGGCGGTCGTCAATGCCGCGGTGGTCGAAACGTTTGCGGCGCTGCATCAGTGGATGCCGTGGGCGAAAGAGTTGCCGACCGTGGAGGACACGGAAAAGTTTACGCGCGAGTCGGTCGCCAAGTTTACACTGCGGCAGGATTTTACGCTCCGCCTCTGGGACAGGGCGCAGGCGCGATTCATCGGCTGTATCGGGCTGCACCCGCAAGGCTGGGCACCGCGGGTGTTTGAAATCGGCTATTGGATTCGCACGAGCGAAGCCGGCAAAGGGCTGATGAGCGAGGCGGCCATCGCGCTGGCAGACTATGCGTTCAACACGTTCAAGGCCGATCGCGTGTTCATCCGCTGCGATGAGCGAAATGTCGCCAGCGCCCGCGTCGCCGAAAAGGCCGGCTTTCAACTGGAGGGAATTCTTCGGAACGATTCGCTCGACACGGCGGGCGGACTTCGATCGACCCGGCTTTATGCGCGAATCAAGTAGGGTGCCATTCATGGCACCGTTTGCACGAGCAAAAATAAAACGGTGCCATGAATGGCACCCTACGCGCCGGTGCCTTCCTCCGTTACCCTCTGCCGACCGTGCAGCACAGGTTTCGGAAAATCATCGACTACTTTGCCGGCCATGGCGCGATGGTGCTCGCGGCGATGTTGATGATGGTGCTGGGGACGCTCATCTTCATCGCCATCACCGATTCCGTCAGTGAAGGGCACGCCACCCGCATCGATCGGCGGATCATCGATTTCTTCCGGCACCACCGCGGGCCGAATGTAGTGGAGGACATCGCGACCGACATCACGGCCCTGGGCGGCCCGGGTTGCTGGCTGCTAGTCAGCGGTGTGGTGACGGGCTACCTGCTGCTCGAAAAACGTTACCGCATGGCGGGTTGGCTGGTGGCAACCGTGTGCAGCGGCGCGGTGGTGACGATCTTCCTCAAGGGGACGATCGACCGTGTCTCGCCGGGGCATCCGGAGTACCTGCCGAAAATCAATTACTACCCGAGCTTCCCCAGTGGCCACGCGATGATGGCGGCCATGGTCTACCTCACGCTCGGCTCGATCCTTGCGCAGCTCGTGCCGGGGCGGGTGGCCAAACTGTATGTCCTTCTGATGGCCCTGCTAGTAACATTCCTCGTCGGCGCCACCCGCGTCTACCTCTGCATTCACTGGCCCACTGACGTATTGGCCGGCTGGGCGGCGGGGCTCGTGTGGGCGCTGCTCTGCTGGGTGGTCACCGAACGGCTGCGACAGATTCGACAGATACGAAAACTAAAACAACGAGAACTCATATGAAAATCGGCGCGTATTACTATCCGGAACAATGGCCTCGCGAGCAGTGGGTGCGTGATTTCGATCGCATGGCCGCCATGGGATTGCAGATCGTGCATATGGGCGAGTTCGCGTGGGGCACGCTCGAGCCGCGCGAGGGCGATTATCAGCTCGACTGGCTGAACGAGTGCATCGGGCTGGCCGCCAAGCGGAAGATGGACGTTATCCTCTGCACGCCGACGGCGATCATTCCCGCGTGGATGGCGGACAAGCATCACGACGTGTTCCTCACCGGCCACCGCTTCGGCGGGCGCCGGCATGCCAATCACTTGCAGCCGTTCGTGCAGGATTATTCGCGAAAGATCGTCGGAAAGCTGGCCGAGTGGTTCGGCGGGAACAAGTCGGTCATCGGCTGGCAGATCGATAACGAGCTGGCGAGCAACAACGAGTTTGATCAGAGCCCGACCACGCACGCGGCGTTTCGCGACTGGCTCCGCGGCAAGTACGGCTCGATGGACCGCCTGAACGAGGCGTGGGGCACCCGGTTCTGGAACACGTTCTATAGTGACTGGTCGCAGATCCTCCTGCCGCCCAACCGCGAGCCGCGATACGGCAATCCGCACCAGTGTTTGGACGCGTCGCGATTCTGGTCGCACGGCTTCGCCCAGTTTGTGAAGCTGCAGGCCGACATCTTGAAACCGAAGATTGGCAATCGGTGGATCACCACCAACTTCATGTATATGCATCCGGATTGCGATCCCGGCGACATGGCCGAGTCGCTTTCGCTCTACTCGTGGGACGCGTACCCGGCCACGGGTTGGGAGAAGAATCCGAAGGACGAAAACTACCGGATCGCGTCGCCACGGTTTCTCGGATGCATGCACGACATCATGGCCAGCTACACCGGCCGATGGGGCTTGATGGAACTGCAGCCGGGCACGATCAACTGGACCGGCGTGCCGATCCTGGTGCATCCCGGCGCGGTGCGGCTGTGGATTTGGACGGCCTTCGCGCACGGCGCGGAGTTTGTCACCACGTACCGCTTCCGCCAGCCGCGGTTTGGCATGGAGCTGTTCCATCACGGCCTGATCGAGCCCGATGGCGTGACGCCCACGCCGGGCGGTCGCGAATTCGCGCAGACGACCGGCGAGATGCACAAGCTGGACCTCAAACGCATCCCGGCGATTCATTCGGAGATGGACCCGGAGCGGACGATCGGCATCGTTTTTGATTTCGATCAGTACTGGTACTTCCTGTCGCTCCCGCAGGCCAAGCGGTGGAACGTCGGCGACTTCCTGCAACGCTGGTACGGCGCGGCGATGCGATTGGGCCTGCAGGTTCGCATGCTCCATCCGAACAAGCCGTGGCCGAAGGATTTGAAGATGATCGTGGCGCCGGCGCTGCAGATGCTCGATGAGGCGCTGACCAAGCGGCTCGACGAATTCGCCAAGGCCGGCGGGCATCTGCTGCTCACCGCCCGCACCGGCCTAATGAACCGCGACGGCCACCTGTGGGAAGGTCCGACCGCTCAGCCGATCATCGACATGATCGGCGCGCGCATCGAAGCGTACGACAGCCTGCCCGAAGGCGCCGTCGGCCACGTCGAAGTCATCGACGGCGGCAAGCACACCTGGAACATCTGGGGCGACCTGCTGTATGCCGAGGACGGCACGAAGGTGCTCGCCAAGTACACCGATCAGTTCTACGCCGGCGCGACGGCTGCCACGCAGCGTAAGCACGGCGAGGGCGTAGTCAGCTACAGCGGCGTGTTCGGCGATCAGTCGTACCACGACCTGCTGATGGAAAAACTCGTGAGACAAACCAAGCTGACGGCCACCAGCCTGCCCGACCGCGTCTGCGTGTACAAACGCGGGCCGTACACAATCTGCCTGAACTACACGGACAAATCCATCACCGCTCCTGCGGCGCGGGGCGCGAAGTTCGTGGTAGGGATGTCCAAGATCGAACCGGCCGGCGTGGCGGTGTGGGAAGAACCGGCGACGGTCGCGAAGGCTTAATTCACCGTTGTCGTCCTGAGCGTACGCGCGAAGGATCTGCGTCAACCGTCGATTGATGCCAGATCCTTCGCGCGTACGCTCAGGATGACAAGGTATTTTCGACTAGTGCCGTTCCATTACCACTGCCTGCTCGCGGCGGTTTTCGGTCATTAGCGATACAACCACCAGCACGATAAACGCCAGCGGGATCGTCACCAGCCCCGGGTTGCTAAACGGCGCGATCGCCTTTTTCGGATCGAGGCCGTACACCTTTTCGAACGCATCCGACGTCATCAGCAGCCACGCGACCGACGAGATCGTGCCGGTCAGGATCGATGCGATCATTCCCTTACGCGTGGTGTGTCGCCAGAACAGCAGCATCACGATCGCCGGCAGGTTTGCGCTCGCCGCCACCGCGAAAGCCCACGCGACCAGGAAGCTGACGTTGAACGTGCGGAAGAGGATGCCGAGCACGATCGCGACTACGCCTACGCCGAGTGACGCGATCTTGGCGGTGCGGACTTTCACGTGGTCAGTCATCTCGTAACCCATCGCGGTTTCGATCAAGTCGTGTGCCATCGCGCCGGAGGCGGCCATGATCAGGCCGCTCACCGTGCCGAGGATGGTGGTGAAGGCGATCGCCGTGATGATGGCGAAGGGGATGTCGCCGAAGGTCTGCGCGAGGTTTGGGGCGGCCAGGTTGGTGTCGGGATCGAGGTTGCCGCCCACCATCGCGCCAAGGCCGATGAAAAGGGTGAGGATGTAGAAGAACCCGATCGCCGCGATGCCCACCACCGTGCTCTTACGCGCGGCGGCGGCGTCTTTCACGGTGTAGTAGCGGATCAGGATGTGCGGCAAGCTCGCGGTGCCGCAGAAGAGAGCGAGCATCAGCGAGATGAAATCGAGCTTCTTGACCATTTCCGTCGAGCGGATGCCGCCGTAGTACTCGCCGGGAGCCAGGATCGAGCTTCCCTTGACGATCTTCCCGTGCCAATGGTCGGGCACTTTGGGGTCTTTTTTCCAGACGACGATGTCGGACTTAGCCACGCCGGCGATGAACTGCATCGGCCCGAGCGAGCCGGTGGAGTCACCTTCCTGGCCGATTCCGGCAACCTGCCGCACCGACGGCGGGGCTTTGCCGATGAACGTGAGATTGCCGGTGGAGGCGTCGATCGCGCTCGGCGACACGTCTTTATGAATGCCGCGGGCGAGGATGGCGATCGTCAGCATCGCGCAGAATCCGACGAGCATCGAACCTTTGATGAACTGTACCCACGTGGTGCTGACCATGCCGGCCGTCACCACGATCACCATCACCACGCTACCGACGACCACAACGCCGATCGCGTGATTCAGGTCGATCCCGTGCCACATGTGTTCGGGCAGCTTGAGCAGCGCCTTGAGCAGCGTGCCGGCGCCGACCATCTGCGGGATGAGGTAGAAGATCGAAACGATCATCGTGCTGAACGCGGCAGCCAGGGTGATACCGCGGCTGTTGAACTGCGAGTTGAGCGCGTCGGCGAACGTAAATTTGCCGAGCCGCTTGATCGGTTCAGCAATGACGAATAGCGCGACGACCCAGCCGGCGAGAAAGCCGATTGAGTAGAGAAATCCGTCGTACCCGTAAAACGCCACAAGCCCGCAGATGCCGAGGAAGCTGGCGGCCGACAGGTAATCGCCGGCGAACGCGATGCCGTTCACGAACCAGCCGATCTCGCCGTGCGCTGCGAAGTACCCCTTGGCGCTCTTGGCTTTTCGGCCCAGGTAAAAGCTCAACCCTAAAACGACGGAGACAAAGAACAGGAAAATCGTAATCGCCATATGTAGCTGCTCGAAAGGTGGAAGGACGAACTACCGCTTGCACATCACCAGGTACGCCGCCGCCATCACAAACGCGGCGGCGATCAGGCCGAAGCCGTACCAGATCGCCACGTTCACGCCGTCCCAAGTCTCGCTCATCGCGTCGAGTTTGAAGGTGCAGAGCAGCACAAACGCGGCGTACACGGCAAGGTAGATGAGGAAAAATACCATCCCGAGTTTGGCGTTGTACTTCACGACCTCTGACTCGAGCGGCGAGTGGCCGATCGGCCCTTCACCTGATTTGGATGATTCCATTCCTGCTCTCCGTTGTTGAAATGTACGGAGGGTGTATCAAATGAGACGGGAAGAATCAAAATCCGCCCAAATTACGCGATGGCACGCGGCGACCGCTTTGCTATACTCCGCTCACTAACATTTCATCTTGGCTGGAGGAACCGTACATGTCGGATCAGAGCACAGGTATTGAGTCGTCGATGCAGGAGCACCGCCTTTTCCCGCCGTCGCCGGAATTTTCGAAGAACGCGTGGATCAAATCGCGGGCCGAGTACGACAAGCTGTATCGCGAATCGATCGACAGCCCCGAAACTTTCTGGGGCCGCATCGCCGAGGAGCTGACTTGGTCGAAGAAGTGGGACAAGGTGCTCGACTGGCAGACGCCGTTCGCCAAGTGGTTCGTCGGCGGGAAACTCAACGCCAGCTACAACTGTTTGGATAAGCAGATCGCCGCCGGGAAGGGCGACAAAGTCGCCATCCTGTTTGAAGGCGAACCGATCAAAGACGGCAAGCACGAAGTTCGGAAAATCACCTACAGCCAACTACGCGATCAGGTCTGCCAGCTCGCCAACGGCTTGAAGAAGCTCGGCGTGAAGCGGGGCGATCGCGTCACCATCTATCTGCCTATGATCCCCGAGGCCAGCATGGCGATGCTCGCCTGCGCGCGGCTCGGCGCGGCGCACAGCGTCATCTTCGGCGGATTCAGCAGCCAGGCGATTGCCGATCGCGTGGAAGACGGGAAATCCGAATTCATCATTACCGCTGATGGCGGGTTCCGCCGCGGGCAAGTCGTGCCGCTTAAGAAAAACGTCGACGACGCGCTGACCAAGACAGCCCGCGTGAAGAAGGTCGTCGTGCTCAAGCGCACAGGTGAAGCCGCCAACATGGTGGCCGACCGCGACGTGTGGTGGAGCGACCTGACGGCAGGCCAATCCACCACCTGCGAGCCGGAGCAGATGGACTCGGAAGACCCGCTCTTCATCCTTTACACCAGCGGCAGCACCGGAAAGCCCAAGGGCATCTTGCACACCACCGGCGGATACATGGTGGGCACGTATATCACCGCCAAGTACGTGTTCGATCTGAAAGACTCCGACGTGTATTTCTGCTCCGCTGACGTCGGCTGGATCACCGGCCACAGCTACATCACGTATGGCCCGCTTGCCAACGGCGCCACGGTGCTGATGTACGAAGGCGCGCCCAACTTCCCGGACTTCGGCCGGTTCTGGGACATCATCGAGCGGCACAAAGTCACGATTTTCTACACGGCACCGACGGCCATTCGCGCATTCATGCGGGCCGGGCGGGAGTTTGCCGACAAGCACAATCTCTCGTCGCTCCGCCTGCTCGGCACGGTGGGCGAGCCGATCAATCCTGAGGCGTGGATGTGGTATCACGAGGTGATCGGCCATAAGAAATGCCCGATCATCGACACGTGGTGGCAGACGGAAACCGGCATGATGATGATCGGGCATTTCTTATGGCCGATCA
>Ga0268266_10001352_pt1 | contig 29619 bp, 24 predicted proteins | sample KBSS13metaG_FD_190356 | JGI IMG/M metagenome (GOLD analysis project Ga0268266, IMG submission 190356) | Switchgrass rhizosphere microbial communities from Kellogg Biological Station, Michigan, USA - KBS S1-3 metaG (SPAdes) (version 2) | ecosystem: Host-associated > Plants > Roots > Rhizosphere... | reverse complement strand
CGATGCCCTGATACTGTTGACAGTCCACACGATGAATTACCTGCACGCCGGCCACCATCGTTTGGCGCTATGAAAAAAAAGAAGCTCCGCGTACTGGTGCTGATGCACGAAGACCTGGTGCCCCCCGATAGCATCAAGGGGTTAAGCGCCAAGGAGGTCGCGCCGTACAAAAGCGAGTACGACGTCTCGGCCGGTCTGGAGAACATCGGCCACGAAGTCCGCAAGCTCGGCGTCAGTAGCGACCTGGGCGTGCTGCGCAACGCCATCACCGAGTGGAATCCGGACATCACGTTCAATCTGCTCGAAGAATTCCACGGCGTCGCGGTCTACGATCAGCACGTCGTCGGCTACCTGGAGCTGATGCGCAAGCCCTACACCGGTTGCAACCCGCGCGGGCTGCTGTTGGCGCACGACAAGGCGCTGACCAAAGAGATCTTGTCGTACCACCGCATTCGGGTGCCGGACTTCGCCGTCTTCCCGCGCAATAAAGTCGTGCGCCGACCGAAGCGGCTGAAGTTCCCGCTGCTGGTAAAAAGCGTCAGTGAAGAAGGCTCGGTCGGCATCGCGCAGGCCTCGGTTGTGCATAACGATGAAAAGCTGAAGGAGCGCGTCGAGTTCATCCATCAGCAAACTTCGACCGACGCGATCGCCGAAGAGTTCATCGAAGGGCGCGAGCTGTACGTTGGCGTGATCGGCAACCAGCGGCTGGAGACATTCCCCACTTGGGAGATGTTCTTCAATAACATGCCGGAAGACACGATCCGGATCGCCACGGCCAAGGTGAAGTGGGATCACGACTACCAAAAGAAAAACGGCATCGACACCGGCGCGGCGAAAGACCTCGACCCGGCCGTGGAAGAACAGATCTCCCGGATCTGCAAACGCGTCTACCGCACGCTCAGCCTGAGCGGCTACGCGCGAATGGACTTGCGGCTCACGCCGGACGGCCGGGTCTACATCATCGAGGCGAACCCGAACCCGAACCTCGAATTCGGCGAAGATTTTTCCGAGAGCGCCGAAAAGGCCGGGGTTAACTACGAGGCGCTGCTGAGCAAGATCATGAACCTCGGCCTGGCGTATCAAGCGCCGTGGCAAATTGGTTTGTAGACGCGCCTCGCGCGGTCACTTCGTTAGCCGCAAGGCGCTAGCCGCGGGTTCTTCGCACGCAGGCTCTGCCAGCCAGCGCGCCTTTCTTCTTCGCAAAACTGTTCCGCGAATCACCAGCACGTCGCGCATCAGCCCCGCGATTCAAGTCAAGATTCTCTGCGGTTCTACCTTCTTCGTCCCTCAAGCCAGAGGGATGAATCGCCGAGACGCGAAGACGCAAAGAAAGCAATGGAGAGTTGCCTAAACGCCCGTAGTTGCAGCTTCATAACTGCGCAGGCCCGTCATGCGGCTGCGTCACACTTCGCGCGTGGGCAGCTAATCAGGCTTTTGCGGCAGCAAATAAATACGAGCGTTTGGGGGATTCTTATCCGGCTCTTCGCTGGGCGGAGGGACTTGTGGCGCTGTGTTGTCATGATCCTGCGGTGGGACAGAAGCGGCGGGCGGCTGGTATGACGGCGGCGCCGCGCTGGGCGGTTGCGGGTACGCAGAAGCTGGCGGCGCCAAATATACGGGTGGCTGGACGTATGTTGCGCCAGTCGATGGCGCCGACGGATAGCCTTCGTACGGAGCTTCCGGCGTGCCGGCCGCAATCTGGCTGCGCAGGTTCGTCCAATGGAACCCGATCTCATCGAGCGAAATTGCTCCGAAATCCTTGACCTGGGTGTCGACGATAACCTGCGTCGACCCGCCGGGATACCAGACGCTACGCAGCGCGGGCATGGCGTCCGCAGCCTCTGGAAGTTCGGCGGAACCCGCTGGCGGAGGATCGGGCACGTAGGGAGCGACATTGGTGTAATACGTTCCACGCTGCAAACCCGCGGGCGCCCTCAATTTTGTGCCAGCTGGGATCCGCTTTGGAAAAACCATCGCCTTCGGATTCATGCCCGGCGAGTTGCTTGTAACCGCCCGTTCCGGAACGTCCGGAAGTTGGCCGATCAATTCGCCTTGCGGACTGATCAAATACCGCTCACCTGAGGTCGATAGAAAGGGAGCAGGAATCCATTGCTGATCGGCGACCTGTCGCGACATCAGTTGGAGTTGCGCGACGTAGTAGATGTTCAGATCGGCCGGAACATTCGACTTGTCGAGTGCAAAGCGGAGCGGAATTGTGTTGGCTACTTGGCCGGGGCAAACAACCGTTCGCGTGGTGGGACGGCCTGGCGGCAACAGCTGCGTCAGCGTCGTCATCGTCGATCCGACAGTGACGCCCACGATGTATTGTCCGGGCGGAAGGTAGAACTCCGCAACCCCATCCGATTTCGCCTCGGTCGAATCCGAGGTCTGGTTGCCCTGGCCGGTACAACTTACTTTTCCGATCACAGGCCGCCCCTGTTCGTCAACCAGGCGGACCTTGAGAGTTTGCCATTGCTTGTCATCGGCCTTCTGCGTCGATTTCAATTCGGCCAGCATGGCCGTCATGACCGACTGTTGCGACTGCAGGAGCGCGGTCTGCTCAGCTCGCGAGGTTTGCGTCGCTTGCCACAGGACAAAACAGGCAAAGACCGCTGCGGCGGCCGCTGTGGTCGCCATGATCGTCAGAATTCGCTGCGCCATGATTCGCTCCTTCATTGCGTCCCACCACAGTCGCCGGGCGATTGCCGCGGGCTCGCCGAAACGCTCAATTGCCGCCGCCAAAGCCGCCTGATCCGTCAGGGGCCCACTTCCGCTATTTTGCAAATGCTCACGCCGCGCGGCGCAGTGCAAGTGATCTGCGATTTCGTCTGCGATGTTCTGACGCAACGTCGCGGGCTCGTCCGCGCGAGGCGTTGGCAACTGGGCCGAGAGGTCTTCGGGAATCGACATGATGCAGCACTCGCCCGCTAACGCCGTTGCTATTCCACGTCCCACGCCGAACAAGCCGCGCGGCTCCGCAGTCCCGGCGCGCCGGAATCGCCCTGCCGATTAGTCAAACGCCGGTCCGCGCTCCAAACCCAACACTCCATTCACGCCAGCCGCAAAGGCCTGCCAGTCACTACGCCGGGCGGCGAGCAGGTCGCGGCCGGCCGGGGTCAGGCGGTAGTACTTCCGCCGGCGCGAATCAACCTCGCACCAATAGCTCTCGAGCAGCTGCTGCCGCTCCAGCCGGTGGAGCGCCGGGTAGAGGCTACCCTCTTTCAATTCAAAGCGCCCGCCGGACCGCGAAAGGACCGTCTGCACGATTTCGTACCCGTACGAGGGGCCATGAGACATGACTTCGAGCATCAACGTCTCGAGCGTGCCGTTGAGGAGCTTATAGTCGATCATGGCCAAAATCCTGTTTACTTTGCGCGTCTAGGCATATACATAGCCGCTCTATGCATAGGGCGTCAAGCTTGTTTTCAGAGGATTTCAGTGGCCGCGAATTTCGAGGGTCACGCCGTCCTCCGGCTGCCCGGGAAGCGCGCTCAGCGGCTCGAACTCACATAGAGAGTCGGACCGCAATTGGCTTAAACACTGAACCCGACGGCTCAACCGTCGCAGACTGCCCTACGACACCCCTTTATGTGCCTAGAATTAGGGCATTTGCCGCCGTGGCCCCTTTGACACCTCGACGTAAGCCATTTACAGTAAATGTTTTGGCGGTCCTGTCGCTCCTTCACCCCACGTCAGCCCCATCGAGCAAACAATCGTGGCAGACAAACCATGGGGAGGTGTGTTCGCCGAGGGGACGGACCACCGAGTTGAGCAGTTTACCGAGAGCGTAAGCTTCGACAGGCGCCTCTACGCCCAGGACATCCGCTGCTCGATCGCCCACGCCCAGATGCTGGCAAAGCAGCAACTGATCACGGCCGCCGAATGCCAGCAGATTACGCAGGGCCTGGATGCAATTCGCCAGGAGATTGAGCAGGGCAAATTCGAGTTTCGTATCGAGCTCGAAGACGTCCACATGCATATCGAGCGGGCGCTCACCGACCGCCTGGGCGACGTAGGCCGCAAACTCCACACCGGCCGTAGCCGCAACGATCAGGTCTCGACCGATCTGCGCGTCTGGGTTCGCGAAGCCATCGACACGATCGACAGCGGCCTTGCCGCGCTGCAAGCAGCGTTCGTCGGCCGGTGTGATAACGACAAAGATTGTGTCCTGCCGGGCTACACCCACACGCAGCGCGCCCAACCGGTGCTGGCGGCCCACTACTGGCTGGCTTACGCCGAAAAACTTGACCGCGATCGTGGCCGACTGGCCGACTGTCGCCGCCGCGCGAACGTACTAACGCTAGGGAGCGCGGCGCTGGCCGGCACCACGCTGCCGATCGATCGGCACGACGTCGCTCAGCGATTGGATTTCGAAGGGGTCGCCGCCAACAGCCTGGACGCGTCGAGCGATCGAGACTTCGTCGTCGAGTTCGCCTTCGCGCTGACGCTGGTGGCCGAGCACCTCAGCACCTGGGCCGAAGAGTGGATCCTCTGGTCGACCAGCGAGTTCGGCTTCATCAAGCTGCCGCAAACGTTTTGCACCGGCTCGTCGATCATGCCACAGAAAATCAATCCCGACGTGCTGGAGCTGGTCCGCGGCAAGACCGGCCGCGTCGTCGGCAACCTCACGAGGCTGTTGGTCTTAATAAAAGGTCTGCCGCTGGCCTACAACCGCGACCTGCAGGAAGACAAAGAAGCGATTTTCGACTCGTTCGATACCGTCAGCGCCTGCCTGAGCGTGGCGTCGCCGCTAGTGGCTGGCGCGGAGTTGAATCGGGCGACAATTGCCGCCGGGTTGGACCGCGGTTACCTCGACGCTACCACGCTGATGGAGTGGCTGATCCTGAAGCACGTTCCGCAGCGGCTGGCTCATGAGATCGTCGGCCGGCTGGTGCGCCGCGCAATGGAGCTGAAGGTCGCGCTCGCGGAGTTACCGTGGGAAGAATTCACCGCGGCGCATGATTGTTTTGACAAGTCCTTGTTCGACGTTTTAGGGGCAGAACGAGCAGTCCAGGCGTTCAAGAGCTACGGCTCCACGGCGCCCGCGGAGGTCGACCGTCAGATTGCAGCGTGGAAGTCGCGGCTGACCGCTGCGCAGAAACCGTAGCGCGTTCGCAACCGCCCCCGCGTCAACCATTCAAGCTCGACATCAAGTACGATATCGAAGATTGCCGGCCTGACCCTATGAAATCAATCGACGATAGAAAACGCGGTTGTCTCTATGACGCGTGTGGCGCCAGGCATGGCCTGCTGCGTTTGCTGGCGTTCGGCTGGATTGCGATCGCCACGGTCGGATCCGCGCTCGCGCAGCCACCCGCAGCGCCCCAAGCTCCGGCGGCGCCGCTCGATCCCGTAGTCCAGGCGCTCTTGGCCACCGGACCGACCACGCCCGAAGAACTGCTGCGGACCGCGAAGATTCTGGTCGATCTCGAACAGCCGGCGGTCGCCCGCACGATGATCGATCGACTGCTGGCGCAAAAGCTCGATGACGCCACGCTTGTGGCGCTCGACGAAGAATTCGGCGCGGCGCTACTGTTTCGGTTGGCGAACATCGCGGAGTTGAAACCCGCCGCCGGGGCCCTGGCTGATCGCGTGCTGGCGGCAGTCAACAAAGTCTCACGCGCGCCGGCCCGGATTGCGGAACTGGTCAACGAAGTAAAACACGACGCCAGCGACGAAGAGCTCGCCGCCACGATTCGTAGCTTGCGTCCGGCCCAAGAGGCAGCAGCGGCCGCGCTGGTCACGGCGCTGGCGGATCCGGCCCGCGCGGCCGACCGCGCCGAGCTGCGGCTGGCGCTGACGTCGCTGGGCAGTGATTCAACTGGCCCGCTGTTGGCGCTATTAGAAACGGCCAACCCCGATTTGGCGGTTCAAGCGATCGAGTCCCTGGGCAAGATCAAGGATCACGCGATTGGCGACTACCTGCTCGCTCCCGCGCTGGCCGATGATACCCCGGCCGAGGTCAAAGCAGCGGCGCGGCGGGCTGTCATCGCCCAATTCGGCGAGATCCCAACGTCCCAGGTTGCGGCCACGCGAGTGCGCGATCGGGTGCAGGCCCTACTAAAGAAAAGCTACGCGCCCAATGGCGAGCCAAAGATCGCGGCCGCGGCTCCGCCCATGCTATGGCGATTTGACGCCGCGAAAAACAAACTGACGTCCGAACAAGTCACGCCCGCGGTGTTCGACGCTGTGGCGGCAATTCGCCTGATTGGCGACGCTAGGAGAATCCTGCCCACCAGCCAGACGCTGCGGCGCTTGCAACTTGTCGCCCTGGCGCAGGGGGCGTTCGACGCTGACACAGCGGCCAGTCGGGCCGCGTATGCCGAGAAGGCTCGCCAGGAGATGGCCGCGACCAGCGTGGACGAGCTGAACGTGCTACTCGAATTCGCCATGGCCGAAGGGTACGCCGCCGCCGGGGCCGAAGCGGCCCGCCACTTGGGCGCGTTGGGCGGTGACCATCTGCTGTACGCCAACACCCCGCAGCCCAGCGCGCTGGCCAAGGCGCTGGCCCACCCGGATCGTCGATTGCGATTCGCGGCCCTCGCGGCCATCATGGCGATCAATCCTGATAAACCTTATCCGGGCTCTGGTCGCGTGACCGAAGCGCTCGATTACTTCGCCCGCTCGTCGGGCGCCCCCAAGGCCTTGATCGTCGCTTCGCAAAACGAAGAGGCGACCCGCCTGGCCGGACTAGCGGCTGGATTGGGCTACGAGCCCGAGTACGCCACCGACGGCGCCGCCGGGGCCAGACTGGCGCAGCTCATCGGCGACTTCGAGTTCGCCATTGTCGACATGGCCGTGGGCGCAGCTACTAGTGGACAGTTCCTGCAGCGGCTGCGAGTTGATCCGCGTTCGGCCGATTTGCCTGTGCTGGTGCATGCCTTTGCCGACGAGGTTCCCGCGGCCGATCGCCTGGCGCGGCTGGCGCCGCCGGCAGTCGCCGTCGTTCGGCCCCACACGGTCGAAGCGCTCGATTACGAGTTGAAATTGATGGCCCGCGCGATGAATCGCGGCGTTGTCTCGCGCGAAGAGCGCACGGCCGAGTGCGCCCAGGCGATTCGCTGGATTGGCCAGTTGGCCGACCAACCATCGAAGGTATACGAGCTGCGCAAGCTCGACGCCGCCATTTTGGCGTCGCTCGATTCGCCGGCCGTGACCGAAGTGGCGATCGGGGCGCTGGCTCGACTGATTACGCCACGCAGCCAACGGGCGCTCGCCGAAGTGGCCAGTCGCCAGTCGGCCCCCATCGAGCTGCGCCGCGCGGCGGCCGACGCGTTCGGCGAAAGCGTCTTGCGTCGGGGCACGCTGCTGACGACCGACGAGATCGTCCGGCAATACGACCGCTACAACGCCAGCGCCACGGCCGATACCGACACGCAAAAGGTGCTGGCCAGCATCCTCGACACGATCGAAGCCCGCGCCGCCGGCGAAGCCGTGGCCGCCGGCCGCCAAGCCCCCACCGCGACCGCTGCCCCTTAAAACGAAACTCCGACCGAGACGCCAAACCAAGGTCCGCGCCCCCGCGAAACGATGAGCCGTAATTACAGACCAATTGAGCCGCCTGCATCCGGCCCGCCAATCCGCGGGATCATCGGATCGAGCCCGGCCATGGAAAAGGTCTACGCCATCACCCGTCGCGTGGCGAAGAGCAACGCCTCGGTGCTGCTGCTGGGCGAAACCGGCACAGGCAAGGAAGTGATCGCCAAGGCGGTGCATCAGATCAGCCCGCGCGGCAGCGGACCCTTCGTGCGGGTCAACTGCGGGGCGTTGTCTGAGAGCCTGCTGGAGAGCGAACTGTTCGGCCACGTCCGCGGTTCGTTCACCGGCGCCATCGACAACCGCACAGGCCGCTTCGAGGCCGCCCACACCGGCACGGTCTTTCTCGACGAAATCAATTCCACCACGCAGAAACTGCAAGTCAAACTGCTGCGAGTGCTGCAAGAGCGCGAATTCGAACGCGTGGGTGACACGCAAACCATTCGAGTCGACACACGCGTGATCGCGGCCAGCAACCGGGATCTGCTGGCCGAGGTCGAAGCCGATCGCTTTCGTGAAGACTTGTACTACCGGCTGAATGTGGTGCCGATTCATCTGCCGCCGCTGCGCGAGCGCCGTGAGGATATTCCGGAGTTGATCAGCCACTTTCTCAACGCCTACAACGAGGCCAATGATCGCTACGTCGTTCACATCGAAGCCAAAGCGATGGAGGCGATGCAGGAATACCACTGGCCAGGCAACGTCCGCGAGTTGCAAAATTACATCGAGCGCGCCGTCGTCATGGCGCCCGGCGACGAGCTGACGTGCGAACTGCTGCCCGAGACCGTGCTCGGCCAGCGCCGCCCGCGGACGACCCGCCTGCGCGAGGTCGATCTGGAGACACTGACGTACGAGCTGGTGCAGCAAGCGCTCGGCACGGCCGGCCCGCAGGAAGACAGCCTCCACACCAAGGTGGTCAACCGGGTCGAGCGGGAGCTGATTGCCCAGGTTTTGACCAGCTGCGACAACGTGCAAATCAAGGCCGCGGCCAAGCTGGGGATCAACCGCAACACGCTGCATAAGAAGCTCAAAGAGTACAGCCTGGGGGACGAAACCGACGGCCCAGCGACGTAACTGCGTAGCTGGGACCGTAGGCAGCCTATAATTGGCTATTGCGGAATTGTCGCAGGCCGTAGGGTACGCACTCTGTGCGTACCAAAACCATCTCCCAAAATCTGCGTTCTTGGCGCGCACGGAGTGCGTGCCCTACACAGCAGGCCACGATCATGCTCGCCGGAATTAGCATCTTGTGCTTTGCCGCCAGCTATTCGGTGGCCCTTGCGCTCGAGGTCTCGCGGCTGTTGTTTCGCAGTCGGCTGCGCGGGGCGTTGCTGCTGGGCTTTGTCGGCGCGGGGTTGCTTGCGCACACGCTGTTTCTGGCGCATCGCGCCGCCACGGGTGGCGCCACGCCGCTGTCGAGCGAATTTGACTGGTACCTGGTGGCCGCCTGGGTCTTGGCGGCAACCTACCTGTATCTGACGATCTACCACTCGGGCGCGGCGATCGGGCTGTTCATCTTGCCGCTCGTGCTCGCGCTGGTGGCTGTTGCCGAATTCTTCGCCAGCCAGACTCCGTTTGCGCAAAACCGGGCGTCTCAAGTTTGGGGCGCTATTCATGGCGTCTTCTTGATGCTGGCCACCGTGGCGGTGTTGGTCGGGTTTGTCGCCGGTGTGATGTACCTGCTGCAGGCCCGGCGTTTGAAGCACAAGCAGCTCCCCGCGCAGGGGCTACGGCTGCCGAATCTGGAATGGCTGCAACAGCTGAACACCCGCGCGATTGTCGTCTCGGCGATCATGCTGCTGGCCGGGTTTTTCTCGGGCGTGATCCTGAACCTGGTCAACCAGCGGCGCGAGATCGATCACTTTCCCTGGACTGATCCCGTAGTTTGGACCAGCGGTCTATTGCTGGCGTGGCTGGTAGGCGCGGCCATGTTCGGCGTTGCTTACCGCCCCGCGCGGCAAGGGCGCAAAGTCGCCTATCTGACCGTCGCGACGTTTTTGTTTCTGGTGCTGGCGATTGGGCTGCGACTGCTGTTGCCTAGCAAGCATACGCCCGACCGCCCCATTACGGCGCAGATCAAATCGGCCCAGGTCTCGTTTCCGCTCGCCGCGCCGCGGCCGGGAGGTCTGGGATGAAGTTCCAGATGTCCGGTTGCAGCCATCACACGGCGCCGGTCGACGTTCGTGGCCGCCTGGCCTTCGATCCGCAACAGGCGCGGCAGGCCCTCTCGGCTTTGCGCAAGCGCTTTCCGGGAGCCGAGGCCGTGGTGCTTTCGACCTGCAACCGGGTCGAGATCTACACCGCTGCCGACACGCCGGCCACGATGCCCAGCCATCAGCAGGTGGCCGAGTTTCTGGCGGATTTTCACGGCCTGCGGCTGACCGACATCTTCGAGGATCTCTTCGAGCGGACTGGCGAAGACGTAGTGCGGCATCTGTTCCACGTGGCGGCCAGTCTCGACAGCATGGTCGTCGGCGAGCCCCATATCGTCGCTCAGATCAAGCAGGCCTATGACATCTCGTGCGAGCGCGAGAGCAACGGGCCGCTGACGAATCAGGTCTTTCAGGCGGCGCTGCGCGTGGCCAAGCGCGTAGCGAACGAAACATCGCTGAACGAAAAGCGCGTCAGCATCCCCAGCATTGCCGTGGCTGATTTCGCCACGCAGATTTTCGAGCGCTTTGACGACAAGCGCGTGCTGGTGATTGGCGCTGGCGAAATGGCTGACGAGACGCTTCGCTATTTGGTTGACGAAGGCGCCCGCCGCGTCGTCGTGTTGAATCGCAACTTTGCCAAGGCCGAGCAACTGGCCGCGCAGTGGAATGGCGAGGCCGCGCCGTGGACGCGCCTCGAACAATGCCTGACCGAAGCCGACCTGGTTGTCAGCACCACGGCCGCGGGCGAGCCGATTGTGACGCGCGCGGCGTTCGACCGAATTGAGGTAGCCCGCTATCAACGCCCACTCTTCATTCTGGATTTGGCCGTGCCACGGGATTTCGATCCCGCGATCGGCGAATGCCTGGGGGTTTATCTCTATTCGCTTGACGACCTGCGGGCGGCCTGCGACCGCAACCGCCAGGAGCGCGAAAAACAGTGGCCTGCCGCGCTACGGATTGTGGATCAAGAGACGGCTCGCTTCATGGCCGATCTGAATCATCGCGCAACCGGGCCGATCATCAAGCGGCTGAAACAAGGCTGGCAACAGGTCAAAGAAGACGAGCTGCGCCGGCTGCATAACAAGCTGCCCGACCTCTCGGATCCGGTCCGCCAAGAGATTGACCAGTCATTCGACCGCTTAATCAACAAGCTGCTCCATCCGCCGCTGGAGTCTCTGCGCGACGAATCCGAACACGGCATCCCCCACGCCCTGCTCGAGGCCTTCAAGCGACTGTTTCAGTTGAAGGACTGAAAGCACAGGCATAAGGTCTGGGGCTTGGGACTTGAGGAAGACGATCCACCCAAATGCTTCTCCCCTCGTTCCGTAGTCATCACGCTCCGTCGTGATGCTCTTCGTGGTATTCCTCTTTCGTAGTGTCGTCGTGCCGTTGTGGTCGATCCATAGTCTTGGCAGGAAGAGGGATCACGAAAGTACGAAAGCACGAAAAACGCCCGCGGCGAGTCTCGGCTCGCCGAGAGCTGACGCTGTTTGTTCTTTCCTCAAGTCCTCAAGTCCTCAAGTCCTCAAAGCCTCAAAGCCTTCGTCCGAAGAACCCTCGCTGGCGCTTCGGGTTAGTGTGGGCGATTACGGCGGCTGTTGGCGTGGTCGATCTCTTGCCGCTGCTGTCATCACGGCGGAGCGTGATGACTACGAACAAACGCGCCTACGCGAGATTGGCTCGCGCAGGCGCGTGGAGGGGCACTCGAAAACTTTTTTTGCACGTTTCCGTCGTGGGATGGCCGGCGCACGCGCTCGTTCTGTTGGTTGTCCTGCGCGACGAGCGGCAGGACGGGTTTCACTTGCGTTATGTAGCCACGCAAGCTCGGCGTGTCCGGCCCCCGATTGCTCGACGGCGCGTCGCTGGACCTGTCTGGAAAAGGCTGATCCTTGCGCGGTTCTGTCATCGATGACCGACAGCCCGTAGATCACCGGACCAACGCAATTGAGCTATCACTTCCTTCGAGCGTTGTCGCGAAACCTAAGAGACGATCCTCGTCTCCCTGTAATGGCTTCCCTGCGTTGTGGATTCGCAACGACCTTCAATAGCGTGCCCTTCCACATGTGGTATTACCATCGCTGGCGGTTGGGTTCACATCGGCGCTGTGACAGTGCGCCAATGCGAGTCAACGCCGCCCACGACGAGGACAGGTGACGGGCCGCAGAGCTTTCTGCAGAAAGTTCTGGAGACTGCGAGGAGGTAGAACAACGCCTCAGTTCGCAGCCCCATTGGCAACCACGCCTGACTTACGTCAGTATCACGCCTCTGCCCACATGGCTGGTTTGAACTATGACAAAGGGCGCGGCCGATTTCTAGCGCAGTTTTCGCAGAAAACTGCGAGGCTTTGAGGGGTTGAGGCTTTGAGGACTTGAGGAAGAAGACTGCGACACTAACCCGAAGCGCCAGCGAGGGTTCTTCTTGAAGCGACGATCACGAAGAACCCTCGCTGGCGCTTCGGGTTGGTGAAGTCCTCTTCGTCGTGCCGTTGTGTCGTTGTGGTTAATCCACGAATTTTGGCACGAAGATAAGGATCACGAAAGCACGAAAAGGAGAAGAACCCGCGGCTAGCGCCTCGCGGCTAACGAAGACAGAGAACCGGAGGATCTCGCGACTATTGGGCGCCCGCGTCCGCGCGGTTGTGGTTTCTCCGTTTCCGAACCAGAGATCGCGGCAGACTTCCTCAGCCCACAAATGAAGGAACACTAATCAACGCAAATTCTCACTAACGGCGTTAGTGGAAATCAGCGTCGATTAGTGTTCACGCTTGCATCGTTGCGATGTGCGTTGCGCGGCGGTCCTGTCCTATAGACGGCTGACCACGGCGAACTTACTTGCCACCCACGCCTGGAAGGAGCGAGCGGCCGGACGACTGCTAAGCAGGCGCTTAGGCCTGCGGGAGAGTGAGAGTGAAAGACTACTCGTCTCCCTCTTCCCACTCCTCTTCCTCTTCATCATCGTCGTCGTCATCGTCATCATCTTCGTCGTCGTCGTCCCAGTCGTCGTCCTCTTCGTCGTCGTCGTCCCAGTCTTCATCTTCGTCGTCGACTTCTTCCCACTCGTCCTCTTCTAGATCGTCGTCGTCTTCATCCTCGTCGTCGTCCTCGTCATCGTCATCCTCGTCGTCTTCATCTTCCTCGTCGTCGTCTTCGTCGTCCTCGTCGGCCTTCTTCTTCGCATGGCCGCGGATCTCTGCGAACAAGGCGGCAACGCCTCGCGCAGAGAGCTCTTCGAGGTCAAATTCCGTGGGAAATGAAACTGTCACAGCGGGCTCCTCTTTCGAAATCAGGGTTCGTTCAGTTTAAATCGTTGCTCCGGCTCGCGCCGGAATTGGTTTGTTCGGGTGTCGCGGTCATTGAATCCGCGGTCTGCGACGGGTCGTCCGGTCGCGCTCGCAATTGATCGGCCCGCGGCAAGTCTTCCAGGCAGCCCAGTCCGAAGACCTGCAAGAAACGTTTGGTTGTGCCATACAAGAAGGGACGCCCCAGCTCTTGTGACTTGCCCACAATACGTATCAAATCGCGATCCATCAACTGTCTGAGCATTTCTCCGCCTTGGACGCCGCGAATACTCTCGATTTCGGCCCGCACGACCGGTTGCCTGTAGGCGACAACGGCCAGGGTTTCCAGTGCGGGCGAGGAGAGTCTGGCCGCCGCGGCCGCCGGATGCAAACGCCGCAGCCAGCCGCCAAAACGGGGGTGGGTCATTAGTTGGAATCCACCAGCAATCTCCTCGACTCGAAACGCGCTGCCATCCCGCTCGTAATGGTCGTTCAATCGGCGGACCACGGTGCGAGCCAAGGTCGCGTCGTCGAGGTCGGCCAGTTGCGCCAGTTTTCGCGCCGGCAATGGCTCTGCCGCCAGAAACAACGCGGCTTCAGCCTGCGCAGTCTGGGGATCGCGCCGCGTGGCTTCGCGCTCGTTACGGCTGGTTGAATCTCGTTGTTCGGTCGAACCCGCGTTTGCAGGCAGCGCGCCGCCAATCGCTGCGAGCCCAATCCCCGCGAGCGCAGGCTGCCGGAATCCGCCGCGACCGCTGGTCCAGTCCGTGGACCGCTCGCGCGGCTGATAGCGCAGGGCTACACTGCCGAGAGCACGTCCGGGGACCAAGGTGCGCCTATTCATCAATGTCGTCGGCAGCTCCGCGTTGTCGTCAGCGGAACCGAGTTGGGCGAATACAAGGTTCGGGTCTGTGGGGGGAGGGCGCCGGCGCCACGATGTCTCGGCGCCGCCTCGCGTTCCACACGCCATGGGCCCCCCGGCCGGCTTGACGCCAAAGTATGCCGATAGGGGCCCATCTGGCAAGCCCTTCTCGGCCGCCAGGCAGAAGAAATGAGCCCCGGACGAGCGTCCGGTCTAGGGCTGAGACCCTGCGCGCCACTTTTGGACCTGCTCCAGCACGTGGCGCATCGCCTGGACCGGATCGCTGTCGGTCGCTTCGAAGGGGCGTGTGAGGTTCGGGTTACCGGCGATCGACATCTTGCAATAGAACCGGTATTGCTGGGAGCTGTTGCCCAGATACTCAAGCAAATAGTACGTAGCGCCCAGCTCGCGGAGGCGACGTTCCATCACTTGCGAGGTTTCGCCTGTCGGCAAACCGGCCGGAGCCGCCCCTGGCGCCGTATTCGAAACGGTCGAGGGACCAACCGCGGATTGCGAAACCGGATCGACGTGACCAAGCGGCGGCGTGGCCGGGGGTTGGTCTGTCGCGGCGGGCGGAAGTTGTTGTTGGGGCGGCTGCTGGGGAGCAGCCTGCGGCGCCACGCCTCCCATGGGCCACAGCGGCGCTGTGTCTCGACCGGCGGTGGCATTCGCGTTGGCCGGGGGTTGGATACTGGCCCCAAAGACGGGCGCTTCGCCCCCTTGCGCGCGCAGATCGACCGCTTGCGCGTCGCGTGACGACGGCGGCAATCCTTTACCTTGCAGCAGTGACGTCACGACCTTAGGCAACGAAGATCCGAAGATCGCCGCCATGGGCGCCACGATCAGGCACGTCAGCATGACCGCGACGCGGAGCGTCACTACGGCCGATGATTGCATGAAAAATCAGGGGCGATAAGAAATGGGGACGCGCAATGTTCGAACGAGCGGCGGGAGAAACCTTCCGCCGATCGGAGTCGCGCAGGCTGCAAAGATCGCAACTGCGCGGGCGGATCATACAAAAGGCTGACGCCGCGGATCAATGGCAATCCGTGTGACGCAAGCGATCGCTGTAGCTCCGCTAACTTACTATCTCGGCTGATCTTAGCCGCGGCGTGACAACGATCAGCCGGCCCTCAAAACTGCCGCCGCTTTACCAGACCTGAATCGCCGAAGTCCCCCGGCTTACGCCGCCGTATAATGCAAGGCTATGGAACGCATCTACCTCGATAACAACGCTACCACTGCGGTGCTGCCTGAGGTGGCCGAAGCGATCGGCCGGGCGTTTGCCGCCGGGTACGGCAACGCGGCCAGCCAGCATTGGGCAGGTCGGCCCGCGCGCCGGGCTCTCGAAGGGGCGCGAGAGTCAATCGCCGAGCTGTTGGGCGCCGAATGTCAGTCGGTGCGGGCCGATCAGGTGATCTTCACCTCGGGCGGAACCGAGGCCAATAACCTGGCAATCTGGGGATTGGCCGGTTTGGGAACGCCCGGCGCGCGGCCCGGCCATGCGATCATCTCATCGATCGAGCATCCATCGGTCGTGGGCGCCGCGACGCGATTGCAGGAGTTGGGTTGGGAAATCGACCGGCTCCCCTGCTCGGCTTCCGGCGTGACCGACGTCGATCGCTTGCCGGACTTGCTGCGCGCCGAAACCCGGCTGGTGAGCATTGTGCTGGGGAATAACGAGACGGGCGTGCTGCAACCGGTCGCGCGCGCGGCTGAGATTTGCGCCGAGCGCGGCGTGCCGCTGCATACTGACGCCGTGCAGGTCGCCGGCAAGGCGCCGATTGATTTTCGCGCGTTGGGTGTCGCTGCCATGACCATCAGCGCGCACAAGTTTCATGGACCTGTGGGTATTGCAGCGTTGATCGTGCGGGATGGGCAGACGATCACGCCGCTGCTCCGGGGCGGATTTCAACAAGCCGGCTTGCGCCCCGGCACTGAGCCTGTGGCGCTGGCGATTGGCATGCAGACGGCGCTGGAACATTGGGGCCGCGAGCGCGACGCGATCTCGGCCCAGTTGAGTTCGCTGCGCGACACGTTTGAGCAGGCCTTGTTGGCCGGCTGGCCGACGGCCGTGATCAATGGGGCTGCCGGACCACGGTTGCCGCACACGAGCAACGTGGCGTTCCCTGGATTCTCTCGACAGGCGTTGATGATGGCGCTCGACTTGGCGGGCGTGGCTTGCTCGACGGGATCAGCCTGCGCCAGTGGGTCGCCTGAGCCGTCGCCGACGCTCGTGGCGATGGGCTGTGAGCGTAGCGTCGTCGAGGGGTCTTTGCGGTTCAGTTTTGGGCAGTTGACGTCGCGCGAGGAGACGCTGGAAGCGGTCCAGCGCATCCTCAAGGTTTGCAACGATTTGCGAAGCGGCAAATCCTCGGAAAAAAGGGCCTTGGCAGGTACCGCCGAGGGGGCGATTTTGCTAGAATGACGGCCTCGTTTTAGCCGCCCCTTTTTCCTTGCAAACAGGCCACACGGACAGTGCCAGCCGGAGCCAGGATTCCACCCCCTGCGGACAGCACAACATCGCCAGTTTTGGAAGGCAGCGCTGCGCAATTATTGAACGCGTCAGAGGGCGCGACGGTGGTCCTCGAGAGGACGGCGGAGCGTTTTCTGCCTGGGCTGATCACAGGGCCTGAGCACGCTGTTTTGATCCGCGCCGTAATCGACTTCTGCGGTGGCGCCCCAGGTGACGACGTTGGCTACGGCGCCCCGGCTTGCCCATACGGTCCGTTGTTGTACAGCCCACTGGTTTTGTACGGGCCGCCGGGAGTGGGCAAATCAACGATCGCGCGGGGTGTGGTGCAAAGAACGGCCGAGCGATTATCGCGATTCACGCCAGATGACACCGGTCGTCCGATCGTGCAACTCTGCGGCGCTGAGTTCGCTCGGCAATACGCTGCGGCCGTTACGGCCCGGCGCGTGCCGGCCTGGCGAGATTCGATCCGGGGCGCGGCGCTATTGGTCGTCGAAGATCTTGCCCCCTTGGCGGAAAAAATCGCCGCGCAGTCCGAGTTGATTCACACGATCGACGCCATCGCCAACGCTGGTGGGCAGGTACTCGTCACGTCGCGGCTGCCGATCGCAGGCATTCCAAAATTATTGCCGGGCCTGGCGAGCCGACTTTCCGGCGGGCTGTGCGTGGCTGTGCCCATGCCCGAAGCGGCGACGCGCGCGGCCCTGTTGCGAGATTTTGCCGCGGCCCGCGGAGTGCGCTTGCAACCGGGCGCCGCGCGAATGCTGGCCGACAAGCAGGCTCTCACTGCGCCGGAGTTGAGTGGCGCGCTGAACGAGCTGGTGGCCTCGCTTGCAGCTGCGAAGGCGTCGAAGCGATCGTCGCGCGGCGTCGGCAGACTCAGTCCGTTTGCCGAGATCGACGTCGCCGCGGTTCGAGCCCACCTAAAGGCTCGGCCGGAACGCAATCGCGTGAGCCTGAGCGACGTCGCCCGCAAGGCGGCTCGCTATTACGGATTGAAAGTGGCCGATCTGCGTGGCGCCTCGCGACGACAGAGCGTGGTCACGGCCCGCAATCTGGCGATGCACATCGCCCGACAATTGACGGACGAAAGCTTGAGCAGTGTCGGAGCGTATTTTGGCGGTCGCGATCACACGACCGTGATGCATGGCTGTCAGCGGGCGCAAGAACTGGTGGCGAGCGACCCGCAAATTCGGCAGGCCGTATCTCAAGTTCGCGCCGACTTGGGCGTTTAACATCGATGTTCAAATCGTTCGCCGGTGGGGAAAAGCTGTTTGTAGTCTGTCGACAACCAAATGACCGTCTCACGAGAACTGACATCCGCGTCTGACGACACCGCCGACCACACACACCAATCAACACGGATCGACAAACCATCGACAAGCGGCTGACAGGTTATCCACCATCGCCGGTGGCCTTCTGTCGGATCGCAAATCGCAGTTGGAGAGTGACTTACGCATCGGCATGGCGCCGCGGATGAGCGATTGTTCATCCAGATTACTACTCCTACTGATTTCTTGATTACTTAAGAAGACAAAGAAGAACCTCGGAAAGAAACCAAAGGCAGACGGAAGAAAAAGCCCGTCGGCTTGCAGCAGCCAAACACCGTCTGAGGAGGACGGCACGAACATGCGAGTGACATGCGATCGAGAAAAATTGTGGCACGCGTTCCAGAACGCCAGCGCCGTGGCCCCGGCCCGCAGCCCTAAGCCGATTTTGCAGAACGTGAAGCTCGAAGCCCGCGCCGATGGCGGCGTGCTGCTGGCGACCGATCTGGAAGTGGGCGTGCGGATCGAGACGCCAGGGGTCGAGGCCGATAGCCCAGGGAGCGTGATCCTGCCGATCGGCCGGTTCGGATCGATTTTGCGCGAAAGCTCTGACGCCAAGCTGGTGCTGGAGACCGATGGCAGCGGCGTGGTCGTGCGCGGGGAGCGGAGCGAGTTTCGCTTGCCGGCCGAAAACCCGGCCGAGTTTCCGGCGGTCAGCGAGTTCAGCGAAGAGAAATATCACGCCCTGCCGGCGCGGGTGCTGTCGCAATTGATCCGCCGCACGGTCTTCGCCACCGACAACGAAAGCAGCCGTTACGCATTGGGCGGCGTGCTGCTGGAACTATCGGCCGACAAGATCATTGCCGTGGGGACCGATGGACGCCGCCTGGCGATGATGGAGGCCCCGGCGCAAAGCGTGGGTGGGCATGGCACCGGCGATAACATGACGATCGTCCCCACGCGCAGCATGAACCTGATCGACAAGCTGCTGACGGAGCCGGACGCTGAGGTGCACATTGCCGCGCGGGCCAACGAGGTGTTGGTCAAAACGCCGCGGGCGACGTTCTACACACGCCTGGTCGAAGGACGCTTTCCCAAATGGCGAGACGTCTTCCCCAAGCGACCAGACGCCATTCAGATCGAACTGGTGGCCGGGCTGTTGCATGGCGCTGTTCGCCAGGCGGCCATTGTTACCAGTGAAGAAAGCCGCGGCGTAGATTTCACGTTCGGTGGCGGGAAGGTGCTGTTGGCTGGTCGGGCGCCGGAAGTTGGCCAATCGCGGATCGAAATGCCGATCGCCTACGACGGAGCGCCAGTTTCGATCAGTCTCGACCCTCGCTTCTTCAGCGACTTTTTGAAGACGCTTGAGCAGGAAGCCACGTTTACGTTGGAATTGAAAGACGCCGAAAGCGCCGCGGTCTGCCGCACGTCGGACGGCTACTCGTACGTGATCATGCCGCTGGCGAGAGACCACTAATTGTTCTCTTCTCTGCGTTCCTCCGCGTCCTCTGCGGTTAATCTCTTCTGCTTTCGGAAACGAAGAGGTTGAACCGCAGAGGACGCAGAGAGCGCAGAGGAACAAAGATAAGAAAAAAATGCGTCAGTCAAGCGAACGTCAAGTCGAAGGATCGATGACCGCTCCACGTAAATTCGCCGATGTGTTGGCCGAGTTGATGGCGAAGCGCGGCTATTCGCGGCAACGCTCCAGGACCGACCTGGCCGACGCGTGGCGGACCGCAGCAGGTGAGTTGATTGCCGATCACAGTCGGCCGGGACTTGTGCGACGAGGGACGTTGGAAGTGATTGTCACGCATTCAGCGCTACTGCAAGAGCTAAGCTTTCAGAAGGGGAACATCCTGGCAAAGTTGCAGGAATTGGCCCCGCAGGAAAAGATCTCCGAGTTGCGATTTCGAGTCGGACCAACCGAATAAACCAAATCGAATCACACCGTTTTTTAAGTTGTCGAACGATTGCTTGCGGCGCGCCGGTTACCAAGGGCTGTGCGCGAGTGATGTTCGACGCAGACGACCACAACATTTCAGGATTTAGAGAAACATGATGGCAAAAGGCCCCACGCCCAAAGATGACGACGCGAAGCAGCCGATCGGCGAAACTCCCGCCGAAGGCGTGACCCCCGGCGCCACTCCAGACATGCCCGAGTACCGCAAGGTCGAAGGCGAATACGGCGCCAGCCAGCTAGAGCACCTGAGCGACTTGGAGCACGTGCGCGAACGACCGAGTATGTACATCGGTGACACAGGCCTGCGCGGTCTGCATCACCTGGTCTACGAAGTCGTCGACAACTCAATCGACGAAGCCATGGCCGGCTTCGCCAAGCAAGTCCGGGTCACGATCAACATCGATGGCTCCGTGACGGTCGAAGACGATGGCCGCGGCATCCCGGTCGAAATCCATCCGGATCTCGGTTTCAGCACGCTGCAAGGCGTGATGACCGTGCTCAAGTTCGGTGGCAAGTTCTCCAAGGGGGCTTATCAGACCTCGGGTGGTCTGCACGGCGTCGGCGTGACGGTCGTGAATTTTCTTTCCGAGTGGTGTGAGGCCGAAGTCAGCCGCCAAGGCCATGTCCACCAGCAAGAGTACGAGCGCGGCGTGCCAACCTCGGAAGTCCGCCGCGTGGGCGCCACGGCCAAGGTGGGGACCAAGACCACGTTCAAGCCGGATCCAGAGATCTTCGGCGCCAACAAGTTCGTCTACAACACGCTCTACAAGCGCTTGCAGGAATTGGCGTTTCTGAATCGCGGCGTGACGATCGTTTTCAAGGACGATCGGACTGGCGATGGGGACACGTTCTTTTACCAGCGTGGCATTATTGAGTTTGTCGAGCATCTCAACCGCGCGACCGAACCTGTCCATCCGGACGTGATTTACATCGCGGGCGAACACGACGGCGTTGGGCTGGAAGTCGCCATGCAGTACTCGTCCGAGTACACGGAAAACGTCCACTCGTACGTCAATAACATCGCCACGACCGAAGGCGGCACGCACGTCTCCGGCTTTCGCACGGCGCTGACGCGCACGCTCAACACCTACGGCAAGAAGGAGAACCTCTTCAAAGATCTGTCGCCAACAGGCGAAGATTTCCGCGAAGGACTGACGGCCGTCATCTCGCTGCGCGTGCCGGAGCCACAGTTCGAAGGACAAACCAAGACGAAGCTCGGCAACAGCGAAATCGAAGGCCTGGTGAACTCGGCCGTCGGCGAATTCCTGAATCGCTACCTGGAAGAAAATCCCAAGGCGGCCAAGGTCATCGCCCAAAAAGGCATGCTGGCGGCCGAGGCCCGCGAGAGCGCCCGCAAGGCGCGGCTGATGGTTCGCGAACGCAAAGGCGCGCTGACCGGCGGCGGCCTGCCTGGCAAGCTGCGAGACTGCAGCAGCAAGGACGTCGAAAAGTGCGAACTGTACCTGGTCGAAGGTGATTCGGCCGGTGGTAGCGCCGAGGGTGGCCGCCTGCGCGAATATCAGGCGATCCTCCCCCTCCGCGGTAAGATCATCAACGCCTACAAGTCGCGCGAAGACAAAGTGCTGGCGAATGAAGAAGTTCGCAGCATCATTGCCGCGATCGGCTCTGGGATTGGCGACGAAATGAACCTCGCCAAGCGGCGCTACAACAAGATCGTCATCATGACGGACGCCGACGTCGACGGTTCGCACATCCGCACCCTACTGCTCACGTTCTTCTACCGGCAGATGTTTCCGCTGGTCAAAGCGGGACACGTCTTTGTCGCGCAGCCGCCGCTGTTTCGCGTGAAGACCAAGAAGGAGACCTACTACGTCCAGACCGACGAAGAAATGCGGACGCAACTGCTGACGCTGGGTCGCCAGGACGCCGTTTTCGATCCAGGCGATGGCCGACTGATCGAGGGCGCCGAGATGGCCAAGCTTTCGACGACATTGACCACGCTCGAAGAATCGCTGGTGGCGCTGGAACGTCGTGGAATCAGTCTGAAGCGTCACGCGCTGCGGCAAGATCCGGTCACCGGCCGCTTGCCGGTCTACCACGTCTTTTTGGGGACGCAGGAACACTGGTTCAGCACGCGTGAAGAGCTCGACAAGTTCGTGGCCGAGGAAGAAGGCAAGGGCAAAGAGCTGACCGTGGCAGACAAGCCGGCGGCCAACGCAGTTCCGACCGAGACCAATGGCGCCGCGCCCGTGGCCGGCAATGGCGAGGCCTCGCATCGGCTGCACATTGTCGAACTGCACGAAGTTCGTTCGATCAACAAGGCGCTGGCCGAACTGCAAACGATGGGCTTTGACATTCAAGCGCTCATTCCACAGGAACGAACCGGGACGGAAGATTCCCGCTACGTGCTCCGCCGTGGCGAAAGCGAGATCGGGATCGAAGACCTGCGCGGTCTGCTCGCCGCCGTGCGGGCAGCCGGCGAACGCGGCCTGACAATCACCCGCTTCAAAGGGTTGGGTGAAATGAACGCCGAAGAGTTGCGTGACACCACGCTCAACCCAGAGCATCGCACGCTGCTGCAGGTGCGGATGGAAGACGTCTCGGGCGCGGATGAATTGTTCCGCGTATTGATGGGGGACAAGGTCGAACCCCGCCGCGAGTTCATCGAGAAGCACGCGCTCGAGGTCCGCAACCTGGACGTGTAAACGCCGGGCATTCTTGCCCAACGCTCTATGACGCTGTTTCAGACCAGTTGTTGGGCGCCACTGCTAGCTTGCCTAGCAGTGTCTTTCCGTGGTTTTCGCACTGCTGGACGAGCCAGCAGTGGCACCCAACCGTCTTACGTGCGGGGTTTTTGAAACAGCTTCTAATCCGGTCGCCCGTCGCAATCGCGCCTGCTGGCGGTGATTTCGCCCGGCGCCGCAGCGGTTTCGTGTCCGAAACGCCGGGGTACGCACCGTTTGGCGTCCGCCCGCGGTTTTTTGACCTATGTTTTCGATGGCTCGCAAGGCTGCGTCACCCGGAGAAACATTATGCCGACCTTGTCTTCTGTCGATTTGCGGCCAGTGCGCCCGCAGCGCAAGGGGGGGCTCAGCGCGAGATTTTATGTCGTTGTGCTCATCGCCGCCGTGCTGATGATTGCCTTGCAGGCGATCCCCTTGTTGCACGGTCGCGGGTCGGCCAATGCGGACGCCACGCAGGCGCAACTAGACACGCCAGCCGCCACGGCCCCTATACAGCCAGCCTCGGATCCGCAGGCCCCGGTTCAACCCGCGACGAAGTCCGCCCAGCCCGCGGCGCCAGTCGAGCCACAGGTCAAACCCGAGCCACAGGTCAAAATCCAGGTCAAACCCGAGCCGATAGCGCCGGCAAATTCGCCGGCAGCCAATACGCCGACGACGACGATCAGCCCACTCTCGGCCACCAGACCGGAAACGACTCCGCCCGCCGCGCCGCCCGCAGATTCCGTGGCGGCCATTGCCGCGACGACTCCGGACGCCACTCCCCCTGGTATTGGCGTGACGATATCGACCGACCAGCAGGAGCCGACCCCGACAGGTTCGGTCGAACAACCGGCAGCAGTTGTGTCCGCGCCGGCCAGCGTCACGACCAACGAAACCTTTGCGTTTTTCTCCAACGTGCGTCCGGCGAACCTGACGCCGACGGAACCGGCGAATCATGCCGGCGCCGCAACGCAGTTTGCGCCTAAGCAATCGCAGCCAGACATGTGGCGCGGCGTGCTGCGGTTGCTCTCGGCCGTCACCAGGATTGATTTCACCACGCCACATCCGGCGCCGGAAGCAACTGCTCCGCTGGCCGAAGCCCCCGCGCCCGTTCCGCTCCCGGAGGGCGTCGAGGAAGGACCCACGGAGAGTTCGCCCAGCGATTTCGAACCGACGCCGCTGTCGAGCATTGAGACACTGCCGGCCGTCACGCAGCCGGTGAACCCGGTCGATGACGAGTCACGTCTGGTGATCGAGAATCCGCGTCAGACCGGCGGCATGATCCGCTTTCTGGTCGACGGAAATTTGGCGACGCTGCGTCCCGGCGAGAGCCTGACGCTGCAGGCTGGCGCCACGCGGATTCAATTCCATCGCGGCGATGATTTCGAAAACGCGGATGTGGAAATCAGCCACGGCACGTATCGATTCCATCCGACCAAGACCGGCTGGACGCTGTCGCGCTAGCGGCGCTGCCCCTCATCTTGCATCCGCTACCAGCGAAACATTGCGCTTGCGACCTTTGCAGGACGAGCGGCGCCGCGGGCGTTTAGCGAACAACGCCTTGCGAAATCGTTCGCGCGGAACTCGGTGGCAGCGCGTTGCGTGGTGGCGGCTCGTTTGGATTTCGCCAGAACGAATCGGCCTCGGGCTGCGCGGGCGCTCGCTGCGGCGCTTGTGGCGGGGCCGGAGCTGGCGTCGGCGTTGGATTGTTGGCGTCAGTGACCGTCACGCAGCTATTGCATCCGCCGGTTCCCTGACCGCCACAGGTGGCGCATTGCCCTTGCGCTTGTTCGCCGTGGGCCCAGGTGATGAAGTAGCCACCGCACTGCTGACCGTCTTTGACCTTCGGATGGACGTAGTAGATGTAGCGTCCTTGTCCCTTCGCGCACGCATAGCCGCGCGGCTCCTGACAGTAACCGATCCACGGATCGCAGCAGGCCGGCACACCCGGCCAGACCGAGAACACGCCCGGCGCGTACGGTCCACCACTGACTCCGCCATCGTATTGAGGCTGCGGAGCGCCTGCGGGCTCGCCACCTGGCGCGGCTTCTGGCGCAGCGATGTACGGAGGGGCCGATGATGGCACGCCTTGCACCGGTTCGGCCGGTTGCACAACGCCCTCCTGCTTGCCGGTGGGGCCAGTCTGCGAGACGGTCTTAGCCGAAGCGCCGCGACGGAAATAAGCGAACGGGTCTTTCGCCGCGGCCACACTGGTGAGCCCCAATAGCAGAGCCAACAGCGCGGCCGAAGTCGTGCGGATTTTCATGGCGACCCCAAACGGTAGGTTCGAGCGGAAGGGGCGCTAGCGCGATTGGGTGGGATGACTGGCGCGAGCGCGGAGTGTCTTCTCTTCGAGTTCGGCAGGCAGATGGCCCGTGGGTTAACATTCTCGGCCGAACAAACCTCGCCGCCCAAACCGGGCAGACGAGGTAAGAATTAACGCGCCGCGAGCGGCCCGGAGCCTGCTAGCATCCGCGGCGCCTGCGATTCCGGGTAGAGAGTTTCTGGTCCCCTCGCGCCTCTGAGTCTCGGCGGTTCTTCCTCTTTGTTCTTGAGAGCGAAATGAACCGCCGAGGCGCGGAGGCGCCGAGGACAGCGGTTACTGGACATCATCATTGGCCGCGTTGATTTCCTCCTCGATCGCCTTGAGAGCTTCCAGCGTCAGCGACAGGTCTTGCACGGAGGCGTCCGCCGCGGTTCGTTTCAACGCTCTCATGACTGTCGAGGGATCGTCATAGGGGCCAGGGATAATGACCGGCCTGCCTCCGCGGCCGTATTCGAATTGCTGGGTGCAGAGCGAACCATCAATGTCGCCGAAGATGGCTTTGGCTTTGGCGTAATCGCGGTGTGGCATAAAACCATTGTGCCGGGCAAATTCGACCGCGCCCTCGACCAGGTTTCTTAAGCATTCGGGTGTCAACGGTCGCATTTCGTACTCAGCGGCCAGTCGCTCGTAACATCCCTTCTCATACATCAGGCGCGGCGCAATCTCGAGCATCGCGTTCTTGACGCCCATCGCGTACATGTCGACTAGAAAATTTGCAAACGCGACCTGGTGGCCGGGCAATTCTCGCGCTAGGAGCACGTGGCCCAGACCTTGAGTCCAGGTTGTATCACTCGCACAACAGTGGAGGATCCGCCCAACGCCAACTGCCTCCTTGGTCAGGTTCGACTGCTTTCGTTCGAATACCTTGAGAGATTGCTTTTTGGCTCGCTCTTTGGCCTTACGTTTTTCGACTTTCTGCTGTTTTTTGCGCGCGTCGAGTGCCATGATTGCCATCCATGCCAGATACAGATGTGAGTCATTTGTCCGCGCCGCGATTCGCAGGCCAGCAACCGCGGATCCGTGGCTGCAAATAATTCTTGGAAATGCCGCGAGATTTGGCAAGCAACTGCGCGCGGATTTTCACCTGAGGCGATGAACGCTAGCATGCCCGAATAAGCCAGCGGAGCGCTTAAAGCCCTTCGACGATCACCGCGTGATAGTCGGCGCCGCGGAAGCGGTATTCGCGGGCTTCTTGATAGGCGGGGCTGTCGTACCAGGCCTTGGCCGCTTCGAGGGATGGGAATTCGACGATCACCACGCCTTCGGCCGCGGGGCCTTCGAGCACTTCTTGCCGACCGTACGCGGCGAGGATTTTGACGTCGTGGCCGGCGAGCGAGGCCTGGGCCTTGGGGCCGTACGCGTCGAGCTCTGCCTGGTTCTTTGTCTTGTCGCGAATGAAGATGGCGTAGGCTGGCATGAGTGTATTCCCGAATGGAAAGAGAGTGGCTAATTCGATTTTCGATACCGCGTTTGAATCGTATGCGGCTCTGCAAGTACGCCGACGCGGCAGTGGCGCCGCGAGCAACCGTGTCCGCGCCGCGAGCAGCCTTGTCGCACAACTAAATCTCCCGCAGCGCGTCAACGATTTTCAGACGCGTGGCGCGGATGGCCGGGAACAGTCCGCCGGCGGTCCCCATGAACAGGGCCAGCAGCAACGCCTGAGCCAACACCATCGGCCCGAAGCGGAAGGCGAACGTCAGCTCGCTGAACGTCTGCCAGTTGGCCGTGCCGGTCGAAAGTCCATTCAGCGGCAATACGCCCAGGCAGCCGAGTACGCCACCGGCGACGCACAGCAGGATCGACTCGAGAAGAAACGACAGCAGCACGGGCATCCGGCCGAAGCCGACGGCTCGCAGTGTGCCGATCTCGCGGGCCCGTGACGCCACGGCCGCGTACATGGTGTTGGCGACGGCGAACATCGCGCCGATCGTCAGGATGATCGCGATCGTGCGACCAACGATCTTGAGCGCCATGCCGCTGTTAGCCTGCTCGGCAAAATAGGCCGGTTCGCTGATCGCGTCGAGGCCGAACTGTTCGTCGTTTTTGATTCGATCGGTCAGCGCCGCGGCGTCGGTCGGGTTGTTGGTGCGAAGCTGGATCGACGAGCGGACGCCGGTCCGTTTAGCGGCCTGCGCTACCACTTCGATGTCGGACCAGACTTCACTCTCGGTGGCGCCTTGCCCAGCTTCGAACAGGCCGACGATCAGGAAGGGCTCGCTATCGATGGCGTAGAGTTGCTCTCCCAGGCCTGCGCCGACAAATCGCTTGGCCATCGAGCGGCTGGTGATCGCCTCACGGACGCCAGGCCGATTTTCGCGCCCTTCCACAATTTTGAATCCGCCGCGCAGTTCTTTGGCGACGGGCGTGACGCCGCGAACCATCATATTGGCGTTGCCAGCGCCGTTGCCGCGGCGTGGGACATTATCGAGCACGACCAACTCGGGCGAGCAGAGCTTGGCGCCCTCGGCGTTGACGGCGATGCCGGCCAGCGTTTCGATTTCTCGCGCGACAGACTCGCTGACTGAGCTATTGGTCTCGGCCGTGGAGCCTTTACGCATGATGATCAGGTCCGAAGGCTCGCCCGAGACTTCGAGCGTGTGGTTCAATCCTTCGGACAAGCCAAACGCGAGCACGCTGGCCCACACGACCAGGCCGGTGCCGATCACGGTCATCAGCGAGCTGACCCAACGGGCGCGGATGCTGCGGATGTTGTACTTGATGGGGACCACGTTTAGACCACCTTTCGCAATCCGTCGACCACTGAGACCTGCGCCGCGCGCCAGGCGGGAATGATGCCGCTGAACAAGCCGATCATGGCGGCCAGGGCCATGCCGAAGATCACCGTCGACCAGGGGACGTAGAATCCGGCGATCCCCGGGATGCCACGGAAGACGACGTCGCGCATCGCGAACAGCGTCTTGGCCCCGAGCACGCCGATCGCTCCGCCAGCCACGGCGATCAAGATCGCTTCGACCAGCACCAATGACAACACGATGAACCGCGTGAAGCCGATCGCTTTCAGCACCGCCACTTCGCGGGTTCGCTCGCGCATCGACATCGCCATGGCGTTGCCGGCCACCAGCATCAGTGAAATCACCACGGCCAGCGCGACGTTGCGAATGTACGACTGCACGTTGCCTAGCATCTCAGTAAACATCTGGCGGAAGGCCTGCTCTGTCACAGCGCGGACAGGGCGATCCGTATTGGCAAACTTCAGATTGATCTCGCGCATCAGGTCGTCGAGTTTCTCGGGCGAGTCGGCTTTGACGAAAATCGTGCCGGCGTTGCCTGCGGATTGCGAGCGCTCTTTCTTCAGCAACTCGTCCATGTAGGCAAAGTGGTACCAGAGCGATTCCAATTGATCGGACGATTCGTCGGAGTCGAAGATACCGTCGATTGTCAGCTCCAACGTCACGGGGTAGATGTCCCCTTTCAGCACGATATTATCGCCGACTTTCCAGCCACGCTGCTCGGCCGCGCGCGAGCCGACCATGCACCCGCCGCGGTCGCTCTGAAACTTTTCGAGGCTGCCGGCGGCGACCTTGTACTCGGCCAGCACTTCCATGATCTGCTTGGGATCTGTGGCGAACTGGCCGAACGGGATCTTCTCGTCTTTGTATTTGCCGCCAAACCAGCTGAGCGGCACGGCCGCCTTCACGCCGGGCATGGCGCGGACTTTGTCGACGTGCGCAATCGGCACCGGAAAGGTGAGCCCTTGCTTGGCGGTAACGACGATCCGCGCGAATTTCTTGCTCTTTTCGCCCTGCTCGTCCTGCACGTTGAGATAGGCGTACAGCACGGTGACCAAAAACAAGCTGACGGCGATCGACATCCCGGTGAACGCCGCCCGCAGCTTGTTCCGCATCACGTTGCGGAGGATGTAGGGGAGAAACTTCATCGTCGCGTCTCCAACTCGTCGACTTCGGTCTCGACGAACGTTCCTTTTTCAAGATGCAGCATCCGCCGGGCGCGGCGGGCAGCCCGCGGATCGTGCGTGACCATCACGATCGTCTTGTCGAAGTCTTCGTTCAGTTGTTGCAGCAAGTCCATGATTTCATGCGCGGCGGTCGAGTCGAGATTACCCGTCGGTTCGTCCGCCAGCAGCAGCACCGGATCGTTGACCAGGGCGCGGGCGATCGCCACGCGCTGCTCCTGTCCGCCGGAGAGCTGACGCGGAAAGTGATCATGCCGCTCTTGCAGGCCGACGATTTTTAGCGCGGTCCGCACATGGTCGGCTCGTTCGCGCCGCGAGAGGGAGGTCAGCAATAGCGGCAGCTCGACATTTTCAAACGCGGTCAGGACCGGCATCAGGTTGTAGAGCTGAAAGATGAAACCCAAGTGGTGCGAGCGAAATCGGGTGAGTTGAGCTTCGGACATCGCGCCTAGCTCTTCGCCGGCGACGGTGACCGTGCCGGTCGTGGCGCGGTCGAGTCCCGCAACAAGATTTAACAGCGTCGACTTGCCCGAGCCGGATGGCCCCATCACCGCGGCAAAGTCGCCTTGCGGGATATCGAGGTCGGTGTCTTTCAATACTGGGACCGGCGTCTTATCGCGCATGTATTCCTTCGACACACCACGAAGTTCGACTACGTTCGCACGAGCAGACTCAGACATCGACAATCTCCGAGGAAGATTTCAGCGCTCGGGTAACAAAAAACATTGGCCGCCGGCAGCGGCGTGGCGCGCAACGGGCGATCCGTGCGGCCTACTCTTCGACTCGCACTTTCATTCCTTCAGCGAGTTCCGGCGAAGGGTCGAGAATGACTCGTTCGCCGGAGCGGATAGCGCCTGTGATGAGCGTCAGCCCGTCCTTGGCGTCTCCTTCGCTCTGCACAGTCACTTGCACGGCCTTGCCATTCTCCAAACGCCAGACAAATTCGCGATTTCCTTCCCGCACGATGGCCGTGTGGTTGACGAATAGCTTCTTTTCGCCGGCGTCGGCGGGGCGCTCGCTCTTGGCGGGCTGAAAGTGGACCGTGGCGCCGAGATCCGGGAACAGGTGCTCATCGGGATCGAGGATCGAAACCTTGACCTTGACGACGCCGCGCGTGCGATCGCCCATTGGGATGATCTCGCGGAG
>Ga0268266_10001349_pt1 | contig 29650 bp, 20 predicted proteins | sample KBSS13metaG_FD_190356 | JGI IMG/M metagenome (GOLD analysis project Ga0268266, IMG submission 190356) | Switchgrass rhizosphere microbial communities from Kellogg Biological Station, Michigan, USA - KBS S1-3 metaG (SPAdes) (version 2) | ecosystem: Host-associated > Plants > Roots > Rhizosphere... | reverse complement strand
GAACTCCCCTCCCCTTTCTTGGAATGGCATGCGCGGTGGGGGTTTCGACGATGTACTACAACCAACCTCTGCTGGAAGAGATGGGTAGGACCTACAAGGCCGATGCGGGAACGATGGGCTTTGTCGCCGTAGCGACGCAGGTTGGATATGCTCTGGGTTTGTTGTTTTTCGTCCCGATGGGAGATGTGCTGGAGCGCCGCGCACTGATGATGCGTCTGTATGGTGCGGTCGCGGTGGCGCTGCTGGTGGTTGCGGCGGCTCCTACGTTGACGTGGCTGATCTTCGGTTCGATTGCCATTGGAATCCTGGCCTCAGTGACACATGTGGTGCTTCCGATTGCTCCTGACCTTGTGAGCCATGAGCAGCGCGGCCGCGCGATCGGGACGGTGATGACTGGGCTGCTGCTGGGCATCCTGTTGGCTCGAACTTTTGCAGGATGGGTGAGCCACCTGTCTGGCTGGCGATCGGTGTTTGCGATCGGCGCAGTGATGAATGCCGTCTTCGTTCCGCTGCTGTGGAAGGTGATGCCGAAGCTTCCGCCGAAGCAGAATCTCAGCTATGGCAGCGCGATGCGATCGCTGTGGACGCTGTATCGCACGCAGCCGCTGCTGCGCGAGTCGAGTGCGGTGGGCGGCCTCGTCTTTGCTTCGTTCAGCTGCTTCTGGACCACGCTCGTGTTCCTTCTGGAGGCGCGTTATCACCTCGGCGCGGGAGTGGCGGGGACCTTCGGATTAGTAGGCGCGGCGGGTGCGCTGGTGGCTCCGGTTGCAGGGAGGCTGGCGGATCGGCACGGTTCGCGATGGGTGATTGGTTTAGGAATAGGATTGCTCGCCACCTCCTATGCATTGCTGTGGGGCCAGGAGTGGATCCACATGCCTGTCCTGATGCACATGATCGCTCTCGCGGTGGGTGTGATCGTGCTGGATGTGGGAGCCCAGATGTGCCAGGTAGCGAACCAGACCAGGATCTTTGGCCTGGTGCCTTCGGCGCGCAGCCGTCTGAACACGGTCTATATGACGATCTATTTCACAGGAGCAGCCGCGGGGTCGGCGCTGGCTACTAAAGCGTGGGCACATTGGCATTGGAACGGCGTGTGCGGACTGGCCCTGGGGCTGATTGGTCTTGCGGCTCTTCGTCATCTGCTGGGGCGTCGCGTGGCAAGTGAAGACCGGTGCCATTCGACGAGAGAAGACGAGCTGATGGAAGCGTAAAGCTTTCTCTACAAGAGGATGACGATGATGAGTCGCCAATCCAGCGCGCTACACGCCGTTCGTCGTGCCCTGACGCTTGCTCCCTGCGGGCTTGACTATGTGGTTTAACGCAAGCTATTTTCGGGATCGTGAGAATTTGTGAATGTTCTGCGGAGATGCGTCGATTGGAGCGACGAAGTTTCCTTGAAAAACATGTCTTCAACCGTCTTGGCTTTTTTCCGTGGGAGTGCAGCCTGTGTAGAGTCCGTCAACTCCTCTGGGATCGCGGCCACAAGCGCCACCGCTGAAGGGGACGAGCGATGCTTAATCGCGAAGCTGGCGGTAAAGTCCGATTCGAATGGGCCCAGAAGCGTCGAGAGTCGTCCACTTCTCGGCCCAAGCGAATGGCAGGCTCTAAGGGACGATGTAGCCGAGAATCCCATCAACCGTTTGGCCTTCGCATTTTGCATCCGGGCTGACGAAATGATCGTGGCTGGTGCTGCAGCGGTATACCGCTATCAGGTTGAGACCGGCGATTGGTTGAGCATAACCATATCCATTCTTGCCGAGAATGCGATGTCCCTCACACGCGCTATCTGTCGATACAAAATAGTCTCGATCTCCATTCTTGCATCCGTAAAACGGAACGGTAGCTCCTTGCTGCGGACTCTCGTAGAGGTGGCCCAGAAGCGACTCCTTACGAAAGTTGGCGGAAGGGCTGACCCAGCCTGTCGTCACTTCGTGCACGGTGCCGTTGAAGTATCGCTGAAATGGCAATAACGGACGGTCAGGCGTCCAATTGATGGGTGCGAGGTCCCACCTACTGGGACTCGCCGACTTTGCCGCATCGGCGGGAGATTTATCCCATGCCGGCTGAGGGTTCGATATGGATACGTACATCTGGATGAGGGGATAAGATCCGACATTCAGATTGCCATAGAAGTCGCGTACGAAGCCGGCTAGAAAGTTTGACTCGTTGCCGGTCTTATTTGTGTCAATTGTGGTGAGTTGTTGCCATGGAGTGGATCCCGTTAAGAGAGCGCTGTCCGGTATCCTATAGAGTTCGATACCAAGCTGTCCTTCTTCCCGGACACCTCCGATAGTTGAGAGGGCGCGCCAAGGTCGATTGAAGACGGCATACCAGTAACCTGTCTCGGAATCGTACGCCATATCTCCCCAATTCGGTTGCGGGGAGTCTGGATCTAAACCGTTGGTCGTAAGCTCGCCTTGCACAGTGAAGTGCACCCCGTCATTTGAAGTGGCGTAAAAGTGGTGGCTGATAGGATTACTGTCCTCATAGAACATCGAGATGGCGGCCTTATGATCACTGTTGTATACAGCTGGCTGACCAACGCCGTAGCCAATATCGGACGACTTCCGGATGACGGGCTGGGGATACTTTTTCCAATGGATGCCATCGTTGGAAAAAGCGACTCCGATGTTATTGTTGGTCCCAGCCCCATCGGCAGTGGCTACATAGTACAGGGCATATTGGAAGGATTGGCCATCGCCCAAGGGATTGTCGAAAGAGCCGCCGATCACCTTGGGATTACACAGATATACCGTATCCCACGCATCTTTAGTCTCAGCTAGAACCGTTAGCGGCCCCTCGGTTTCGCCTGTGGCCAGATTAAACGATTCGTATTGGATGGTATCCGTCTCTTGTGAAGTGCGCGTTGGATTGACAGCGATTCCGCACCACCAAAACTTCCTCACATTTCCGGACTGGATTACCGAGGGGGAATAATCATACTTCTCAGCTCTACCAATCATTCCCCTACCGGGCGGTGCATCAGAACAGCCGACTGTGAAAATCATCATTCCGAGCGCAACTAGTACCATCACCGTCCTGAAAATCGCGTTCCTAAAATCGGTCATTGGAAAAACTATTTCTCCTTAATGATGAGCACTGTCTGAGAGGGGTCGCGATTGTTATTTTATTTATGTTCAGTTCTTTATCTGGACTCTGCGCATAATTTTTCTTGCTCGCTGTTCAACGCAGAGCGAATTTCGGCGGGCTGTACATGCCGCAAATTTGCGGCCGGAATTTTCAGGGATCGCCATATAGAGCCCTTTCCTAACGTCCATGCGATCGTAAAGCATATCGGCATCAGCGCCGTCCATGTTCCACAATGGTAAGGAGAGATTCGCTACCCTGCTCGTCATCTCGGCGCGGGTAAGCGCCGCTTCCTGTGTTCAGGATCTCCGAAAGTCGACGCGCATAGATTTAGCAAAGACGGTGGAGCGGCTACCGGATGGGGGTGTTGTGAGCGAGGCAACAATCGAATATCAGCTGTAATGCATTGCAAATAAAAAGGTAGCTTGTTTGCCTGCTGCCCTCAAAGTTGCCCCAGATCCTCCGGCCTTTGCCTATACAGTTCGCAGACCATGAGAAAGATGTTTGACTTCATCAAAAACAATGTTGGGGGAGCTTTCTGCGTATCGCAGAACGTACTCAAGCGAGAATGGTCAGCTTGTTGTCGGGAGTTTTTGTGAATGCGTGTAGGATGACTCCATCTTTGCTGATGTGACGGAGTGTCATCAGAGTCGGTGTTACTTCCAGATGACTAAATCCGAAGGCCTTGTTTGCGTATGGGCCACGTTTCTCTGGTAGAACGACCAGTTTGTACAGGTCGGCTCCGCCGCCACCTGAACAGAAGAACGAAGTCGGATGACCTTCGAACTCCAGGTGTTGCAGATCGTGATCGTGGCCGGCGAGATAGACGTGGACATTCTTTTGTCGAAACAAGGGGTCCCAATCTCGAATAAGTGCCGCGTTATCTCCGTGGGGGCCGTTTGAATATAGGGGATGATGTCCCATGATCACTAGAAACGGTGTATCTAAGGGTTTCTCAAGCTCGGAAGTTAGCCAATCGAGCTGAATCTGACGCTGTTCCGCGGTCATGGTGAGGAACGCACCTTGCTGTGTGGATCCATCAGGGAATGGAACGTTGCTATCGAGGGCGATGATGGTTACGAGGGGATCGAAGGCGGGAAAGGTAAACCGGTAAAACTGCGAGGGCATTACCCATCGGGTCTTTATCATCTTCGCGTACTGCAGTTCTACGTCGTAGCGGAGAATGCCCTCGTCTTGGATGTAGTCGTGATTTCCTGGGATTGCATATGCCGGGCAGTTAAAGACCGACCGGGGATACATATCTTCGAACTGGGTTTTCCAGCGGCTGGAAGAGACGCTACCGAGCTCGCCATAGAAATTATCACCAAGCATCAGCAACGCCTGAAGGTTCAGGCCTTGCTGCCGGACGTAGCTCTGCATCGCAGCAGCAACTGAACTCTGATCGAGGTGCTGGCTGATAGCTCCCCAGTCCCCGAGTATCAATAGATGTGCGGCGCCATCGGGATCTCCGATGATTCCTCTGCCGCAGGAGGCTAACGATGTAGCCATAGAGGCTGCACTAAAGGCGAACGTCTGGCGGAGAAAACGTCTGCGTGAGGGTAGATCGATATGCTGCATGGTCGAATCTGCTTATCTGAGGTTCGAGGGTATATCAGAATTTAGCGAACCGATATTTTTTTGTCATGCACACAGCGAAACCTTCTTAACTATATCGTGTCCATAGATTTGCCATGGCAAGATCTAATCCCCCCATGGGGAGAACGGGATTCACCGCATCTGGTGTCGCGAGATGTGCAATCGTTTTTGCGGGGATTGCATTTTTGGGTGGATGCACTCAACCTAGCGTGCTGAGCCGAGCGGTCCGCGGCACGGATGATTCGTCTCAGTATCAGGTAAAAACAAATGTCCCGGTGATACGCATCACGACCGTGAATGAAGTCTCTGTGATATCGAAGGACGTCGATGTCGATGGACACATGATCTTGACTCCACAAAATGGAAGTACTTTTCCCTCGATCGACTCGGATCTCGAGATTAAGGGACATGGAAACTCATCCTGGAGTTGGGCGAAGAAGCCGTACAAGATCAAACTTTCCAGCAAAACGAGTCTCCTCGGTATGCCGGAACAAAAGAACTGGGTCTTGCTCGCCAATTTCGATGATAAAACTTTGCTTCGGGATGATGTTGCGTTCGAGCTAGGTCGGCGGGTGGGGATGGCGTGGTCACCCCGATCCCAGTTTGTGGAACTGTACCTCAACGGCGAGTATGAAGGGAGCTATCAACTAACCGAGTCGATTGAGATCGATAAGAACCGCGTGAATATTGACTCAATGGACGACAGCGACGTTGTTGTGCCGGAGGTTACCGGAGGCTATCTAATGGAGGTGGACTACGACGGAATTGCGAATGCCGACTTCCTTATCAATGGCATCATTCCAATCACCATGCATGACCCTAGTCCTATGGCAGATCAGCAAAGGGCCTACATTACGAACTATATGGCGCAAGTGCAATCGGTACTTTACGGACCAAATTTCGCTGATCCGGACACTGGTTATGCTCAGTACATCGACATAGACTCCTGTGTTAATTGGTATCTAGTCAATGAGATCTTTAAGAACAACGATGCCATCTGGTGGAGCAGTGTTTATATGTATAAAGCTCGTGATGGGAAACTCTACTGCGGACCGGTGTGGGATTTCGATGTGGGCGCTGGAAATTCTACGATGAATAACACCTCTGACCCGACGGGATGGTGGGTTAGGAATGCATGGATCGCTAATGGTCAATGGATGGCGCAACTATTCCAGGACCCTAATTTTCGTAGAAGGGTCCAGACTCGGTGGAATCAGCTTAAAACTACACAGTTCGACACCCTGACGACTTACATCGACCAACGTGCTCTGGCTCTTGATCAGACGCAGCAGAATAACTTTGCACGCTGGCCTGTACTGAATACGGTAGTTTTCACAGAACCGGAGCTGGCAGGTTCCTACGCCGGTGAGATCAGTTATATGAAGACGTGGCTGTCAACGCGAATTAAATGGATGGATGCTCAGATCAATTCTCCAACCTATTTAACGCAGTAAGCCGCTGTGTGACAGTCAGTGAAGGTTCCGTGTACCCATCCTTTGCCCGATGATAGGCAAAAGGTTAGAGTTGTTTGTTCTATTTTTCTCGAGTGCTCGAACGCTTCGCTTACGGAGACTAGGCTCGTATGACCATCGGTTACGCAGGTTGCCAACCGTCAGCCGTTCGGGAGGATATCGCATGGCTTATCGGTCAGATGACATCCGATTAGACCGTCATGAGGTCGAGCTATTCGCTTGGCGCTGTTGCGGGTTTTGAGCCAATAAGGCGCTAGAGCTCCACTGATTTCGCAGCAAAAATGGCCTCAGATCGAGGTGGAATCGTCGTAACACTCTGGCCCCCGGAACCTAAAGGGGGTTCGGATGAAACAGAGCCAGATAAAGGACTGGTCCCGGTCCTTCCCAGAGTGGATCCTCATTTCAACCTGAGAACCGCCGCTGACATCAGGTGTCGCAGTAAAGGGCTAGCTTAGACATCGCATTGACCTCGATGGCACTCATGGGTAATATCGCCGGTCCCGAAGGGGGACGGAAAGATACGATCTAAGGCGAAACCTGATCTATTGCGGTATAACCGCCTTAAGCTGCTTTGTCTGGATGATATTGCCGCTTGCAGCCTGAACAGAGAACGATAATGTTTTTGTAGTGGGGGCGACAAATGAAGATTTGTTGCCACATCCACAGAGGGCCGCGCCGCTAATGATCAGAAAGCTCGCCACCAGCGATAGGCTCATGCGCACACGACTTTTGCCGAGAGGCAGCAGGAATAGGATCAAGCCCAAAGCGATAGCGGAGTAGTTGCTGACATTCGGTCCCCTCGTTGAACCCACTCGAGCCAAGGTCAGCGTAGTTAATGCAACATCACCGTCAGGAACGACTACTGCCGGATCGAAGATACAGACTTCGTCTGTAGGCAATCCTATACAAGAGAGGGTTACTGGACCCGTAAAGCGATGCCTCGGCGTCAGAGCGATGTTGTATGCAGAGGTTACATCGCCTTCACCCTTTATCTGAGTGGCATCGATCACGAAATTTGGGGTGATTTCGTAAGAGGCGGAAGAGACTGGGCTGACTTCATATCCTGGAACTTCCGCGATCGCACGAACTATCTCTGAATAGCGCACCTTAATCGGCGAGTTATAGACCGTTGAGAGAGACGTTGGAGTTGTTCCATCCACCGTGTAATAGATAATGGCTCCCTGCATCGGATGGGTTAACGTGACAACCTGGGAGGTCGCATATGTTCCGTCGCCTACCGAGAAAACCGGAGCCGCCGCTTGTTCGAGAGCCACAACCACGGATAAAGAGTTGGCGCTGGAGAGAGCAAATACGCTGTCTCCGTTGTAGATCCCGGTAATCTGGTTGGTCCCAGAAGATAGCGTCGTAGTCTCGAAACTCGTAGTCCCGATTTCGGACAAAGCCACAGTCTGTAGCGGATGACCATTCGCCATAAAGGTGACTGTTCCTGTCGGGATGGAGCTGCCCTCATTTGCTACGACTGTTGCGTTGAATTGAACATTGCTTCCGGCAGCAACAGAGTGCGCTGAAGAGGCTAAGTTCATTGTCGAGGCGAGCAACGGATCCGCCACCCACACGGTGATAGGCGGGGAGACGGACAGGGCGTTCGATGAGTCGCCATGATACAGAGCCTGAAGTGCATCGCTGCCCGCAGGGAGATTAGGGATTGTCACGGTTGCTGTGCCGGTTTCATCCAACGTTCCAACTCCTAACACAACACCATTGCTCAAGAAGTTGACCGACCCGGTTGGGCTTGTTCCTCCCGACACCTTTGCTGTCAGTACAGCACCTGCCCCTGCGCGAAGCGTGCCAGTGGGCGTATTCAATGAAGTTTCGGTCACGCCTTTGTTATTGAACTGGGCATCGAGATAGTCGATTCGGGCTCGTATCCAGTTCGTCATGTATGTAACCTCGCCCTCATAGCTACCTAGAGCCACAGCGTTCGGCCACACCATAACGCCAAGCATAGGCCAGCGCGCATAGTTGTTTTTCTGGGTCTGCTGCATCATCTTCGCCTGCTGATCGATTGAAGCGAGCCAGTTGTCCAAGATGCCGTTCCTCTTGAGGGCATTCCACTGCTTCACGACATCGCTTTTAAAGCTCGGGTTCTGAAATAGAGGGCCATACCAGAGGGCATTCTGCATCCATGGAACCGACGGGTTGACGAGGGGTTGGTAATTGACATTCCCGGAGCTGATGTCAAAGTCCCAGACTGGCCCCATGTAAATGAGCGGATTATTTTTGTCCTTGTAGAAGTAATCGCTCAAGTACATCTGACCACCGTCTACGTTTCCCATCACATCGTTGACGATGTAGAAGTTTACGAGTGAGGCCTCATCAAAATACTGGCGCCAGTCGTCCGTCGTATTGGGCTTATACAAGGCCGGTTCTGCGTGATTAGAGACGTAGTCCGAAATGTATGTGTCCTGCTCCAACACTCCGGAATCCGGATCATCAACATCGATTGCAAGCCCCTGCGGCGTTACAAAGGAAAAGGTCTCATTCCGTCTGGCATCGATCTCAAGCAGGTATCCGCCCGTCACGGCTTTGCCCGAAATGTCATTATCTTTCATCTCGTTGACGTTCACTCGATGGCTATCGATCGTGATCTTTTCAGTGAGCTGATAGGTTCCCTGATAGATATTGTTCACATAGACTTCGACAAAGAGCGAGTGCGGAGCCCACCATTTCACCTCATCGGTCCCCGTCGGGCTCGGCGAATTTGGAGAATAGGCGAGATAATCTTCACCGGTCGGAATCATATTCGCCAAATCGAATGCTGCCCAGTCACGCAACATAGTTTTATCGTCGTAGTTGGCAAGCAAAATATAGGACTTACTTTTATCGCAGAGCGAGTCCGATCCCTTCTTGTAACCGCATTCCAGACCCATGACATGAAGTAGGTCGAGGCTCGTGTTGAGCTTAATGTTGTAGGGTTTCTTCGGCATTTCAGCTGTCGTATTGCCATGAACATGGAACGCTGCCGTATTGTCGGTTGAAGCCGGACCCGGCAGATATGGGGTCTGCCCATCGGGCGAAGTGATTGTGATCGATCCAGGAACGTCTATGTCCTTATCCACGATCGCCACACCACCTGTATCGATTCTCACCACGGGTAGGTCAACCTTCGATGGGACAAAGGAGGGGTTCTCCAGCGAGATCATTAGAGGGAATGGCTTCTTATCTTTCGCTTGGCCGGAAAACGCCAGCAAAGTAACCATTACGGCAACATCTGAACCGCTAGTCGAAGAAAAGTTCTGTTGCGCTGCAAAGACAGAAGCATTCAGAAGAAGTGTTCCCTCTTCGCTGCTGGTCAAGGTAACTGGCGTCACGGTAATCCCCGATGGAAGTCCTGTCAGCGTAATCGTCACGGGGATCCCCTCCTCGCTCATCGTGAGCGAAACGGGTAGGGGAACATTCTTATCGCCTGGATGAACTGTCACTGAAGAGGCTAGAGAGCTAATCGCAAAGCTCGGTGATTGGCAGAGAGCAAAGCAACTGTCGAAGATGCAGAACGAGATCAGCAGGACTAAGCTAAGAAAGGAATTAATAGTACGGGGGGCATTCAACAACATTTAAATCCACGGCCTCAGAAATAAAAGATGAATTCTCCTAGGTGGAAGCAGACTCAAACGGAATTCAACGCTTTGTTACTTGAGAGAAAATTTGAGAGATTTCGTGCTGGCAACGTTCTTTGGCAGCTGCGAAAGTTGGGTCTGAGCTACTTTCAACTAGCGGACGCATGTCGACTTGTTAACCTAAATCGACAAGTGTAGCCTTTCAATGACCTATTCGGGGGATCGGAGTTATAAGGATTTTGGCCGGTGTTCTATGTTTATGGAAGAGCCATCATGAGACTAGTGGCTTGGCCTTTAGTGACAAAAGCTGGGAGGTTCCGGCGGTATTACCTCACTTGACGATATGGAGCCTATAGCTGGCTTGCTGGTACCTCGCTTTAGCATCTCTTTTGCAGATGGGGCATTCCGCACGGTGTTGCGCGATTCGATGGTGAATTTCTGAGACTTCATTTTGCAGTTTTTATATAGTCGGCGGATCTAAGGGTGTCGGTCAGTCCCCGTACTTTGAATAGACCTCCATTGAGCGACGGGAAAGCGTATGAGGTTCCGGCAAAAAGTTGTGACATGCGCAACAGATCTCCCCCGCCAAACGCTTTCACGTGGTGGTCCCGCGCTCGCCGACCATAGGTAAAGAAGATAGGCGAAATAAAAGCGAAAGTAATCCACAGGGTTAAGAGGCTGATTTTGCGCTCTAGCATGAAGTGCGTTTTTCTTAGACGGAGATAGGGACTTCCCGTAGAGTATTTCTAGTTCCCTAAATATCTAATTTGCACGTTTGTTTCACTTGGAGTTAAATGTCTACTTTTCTGCGTTTCCTGAGCCTTGGCTGTCTTTCGCTCACGACATTATTCTCTGCAGGACAGAGCCATGTTTCCTTACCCTCTCCGCGAACCCCTGGTGAGGGGGCAGTTCGACTGCAGCATCTTCCACTGGCATTCGAACAGAATGTAGGTCAAGCCGCTGCCAGTACGGACTATCTGGTGCGTTCCGGCATTATGCTAGCGGAGCTTAATGCGTCGTTGATACGCGTCTCACTACCGCCTTCAAATGGCCACGGGCAACACATTTCCATCTATTTGGATGGAGCGCGAGGGAACGCGAAGCCTGTCGCTACGGAAAAACTAGAGGGCGAGTCGAACTATCTGCTGGGGGACGACGTCTCCGCTTGGCATACACATGTGCGGCGATATGGCCGTCTGACATATCCGGACATCTACAAAGAGATCGATCTGGCCTATTACGGAAACGGCTCGCTGGTAGAACATGACTTTGTCGTTCATCCGGGCGGTGTGCCTTCTGATATTCGTTTGCACTTCGATGATTCCGACAAACTGCGAATTACAGACACGGGCGACCTCACGGTTTCCGTAGGCGGTGGCGAAGTAACGCTGAGGCAACCGCGAGCCTATCAAACAATTCATGGAGTACGTCGTGAAGTAACAGCGAAGTTCATGCTCGCGGACGGCGGGGTAAGCTTCCGGCTCGGAAGCTATGACCCCTTGCAGACTCTGGTGATTGATCCGGTACTGGACTATTCTACTTTTCTTGGCGATGCCTCCGTCTATGTAAGGGGAGTTTCCGTCGATGCAGCAGGAAACACCTACATTACGGGTGAAGCACCGGCTTCCTTTCCCGCAAACGCCGGGTCCACTGCATGTAGCAATTGCGTAAGCGCCACAAATAAGCTGGCCGTCTATGTCACCAAGTTGAACGCCGCCGGAACAGCAGTGATGTACTCTACGTTCATTGGCGGCAGTAATGGTCCAAACAATACTGCGAGCCATGATCAATCTATCGCGTTGACAGTGGACTCCAACAACAATGCTATTGTTACGGGTTCGACATCGTCGACGGATTTTCCGCTGAAAAACCCTATCTCGTCCGTGGCCGCCAGCTATCAGGATGGTTTTCTGGTATCGCTTTCACCGGACGGATCTGCACTCAACTTCTCGAGCCGCTTGGGGGGTTCATCAGACTCATCTTCCTATTTGGTTTACCCGGAATCATTAACAACCGACACTGCTGGCAATGTTTACGTCGCGGGTCGCTCAGAGTCGCCTTATCTTCCTACGACCCCAGGGGCTCTTCACGGTTTCTCGCCAAGTTATAGCCACTCAGGCGCCTTTCTGTTAAAGCTTTCGTCCATCGGATCTCTGGTCTACGGCGCGATCATTGGCGAGATCGGTTCAGCGTCCGGTAGCACCGGCCCTACAGGTCTCGCGGTTGACGAAAACGGCATCGTTTATATGGCAGGCACTGCAGGCTCGACTGTATTTTCGAACCCTGCTGCGAGTCCCTGGCCTACGACGTCAGGAGCCTATCAGACAACGCTCCTCAACCCCTCAGACAATGCTCCATTCGTCACGCGAATATCTGCCGATGGAAGCGCGATTTTAAGTTCAACTCTGGTAGGAGGGGGCAGTGTCAGCTCGATGGCCCTGACTCCTACGCACGATGTTCTGATTGCCGGGAACGCCAACTATAACTTCCCGATCACTTCGGACGCCTATAATAAAAACGTAGGCACCAGCAGCAACAACACGACCACGTCTGGGGCTTCTGGCTTTTTCGCAAAAGTCAGCGAGGATGGTACGCAGCTGCTCTATTCGAGCATGTTTGGTCCTACAGGTTCATTTCTCTCCATCAACGGAATCGGACGAGACTCGAGCGGAAGCATCTGGCTTGCAGGTACGACAAACGCCGATCTCCCTTCGCTCGTGCATCCGTTGCAATCGGTCTATAACTATCAATTCAGCGGAACTGGCTACATCGCGAAGTTTGACTCAGCGATGCATAATTTGCTGTTTTCCAGTTATGTCAACAGCACATCCGGCTTCTCTCAAGTCAACGGACTGGCCCTTGATTCGAATGGACGAGCGCACGTTGTAGGTATCGCATCGCAAGACTTTCCGACTACGCCTGACGCGGCGGTCAAAACAGTCACAGCGCCGCCCCCAAACTATACCTATAACTATGGTTTCGCGGCGCTGATCGATGGATCTCAACCTGGTCCAAGCATCTGCTTCGCCAACGAGTCCTACCCGACGACACAGGTAGGCACGACGACTCCAGGCTCATTTGACATTGTCAATTGTGGGGATGGCCCTCTAGCGATCTCCTCGGTCCAGCTCACATCCGACATCTTTGCTTTTGCCTCTTCCAATGTGTGCACGGGCAACTTAGACCCGGGTAGCTCTTGCACTCTGGCTTATAGTTTCACGCCAAAGGCCGCAGGCATAGCAAGTGCGAGTGTGTTGATTGCTTCGAATGCGCCTATGGCCGCAAACAAGAATGTCATAAACGGCTTCGGTACCGTGCCAATCGCGTTTTTGCCGGGGGGAACCAAGTTCAACTTCGATCCGACGATCTTGGGTACGACGCCGCTAACCTGGCCCGTTTTTATCGGCAATAATGGAACGGCTCCGTTGGTAGTCGACACAACTCGCACAACCATCACTGGTCCCTTCTCGATTGCTGCCACCTCTTGCGATAAGGGACCAGTCAAAATTCCCAACGGCGACAATAAGTATGCTTGTACCTACACCGTTGCTTTCAACGCTTCCAGCGTAGGCGCGGCTACAGGCACGCTAACCTTCTACACAAATGATCCGGCGTCGCCAGTTGTGACCGTTACCCTCACTGGTACGGCTCTTGACTCGTATCCGGTTCCAACAATCACGCGATTGACAGTACCTACAGTCTCGCTCGATAGCGGTTTACAGGATCGCACCATAGTCGGAACTAATTTCTTTCCGGCCACAACGGTGTTGGTAAACGGTGTCACTATTCCTGTGAAGATACACACGAATACGACCCTCTCTTTCACGGTGGATCCAAGCACGCTCGGCACAATGGGTGAGTTCCCAGTACAGGTGGTCAATCCTACTCCTGGCGGCAGCAGCAACATAATCAGACTGACCACGCACCGTCTGCTCAGCCTTATAGCCACAAACATCGTCTACGAACCCAACTCAAAGCTGCTGTACGCGGCAATCCCAGCGACATCAGGCAGCAATCCCAATACAATTCTTCCAATCGATCCTGCCACCGGTAACTATGGAACTCCGATTCCAGTAGGGAAGAATCCTGTTCGTTTGGCCTTGTCTGATGATGGCCATTATCTCTATGTCAGTTATTATTCCCCCCTCACGGGTGGGCTGCTTCAGCGCATTGATCTGAAGACAGGTTCTATCGACCGCACATTTACATTGCCCGGTTCTTCTAACGGAATTATGGACATGCACGTCGTTCCAGGTTCACCGCAACTGCTGGTTGCGTCGCTCACACGTGCTGCATCGCCTGCAGAGAACGGTGTCGCGCTCTTCAATGATTCAGGCCTCGTCCAGTACATCGCCAACGATTACGACAATCACAACTACACTCTCGATAGCTTTACCTTTACGTCGGAACCAACCTACTATGGTTATCCGTTTGGTGGATCGTTCTTTACCTCTGCGTCGGTCTCCGACACTGGAATTGTTCCGATCTCACCTGGGGGCTCCTCGTGCTGCGACCAGGCATCGGGCTCCATCGTCGTCTCGGACGGCTCGTTGCTTTACACGAATAGCGGCCAGATCTGGGATCCAAAGCAGCAGAAGCTCCTCGGTCAATACAGTTCTCTGTTTTACGAGGCAGGAATCGTTGCCGATTCCACTGCAAAACGCACCTTCATCCTTAAATCCAGCTACCAGCCGGAGAACGGAGGTTACGCCTATCCCGCCGTTCTGAGCTACGATCCGTCTACGATCAAGCTGGCAGATGGCGTCTACTTCGATCTTCCATACGGTCCTGTTAGCTTGGTCCGCTGGGGAAGTGACGGCTTTGCATTCCTCTCAGGCCCTTCCACTTTCGGGGACTTCGAGAATCCCTATTCCGAATCGCAAGTCGCGATCTTCCGCAGCAGCATGGCGACCCCAGGCCTTGCCAGTGCTCCTACATTGACATCGTTGTCGCCCACCTCCACACCGGCGGGCTCCGCGGCGCTTACCCTCGCAGTAAAAGGCGGGGGTTTCGACGCCAATTCAACCGTGTTATGGAACGGAGCAATTCGCCCAACAACCTTTGTCAGTTCCAGTCAGCTTACAGCGGCGATTCCGGCGACGGATCTTGCGTCGCCGGCCACGGCGCAGGTCAATGTAAGTAATGGCGCGACGGCCTCGTCAAGTCTTCCTTTTGTTGTCGGCAGCTCTGGATTAACTTTATCGAGTCCCTCGCTCGCCTTTGGAACGGTTCCGTTAGGCGCTACCGCACAGCAGAGGTTGACACTCCAGAACACAGGCAACATACCGGTATCAAACCTTACGTTTGCGATAAGCGGGCAGAACGCCGCTGACTTTACTGCGGCTTCAACCTGTGACGCGAATCTTTCAACGAATGCAACCTGCACCATCACCGTCACCTTCAAACCCGCGGCACAAGGTGATGAAAGTGCAACCATCACCGTAAGCTCAACGGGCATAGCTCCGCAGACCGTAAGCATGACAGGCACGGGAGCCACACAGGACTTCGTGCTGCCGCCACCGGCAGGGTCCGGCACTTCCAATGTACAGGCGGGTCAGCCGGCAACCTTCAGTCTGAACGTCAGCCCATACGGAGCGTTCACCGGCACAATTACGATGAGCTGCACGAACCTTCCAGCGAACGCGGCATGCACCTTCACGCCGGCAAGCTTTACTCTGGGTTCAACCTCAGTCCCCGTATCGGTGAGCATAAGTACCCAACGGGTGGTCCGGGCATCGCTGAAATCACCACATCAGTTGCCCGGCTCTCCTTACCGTCTGAGCGAATTGGCGGTCCTCCTGGCAATGCCATTCGCATCTCGGCGTAGGCGGAGATGGCTCAGCAAGGCGCAACCTCTTCTGTGGTTGTTGGTGATGTGTGCTGGCACTCTCTTAGTTAACGGGTGTAGTGGTGGGTCTAGCGCTTCGAACAACTCCGGCACGCCGGCGGAAACAGTTCAGAAAACACCCCCCGGCACCTATACCGTCACCGTGGTTGCGGCAAGTGGAGCGACTAGTCATAGCACTAACCTCACCCTCGTGGTTCAATAGCTTACTTTAAAAATGAGCCAGCGGCGCAGTCAGTTCTCAACGACCGTGCCGCTATTTTTATCTCTTGAGGATGAGCCGATGGTTCGAGGTGATGATCGGTACCCCGGCGATCGCGGGCATCTTTCAGGCTGACATCGGGATAGATGCCGAAGGAGAGTCGTTTCTCCTTGCCGTCATAGCGGTACTTCGGTCTCCCCACTTGCCGCCTGCAGGTGAAATCTCAAGGTACAGCCCACGCTCGTCGAAGAGGCGGATGGGTTTCGTGCCAGGTTTGGCTTTGCGGATCGCAGTATCAGTCAGGGGCACCGGTTCTAGGCTTTGGGGGCAACAGGATTTTTGGAATAGGGTGTTGCCCCACAATGTTGCCCCCACTTGCCTCAAGATGTCAATGAATGACAACGAACACTGCCGGACGTCATATTTGCCGTATTTGACCTGTTTTCAGGTTGTTCTGGACTTTATCGGACGCTGCCGGATGCGGGTGTGGTGAGCGAGGCAGGGATCGAACCTGCAACCCCGAGCTTAGAAGGCTCCCATTGATCCGAAGACCCTAGCGCACAATAAAATGAGACACTTACTGTGGTTTTCTCTGTACCCGAAATGGTACAGTCTTGGGGTATTCGAAGCAATAGTTTCCGGGACCCGAACGCATGCAAGAAATCACGCCTGAAGTTCTTCAGATCGCGTACAGTGGACCCGCTACCACAAACGGACGAATGTCAATGGAAGCCTTAGCGGTTGGGTTACGCGGGCAAGCTCTCCTCATTGATCGTGTTGCTCAGATACTTTACGGAGACTCGATTCGTGTCGAGGTTGAAGTGGACTCCGAGTTCGATAAAGGGTCTCTTATCGTTCCCGTCCACATTCTCCAAGATGGTATGCGAGCAGCGGGGGAATTTCTTGCAAGCCCGGGTGCCACGGCTTTTGCCAATCTAATTACGTTTCTTGGTTTTGGAAGTGGGTTGTCGATATATCAGCTATTCAAACGACTCAAGGGGCGGAGAATCGAAAAGCCCGACGATCTTCCTCAGAAAGTCAAAATAGATATCGCGGTGGAGTTTTTGATTCGCCTTTATAACGATTCGGAAGTTCAGTGCCAGCTCCGGAAAACGCTTGAACCGCTCCACCGTGACGGCATCGGAGAATTTCAAACGAGACGGGATGGAAAGATAATCGAGTCCGTCCGCAAAGTTGATCTCCAAGCAGCAGATGAAGCCGAGCTAGCGGATCTCACTAAGGACGAAGAGGTAACACTCGATATTGAAAAAGCCGCATGGCGTAGAGACCTTGCATGGCATTTCAATGATGGAGAAATCTCCTTCGATGCAAAAATTACCCACGAAGATTTTTGGAAGGCGGTTGAGCGCGGCGAAGCGTTTGCGGTGGGGGATCGCTTGAAAGTTCACCTTCAAACGACAGCTCGGCGCACCCGAAACGGCAAGTTGAAAGTTCAACGACACATCCCGGAAGTCCTCGCGGTGGAGCATTCACGTGGACGACAACGTCCACTTTTTGGAGACGAAAATACTCCGAGCGAGTAATTACTCGATCTCATGTCGTCGCCTCACCCGCTCGTAGACGGCCCACGGTATCCGAATGCTGCGATACCGGCGCTTGTTCATCTCGGTTGTGCAGTTGAACGCTTATATATCCGAGTTATCCATCCAATTTATTCGTCCATTTAAGTCTTTTATTTTCATGTATTTACCCCTTGACGGCTGCGGCGGCTTTGTATACGCTCGTCTCAATCAGGAGGCCCAATGAAATACGTAAAAACGGTTCGTACGACGCGATGCCTCGATATCGTGGCCCGCGACTATGAGGAGCTTCGTTCTATTTGGAAGGATCTTTCGCCATGTGCCCGTAAGTTCCGGGTTCGGAGCATCGCCATTGAAAAACCGATAACCCTTTCACAAATGAGGAGACTGCCAAACCTCATCAAGAACCGTCTGGTGAAATACTCAACCGTCGATTCCATTGCGTTCTGTGAAGCGTTATTCCGACTGGAAGATCCGCGACACTAGAATCGCTTCGATGCGGCTCGCGCTTTCCCGCCCTTCCCGCCCCGTTTGGTCTGGTCCTCGTCTTTCTCTCTACCCGGAAACTTAGCGTCTCTCTTTCGCATCAACCCAACACGAGCCGCGACCCCGCAAGCTTTCGTGTGGTGTTTCTGTCGTGGTGACGTTGGCACAAAAGAAACCCGGCATTTGGGGTTAGCACACAATTTGCTTTCCCTCGTCGCTAGACCAGCGAAGAAAGCGGTAGCCTCGTCGGGGCAAAAAATCGCCGGAACGGGCATATTGGCTCCGTTATGCCGGGACCAAAATACCAACCGTGCATTACGAAGAGCGTGATTCATAAGATTGGCGTAACAGTACCGAACGTGAACGGCTAGGTCTTGAATCGACTTACCCTCGAAATGAAAAGTTGTAGTAACCCCCGGCATTGGTGGTGATATCTGGCTTTCCGCCTGTTTTATCGCTGATATCAATTCATCTCGATCTTTTGAAGCCCTAACTTCTAAAAGGCTCTTCATACCTGCATGAAGCAATTTCGTTTCGCCGGTCAAACGTGGCGTCCGTTTGTTGCCAACTCTGCTGACGTTTGAGTTGTTCCCCGGACTCAGAGATATACAGCCCTCGCACTCTTGGGAGCCGTCCAGCATCAGCAACGGCAATGTAACGCTTTGTAGCGCGTGCAATTCCATGTCTCCCAATATACCTGAAGATCAGTGAGTGGCAATAAGGAATAACGCTGACTGAGGGAGACACACGATGCTGCGACATCTAAAAATAGCCACCGAAGACCCGCTCCACACGGCAGAATCCGCCGCCCGGCTGCTCGGTGTTTCGCCTTTCACGATTAGGTATTGGTGGACTTGCGGCAGACTTCCGCGAATCAAGATCGGACGTATGAGCCGGGTAAAAGAGAGTTCCCTACTCGCTCTCATCGAGCCGGAAACAACCAAGGTTTCTTCAAAGAAAGGATGAACTGATGCAGCCCGCATTTCGCTCTTCGTTTTTCGCCTTGTCTCCTTTGGCTGTTCCCGCGTTGATTGCGGCGAGCAAGCCGCAAGCGTCCCAACCGAAACTTACAGTCGGACAAATTGGTGTCTTCGGTGTCCTCGGACAAAACGATTGGTTCACAGACACGGACTACACGGCCATCCGGTCGGGTGTGCAACGCGCTCTCGCTGACCCTAACGCAAAGACAGTAGACCTCGTCATTGATAGTCCCGGTGGTAGCGTTCTCGGGCTGCCAGAAACCGCCGATGTTATCCACGCAGCTAACCGAGTGAAGCCTGTTCGGGCCTTCGTAACTGGCATTGCCGCATCAGCCGCGTATTGGCTGGCGTCTCAGGCGTCCACCATCACGCTCACGCCATCGGGTGAGGTCGGCTCGGTCGGTGTCTTGGATATTCACGCCGACATTACGCAAGCCCTCGCCAATTCCGGAGTAAAGCTCACTGCGGTGACTGCGGGTGAATACAAGACCGAGAGAGCACCTTTCGTCACTCTCACCGACGACGCCAAAGCGCACATGCAAGACAGCGTAAACGCATGGTACGGCGAGTTTCTTGGAGCTATCCGGCGAGGTCGTGGAGCGCGTGTCTCAGCCTCCAGCAATTACGGCGGCGGCAGGATGTTCGGTTCAAAGGACGCACTCACAAACGGCTTAGTTGACTTCGTAACGACGTTGTAAGCGGACGGAAACGGGGACCGTCCGCACCACTTCGAAAGGGAAAGATTATGACACTGCTAGAGCTTTACTATCAGCGCCGAATTGCCAAGACCAACGCCGCCCGTTTGCTGAATGCGGCAATGGGCGAGGCACGGGCGCTCACCATCCCCGAGGAGATTCAATTCGACGGTATCGCGGCTCGCGTTCAAGAGCTGGACGCCGCCATCACGGAGCGCCAATCGCTCAGGAAGACGGTGGAATCGTGGGCGTCGTAAATCTCCGTGGTCTATCGTCTGTGTTTCAGAACTCCCGTACCCGCTCGGGTCAATATGTCAGCCCTGAGACGGCGTTGCGAGCCTCGTCAGTTCTCGCGTGTATCCGCATCATCACCGAGGATCTTTCCGCACTCCCTCTCAATCTTTATCGAAGGACACCACAAGGCGACGTTCTCGCTACGGAGCACCCTCTCTTCCGCCTTCTCCACGACTCGCCTAATCCGTGGCAGACGAGCATGGAACTCCGCGAGGCTCTTATTCTTGACGTCCTTTGCTACGGACAGGCATACGTAGAGAAAGAGTTTGGGTCGGATGGTATTGCAGCTCTGTATCCACGCAGCGCGGGCCTTGTAAGTCGCGTTGACCCTCTCGGCGTGTTTATTCCTGCCCCGGTGCAGTTCTACCGCTATACAGACCCCAAGGCCGGGGCGCGGGTGATGCTCTCTGATGAGCTTTGGATTACCCGGATGCTCGCGCCCGCTGGTGTCCTTGAAGGGCAAGCGCTCATCCTCTTGGCCCGTGAAGCTATCGGATTAGCCCAAGCCGCAGAAGAACAGGGCGCGAGGTTGTTCTCCCACGGAGTACAAACGGACCTCACGTTGTCCACCGCTGAATCGTTGGATAACGACGAGAAGCAACAACTCCGCAAAGCCTTTATGGACCGTCATGCTGGTTCGGTGAATGCATGGATGCCCCTGATTCTTGAAGGTGGCCTCACTGCCTCACGAATTGGGCTTACCGCTCAAGAGTCGCAATACATCGAGACGCGGGCTTTCCAGCTCCAAGACATCGCTCGTATCTTTCGTATTCCCGATGTTCTCTTAGGTATCGCATCGGGTAAGACGGCGACATACGCAAGCGCGGAACAATTCTTCCTCGCCTACGTGAAACACACCCTTCAGCCGTGGTGTCAGCGTATCGAGCAATCTATCCAGCGGGATCTTTTGGCCCCGAGTGAATCGGCGGAGTATTACGTCCGACACGACCTCGACTCACTTACTCGGGCCGACCTAGAGACACGCTACACAGCCCATGCAGCCGGAATCGCAGCGGGTTTCTTGACTCGCAATGAGGCACGGCAGATGGAACGGCTCCCGGCGCTGCCGGGGTTAGACGAGCCGTTGTCGCCTCTCAATATGGGCAGCGGGACCGCTAAAAGCAAGCCGGAAGCGTTAGCCCTTCAGCTCGCAAAGAACGCCTTCGCCCATGAGTCCAAATTGCTTGCAGACGGCAAGGCTCCCACTGACATCTACGGGAAGCTGTTACCGGGATATCTGCCTAGCAAGACGGGGTTGTCGCCCACCCAATGCGCCGAATATTGCAGCGCCCGCCTCGCTGGTGAATCTGACGGCGTCGGTATGCTTGCGGCGCTCATCGCCAAAGTTTGATTGCGGGCTGGTCCCGTACTCGCTCAATCACCCGGCTGGTCCGGTCTACGAGCGAAAAACAAATCTATCTACGGAGTTCCAAATGACACTCGCCGAAGTTCGCACCATGAAACAGACCTGCCGTGCAAAGCTCGAAGACCTTATCGGTCGCACGGCCAGCCGTGACCTCTCAACCGAAGAAAATCAGATGTTCAACGACCTCAAAGTAGAGGGCGAACGTCTCGCATCCCTTGAGGCGCGCTACGCGGTTCTCGAATCGTTCGACAAGGCCCCGGCTGCTACCTTGCCCGCCTTCTCTGCACCGGCAGCTCCCGCAGCGGTCGCACCGAAAACGACCTACACCGGCAAGGGCCGTCTCGCCCGTGCTCTCGCTTCCGCTACTGCGGCGGAACGTGCAGAGGTTGAGGCGTTCGCGCACTACATCGGTGGCGATAAGAAGGCGCTTGCGGACCTCACCCCTTCCGGTGACGGTGGCGTTTTCCTGCCTTCTCTCGTGGCTAACGTCATTGCTCGCGACTATCAGGCCCTCACTCCCGTTCGGGACGTGGCGACTGTATGGTCAACGGACAACGGCAACCCAACGACGTTCCCGGTTATCTCGGATTCCGAGGACGCTGTCATCCTGTCTGCGGCTGCTGACACCGGAGCTGACGACGAGGTTTCGGGCGATCATCCGCCAACGGACATCACGGGACCGACGCTCGGCGCGTTCAAGTTTTCGAGCAAGCCGGTTTTCGTTCCTCGTGAACTCCTCACTGATTCGGGGTTGTCGATTCTGGATGAGACCCTGAGCGCTCTCTTGGCACGTATCGCTCGTACACAAAACACCAAGTTTACGAGCGGAACAGGAACGAACGAACCAACGGGATTCATGACAAGCGCGACGACTTTCTCGGCGGGTGCAAGCACAACCGTGCTCGACCTCGATATCGCACTCGACTTAGCGTACTCGGTCCCTATGCTCTATCGAGCTGGTGCTTCGTACATGATGAGCGACACAACGGCAAAGTGGCTCCGCAAACTCAAAACGGGCTTGAGTGGCGACAAGCGGCAGTTGTGGGCCGATGCGGACGCGACGAAGGGTACACCGGCGACGTTGCACGGATACCCAGTCATCATCAATAACGCCATGTCGTCGGTGACTGCTACTGGAACGTTTTCGGGAGTCTCGCCCGTCGCGTTCGGTGACTTCCGCCGTTTTGTGATTCGTGACGCGGAGCGTGGTGTGCCGTACGTCTATCGCTATTCCGTCCCGGCGAAGGATGGCTCGGCGGTATTGGCCCTTCAGCGCTCGGACAGCAAGCTCACGATTCCGGTTGCCATCTCTAAGGTGACTGTTACCGCATAGATTTGCCGGGCAGACGCTCAGGGGTCCGGCAAAAGGGCGTTCGCTACGTCCTCCTTTCTCCCCTGAGCACTTCTTCATCTCACCCGGCCCGCAGCAACGTTGCGGGGAGCGATGTCTCGGGCCGGTTACTTTCTCAAGGATGAACGACCAATGACGAATACACCCGAAATTGTTGACGCAATCGATGAGCTAGTCGCCCGTAGCAAGGACCATCACGAGCTGCGGAGGTTTCACCGCTTCCACCGTGCCAACCCCGAGGTTTTGGACTTCCTCGTCTCCGAGATCCATCTCCGTATTGAGAAGGGCTTCAAGGCGTTTTCGTATCACAGCCTTTGGCAGTATGCCCGGTGGAAGCTTGAAATGACGAAGGGGCCGACGGGGCCGCTTGAGACGTACACCATGAACGACCACACGGCACCCTTCTACGGTCGCGCGATAGCTATCCTGCATCCCGACCTAAACGGACTTGCCGAGGTTCGGACATCGGTAGCGGACAAGGTCTTCGGGACGGAGCTTGAACCCGCGCTAACGAAGCGAACGAAAGGCTATGCGCGTCGGCTGCGTTGGGCAGATGGTAAGCCGCTTGAGCGTGGTTGGCGTCCGACGTTGCCCCATGTCGTCGGTGTCCTCGGCATTGCGAAGAGACCAGACATACACGAGAGGAGTGCGTAATGGAGAAACCGACAGGAACGTTACGTTGGGAGAGCGATAGCGGCAAAGAAATGACACGAGAGGTCAATTTCATCATCGACATCCGCGATTACAAAGGGCGGGCCGGGTTCCCGTGGCTTGTGATGGCGGCTAACCCGCATCTCTCCGTCAGCGCCTTATGGTGGTGGCTGTGGTCCGAAGGAGGCAAAAATCAAAGAGGAGAAAGCTGGATAAAACGTCGTCGTTGGCTATTTCAAGACCCCAAAACGGCCAACGGCCCCGGAGGACAACCCAACGCGGACGGTAAAGATGGACGTGCTGTGAAGATCATGCGGGAGAACCCGACGATGTCCGCTCGTGGTCTGGTCCGGTTGCTAAAGGAAAACGGTATCCGCCGAGGTAAGGATTGGGTGCTCAAGCATAAGTGCGACTAACGCTTTCGTCCTTCTCTCCACGATTTGAAGTCTCTACGAGCGAGCCGGATGGTGCCAATACAGACCCCAACGAGGGTGGCCACCACTGCTAGAGCGAGTTTTAGACCGAATGCGTGCATTACTTATTATCGCGGTGTGGTGTGGTGGGTGGTGTCTGGCGATTGGGTCATATAAGAGTAAGAGTAACCGTCGCCGTCACCAGCCCCCATCCGCCGTCCGCCGATGACTCCCTTGGGGGTCGTCTTCGTCGAACAGCGTCTGGTTTTGGACTTTTTATAAACGACAAAAATGATGACGGTAATTAGCCGTCACGCCGGTCACTGTCCGTAAAGGGAATGACGTTGCGCCCCACCTAATGGCTTGAGAGGATGGAGGAATGATCCCCGGTCGGTTGGTTTGGCCATTGTGCGTAATCGGAATTTCGATCTTTTTCGTCGGCGTTGTTGCTGGCGGCTTCGTGATGTTGAAGACGCAAGACTGGACTGTCAATTCAATCGACAAATACGAAGAGAGAAATCTTCAACCGCGATGGCCGCTTACATGCCTCAAAGTTTGCATCCCGCTAGGAATCGCCATCATATTCGGGTCGATTCTGGCGAGCCGATAGCTGTCTGTTGATTGGGTCATATAAGAGTATGAGAACAGTATGAGCACCAACCGCCCCATCCTCCCCGTCCTCCCGTCCGACTCCCTGAGGGTCGTCGTACGTGATGACAGGGGGATAGGTTTTGGCTTTCTCATATACAACGATAAGTTTTATATAGACGGCGGGAATGGACGACGGTAATTAGTCGCCACCCGCAACCCTAAAACAGATTCGGTGGCGTGAAGGGCTTACCCAGATCTTTGAATCCGAGGGCTTTCACGGTGTCTTTCCCCATAAAGAGATTCACCGGCACAAGGCGGCCTTGTTCCGCTGCATCGAGGAACATCCGCGCATCTTCGGGTGAGAATCCGGCGGTCTCCACGAACCAATCAAAAAGAGCACCTGAACCGTTGAACTCCATGCTGTAGGCAGCGACACCATCCGAAGCCGTGAGGCACCAAGCACGAAGCTCCCTCACTCCTCCGAACGTGATGTAGTCACCCGAGATTTGCATTGTGAACAAATGATCCCAAGGGCGTGGTCCCTTTGGCTTGAATGCTGGTACGTCAGTATGGAATGAAATGACCTGGGGCAATGTTTCCTCCAATGACTTGCTTTTGGAATAAACGAAGGTGAGTTGGGACGCCCCAATTTTGTGGAAACAACCAAGACGTCCCTGTGGTATCGTTCCGCTGTGACCTACCTTACTTACGCTTGTAGGTTTCCTTTTCGGTCGTCTTCGGATGACTCTTTGCGTACGTCTCAGTCACGAACTTTCCGGACACGGCGCTGCGGTTCACTTCGATTTTCTTGCTCATAAACGATTTCTCCTTTAGCGGGGGGTTTTAGTGTGAGTGAGGTCTCCTCGGTAGGGCGGGAACCCTGCCGGGGAGCGTTGACGCATCTTGCCATGCAAGTGCGGATTATCGAACAAAAGGCGATAACCAATGGTGAGGATATACAACTTTAGGCGTATGTCAAGCCTACGGCACAACATCTTGTGTGTTCGTTGCAAGTCTCTTCAGGCAAGGTGGGGCCGGGTCAAATCTTGAACGTTCACTAATAAAAGCCCTCCGCAGCTCACAAATTCCCATACACAAACAATTATGAAAAATACGACACTTTGATAAGCGTCTAATTTATAGCCTATTGAAAATAAAAGCGATAACGCGGAATTTATCAAATTGACATTTTGTCAAAGAGTGAGACCGTCTAGAAAATGGACGGTGTAAAAAATGGACGACACTTTGTCATGACATTTTCGCTCGACACAAAATAATGACTGCATTTCGGGCGTAATAAATTGTGATTGATTATTCTCTGCTGTATTCTGGCTACGCAAATCAATGTCGTCGATAGGCCACATTGATTGACCGCACTAAAAAAGCAGTGATGATGGCTAGATCACCACTGCTCTAATTGAATAGGCCGAATGGTAGGACTCGAACCTACGACCTCTGCGAAAGCGTTGCCCCGGGCCCTTCCCGAAGCGGCACAGCGCTCTATCCGCCTGAGCTACACCGGCCTATTCGTGTCTAGAGTAAGCTTCCCTACTGTGGGGAGCAAGCCTTTTCAAAAACTACTCTAACGGCTGCTCAAAAGACTCACCCGCTCGTGAACGGCCTGTAGATCGGTCGTAACCAGATTTGTATAACGGCGCGTCATCTCCAGCGAAGTGTGTCCGAGTACCTTTTGAAGATGAAACACGGACCCACCACGACGGAGGTAGTTCACCGCGAATGTGTGCCGGAAAGCGTGAACAGTCCGAGGCGGCGGTTCAAAGCCAAGGTCTCGGCATAACTGGCGTACCTCGCGCAATGCGTTTCGTCGGCTCCAAAGAGTCCCGGTCTTGCAAGCGAATAAAAGCGCATCCGGTTTGCACCCGAACTCTTTGATGTATCGGTAGAGCGACTTCCGCAACTCGAAGCTAAACGGGACGACTCGCTGTTTTCTGCCCTTCCCGTCGAGGGTGACGAGGAGGTTATCTAGGTCGATATCCTTGCTCCTTAGACCGAGGATTTCCGAGCTACGAGCGCCCGTATCTAGAAGGAACAATACGAAGAGATGTAGACGGCGATGGTGGTAGTTCTTTGCTTTGGTCTTCCATGAGACCAATCGCTTTACCTGAGTGTCCGTGAACGTCGGCATAACGAGCTGTGGTTCACGCAGACGATGTATGCGCGGATGATTGCAACCCGCTCCACACTTCCGCTCAGAGCCACTGGCCCAATGCAGGTAAGCGTTGAGACAACGAAAGACTGCGTTCGCTGCCGTCTCTTTTAGTCCCTTCTCGCGCATCCGCACGACAAGAGCCTTGAGTTCGTCTTGTGTCGGTGATTCGCATGGCAGCCATTTCTCGCACCGGCGATACCACTCGATTGTGTTGGGTGAGATGTTGGTGAGGTATTGGCGCTCACGAATAAAAGACTCGAAACGCTCTAGTCTCGGGGTCATAGGATTTCTCTCCAGTCTCGGGGTCAGAGTTCGGAGGAAACCGCTGTAAGTTTTCGTAAGTTATTGGATGCGCGGAGGGTGGTGAGCGAGGCAGGGATCGAACCTGCAACCCCGAGCTTAGAAGGCTCGTGCTCTATCCGATTGAGCTACTCGCCCGCGCATACGCTGAGGCCGATCCTGAAATCGAGAATCATTCCTCAATTCCATTGTAAGCGGGCGGTGGCTCGTATGCACTCTTCTGTTGAGAGAGGCGCCCATCGAGTGTCACGTCGTCTCGATGGACGCCAGGATTAGAGGCTGGGTCCTGATGGTGACTATAGAGCTGCTATTCCATTGAAGCCGGCGCTTTTTGGAAGATCTCCGGCCTGTCCTAGACTTGTGAGGGTTCCGTTCTGCTCGATACGGAACATGCCAATGTTTCCCGAGGATGAATTGATGCTGTAGAGGAAGCCGCCGTCGGCGCTGATGGCGATGTCGAGGTTTGTGCTGCCAGCAGGATTGTTGCCGACGACGGTGGACCCGATGGGGGTGAGTGTGCCGTCTTTCGCAATTGCAAATCCGGAGAGAGAATCGCTGCCCGCATTGGAGGTATAGACATACTTTCCGTCAGGAGTGATTGCGTTCCAGCAGTTGGCGGCGCCGAAGACAGGTACGCTCTGGCTGACGGCAGTGAGTTTGCCGTCGGGACCGACGGTGTAGGAGGAGATGGCAGAGCCGTTGGCTACGCCCGGAGCCCCCGTTTCAGAGACGATAGCTTTTCCGTTGGGAGCGAAGAGAAGAGAGAACGTTCCCGGAGATGGACTGGGGTTAACAACGATGGGAGCGAGAGTGCCGTCGGTTTGAATCCGAAATGCGTCGATTGTGTTGGCGAGCCGCTCTGTGACGAGGAGGAACCGGCCATCCGGGCTGACGGCGAGCGAGGCTCCGCCGGTGACGTTAGCAGTGAGGAAGGCAGTTGCGTCTTTGATGGGCCGGAGATGCGCGCTGGAGTCGAGCCGGAAACCTACTACGCTGCCTGATCCACCGGAGTTGAGAACGTAGACCAGATTCTGGAAGTGAGCCACCGCGACGGGCTGGCTGCCTCCTGAAGCCGCTTTGTCGAGGAAGAAGAGATTGGAGCGGCGGATCGCGAATAACGAGATGGTTCCGCTGCCTGCGTTCGCGGCAAAGAGTAGAGAATGATCCTGACTGAGAGTGAGGGAGCCTTGGGCCTCAAGCGGGTCGGTGACGCCTCCGCTGCCCCGGCCTTCAGTGTCGTAACGGCCAGCTTCGGTGAGGAAGCCGTTCGTCGCCCGGTTGTAGGCGATGATCTCGTTTTTCTTTGCATCGTTGGTCATCACGAAGACAGCTCCGGCCCGAGTGTTGTTCTGGGAGCTTGCAGAAAGTTCGTTCGTCTGTGCGGGAAGTGAGTGCGTACCGATTCCCAGAGCTGTTGCGGCAAGGATCATAGGACAGGCGAGTCTGCGCATGTGTTACTCCGAACGGGGAGATGAGCGAGTCTGTCGTCGCCGAAGAAGATCATTCGACAGGCAACTGCAAACGCGCATCCGTAAGAGTTATGAGGGGAAGGTCAGGTAACAGGATATTTTGATTTCAGAAGAGAGGGCTTCCCGATCCGAGGCGTCGTTAAGTTGAGGAGTCCGTGGTTCTTTTAAGATTTGCGTGAAATTATTCTCTGCAAATCTCTGCATGGGCGTTCTCGATGAAGATAGCGGAGGAGAGATTTTTGCTGTGTACTGAATCTGCCAATCCTTGAAAGGAGCAATGCGATGGACCGGCTGAAAGGTAAGCGGGCGTTAATCACTGGAGGTACGACGGGTATTGGGATCGAGGTCGCGCGGCAGTTTGTAGCTGAAGGCGCGAGGGTCGCGATTACAGGCAAAAATCCGGAGACGCTTGCTTCGGCGCTGAGTGCGCTGGGAGGAGAGGCGCTAGGATTTCAGTCGGACGCTGCCGATGTAGCAGCCCAGAAAGTGTTGGCCGGGCAGATTGGAGAGTCCTTCGGCACCCTGGATATTCTGGTCGTGAATGCGGGCATTGTGGAGATGCGACCTCTCGGACAGTGGGATGAGGCGGCGTTCGATCGCTCGTTCGGAATCAACCTCAAGGGGCCATTCTTTCTGATTCAGGAACTGCTCCCTTACTTTGGGAAGACTGCTTCGATTGTGCTGATGGCATCGGTGAATGCGCATATCGGGATGCCGAACACGAGTGTCTATGGGGCGACGAAGGCCGCGTTGGCCTCTCTGGCGAGGACGTTGTCGGGAGAGCTTGTCTCGCGGGGAATTCGCGTGAATGCGATCAGTCCGGGGCCGATTGCTACGCCGCTTTATGGCAAGCTGGGATTACCAGAGGCGGAGATGAAGAGTGTGGCCGCGTCGATTGAGAGCCAAGTTCCGCAGAAGCGGTTTGGGGAGCCTATCGAGGTTGCGAAGGCAGTGGTTTTTCTGGCATCCGATGAGGCTCCGTTCACGATGGGCAGTGAGTTGTTGATGGATGGCGGGCTCTCGCTCTAGCGGTCTGGGTTGCATCGGGTTTCGAGGTAGAGGAGCGGATCTCTCCACTTCGCTATGCTCCGGTCGAGATGACAGTTGCATGCAGGAGATGGCGGTCGAGATGATAGATCATGCGGGCCGGTCGAGATGACAGCTCAGAGAGCGATATTGAAGTAGGGGTAGAAGGGTTTATTCAGCTAGGGAGTGGGGAAGGCGCGGCTGCGGAGGAGTGTGGTGATCTCCATGAGAGCGGCGGCCCAACGTTCTTCGGCGGATTGCGGATCGTGGCCGAGAGCCTTGACGTAGAGGCTGATGGCGAATCCTTCCTGGGGGCTGGAGAGATCGACCAGGGCGGGACGCAGAGTGCATTCCAGCGCAGCATAGTTGTGATCAAGCGGAGCAGCAAGTCGAGAGATGCGATAAAGAATCTGTTCGTGCTGGTGGAAGGAGACAAAGATGGATCGCTCGCGCCAGAGGATGTCGATGTAACTTGCGATTCCTGAGGGAGCGTCTTCGGGGATGAGGTCGAGCTCGTAGCGAAGGGGTTCTATCTCG